>SPKZ01000988.1_pt1 | contig 13640 bp, 13 predicted proteins | sample 2456571 | NCBI WGS metagenome assembly SPKZ01 (sample SAMN11192286, study PRJNA482655) | marine metagenome | biome: ENVO:00000447; feature: ENVO:00000244|ENVO:00000211|ENVO:00000569|ENVO:00002023; material: ENVO:00002151; isolation source: ocean water from marine abyssalpelagic zone ...
ATCCGCTCGTAAAGAAGTATTTCCTTTTCTTGAGATATCAATAAAAAAATCATAATCTGTATTGGCTTTCAAAAAAGCATTTGCAGGAATAGAAATACCCCCTAGTGTATAAGTGAAGATCCCTTTATGGCCTTTATAAGAAAGCGTTAAATGATCTTTAATAATATTTAAACAATGAACTAAATACTTAGATGATAAATTATCTATAGTGTCATTTTTAGCATCTTGTTGTAAGTATTTTTTCTTTAAAAAATAAATCTTTTCATCCAAAACAATGGCTGCATTTTTTTCGTTAATTAATTTTCCCGCTTCTTTTAATAAATAAATTCTAAAGTCTCTGTTTTCTTTTGCAAAAAGAATATTATTAATTTCTCGCACCTTAGAAATCATTGTTAAAAGTACTTTTCCAAATTCAAAATTATCTACTTCATCATCTAACCAAATATCAACAGCATTAATAGCAGCTACTAAAGGATCTAATATTTTTTTTTCATTTTCATCAAAAGCTTGAAATTTATCTTGCAAATATTCATAAACAATTTTAGTTGCACATCTTTTGGTATCTAAAAAATACCAGTCATATTTATCTGCGCTTTTTTGTCCTGTTCCATGATGATCTAAAAGCTGAAGTTCAATGTTTTTGCCTTCTTTATTTAAAGCAGATACTTCTTTATCTAAATCTTTAGCTTCCCCTGATGTTAAATTAACATCTGTAATCAAAAAAAGAACACTCTCGTTGTTTTCATTTTTAATTTCTTCTAAAACTTTTTTAATTGCCAATTTTACTTCCTGACCATAATTAGCATTTAAAAATGTTCCTGTTTTAAAATGTTCTTGCGTCAACATATGACAACCGTAACCATCTAAATCGGTATGCGAAATATGAAAAAGTTTCATGAAGTAAGATCTTTAAGCGTTAATTCTTCTAAGAAATTATTTACTTTACCTTGTAGGTTACTTAATAAAGGCCAGATAGTGCAAGTGCTTGCTATATCAGTGGGACAATCATGAATTGAGTGAGAACACTCAAAAACAGAAGGAATTCGCTCTTCTGCAGCAGTAGTAATCTCTAAAATAGTTAATTCATCGTGTGCTCTTGCTAAAATAAAACCACCGTTAACACCTCTTTGAGAAATAACGATTTTATTTTTGGCTAAGTTTTGCATTATTTTTGCTAAAAAAGACTTAGGGATATTGAGCTCTTTTGATAATTCATCTACATTCTTTGCTTTATCACTTTTAGTAATAGAAACTAAAGAAAGAAGTGCATACTCACTTTTTTTGGTTAATAACATTTTGGTCCTAATTTATATTCTTAAATTTATAACATTATAGCGAAACTCAATCAAATTACATAAGTAAACAATATCTAAGGCCATACATGATAAAAACTTGATAACAGAGATATCTTTGATAGGAATAACAAAAGAGACTAGAAGGGTACATTAAAGACTAAAGGCTTAGGCCTAAAAAAATCGACTTTCTTCAGGCTTAAGTATAACTAAACAATAGCAATCCATATTTCTGTTCTTAAATCTTGATCTTTTACATCAGCTACAGTATATTCTTCAATAGGAGCTTCATTTCTTAGTTCTATATTGTTTTCTTTAATCCACGACCCATATATTGATATATACGTAGTAGCTAAACTTTTATAAGAACCTTTATGAAGAAATTTTGCATACTTTCCTCCCCCAATTGTTAAAATCTTTATATCATTTTTAAGAGCTACATCCTTATTTTTTTGTATACAAGCATCGTATCTTAGTTTATTTATTTCTACAAAATCTGGATCATCGTAGGTAATGCCAAAACATCTAGTATCATCATCTAAGACTTTATTACTAACACCAAAATATACCAATTTTTCCCAAGCAGAATCACATTTCATGTAATCCCCAAGGTGACGTAAAGAATATACTTCAAACTCGTTTATCTTTTCAATTTTGATAGGTTCAATCATTTTAATATCCTGTAAGAATCTATTCGATTCTTTAATATAAGCACTAGGAGAACATGAAAACATATTTTTAAAAGCTTTGTTAAAAGACGAAGCGGTATTAAAGCCAGAATTCATTGCAATAGAAGTAATACTTCCTTGTTTTAATTGTAACTTCATTACAGCTTCCTGCATTCTAAGGCGTTTAATGTATTTTTTAATACTCTCTCCTGTACATCCCAAAAAAATACGATGAAAATGAAAATATGAATATCCAGAAATCTTTATCAAGTCTTCGATTTCAACATATTCCAAATTTTCTTCAATTTCATTTAACACTTTAAACATAGTCTCTTTATATGTATTTTTCAATTTCTCTCCTAAAACTTGATAAATTATAACAAGATAGAAAAATTAAAACTTTTCCAAACTTGCTTTGTTTTAAACATTTTTACGACTATTCTTTTTATTCATTATAAGGCTTTAGTTTTTTATATATTTTGTTTATGATGAGCTTTTTATCTATTGTCAAAATTTTAATTTTCAAGGTATTGATTTTGATAGTATTCAACATTCTATTTACATCGTCTACTGTTTTTAAAGAATAGTGATGCATTTCTTTCACTGTTAAAAAAATATTTTCATATTTTCTTAAGATCTTCACACTATTTTTTATTTTGTTATTTATTAATTTTATATCTTCTTTGATATATTTATAAAAAAGAATTTCATCTTTTTTTCTTTCTGCTAATTTTTTACCAGCCAATTTAAAAGAGATATTTTTTACAGCACGTTCTTTTTTACTATTATAATCAAAAGGAATATTAAGTTTTAAACCATAAGAATAAAAAGTATCATTTTTTTCTCTTTCCATATTTTCATAACCATAAGTAGCATAGGCTGATATTTTTGGCAAAAATAAAGATGCTGTTATTTCACGATCTAAACCATTTTTTTCGTAGCTTAAAACATCTACTTTAATATTAATATTGTTATTCATAAAAATATCAAATGAAACCATTCTGTTTTGACTTACGTCTATATCTTTGTAATTTTCATTAGATATAGATGCAAGTTCTAATAATAAGCTGTTTTTTTTAATTAATAAATCTTCTTTTTCATTCTTATGTTCTACTACTTCTATAATACTTTCATCCAAAACAAATAATTCCAATAAACCATTTTTGTACATATTTTCTTGTTTAAGTATATCTATGTTTTTATTAGAAATAAAATATTCTACTTTTTCTATTTGTAAATCAATTTTACTTAAATTTAATACCATTTCATAAATATTTGATTCTAGGATTCTTCGATTTTTTATATATTCCAGAGTGCTTATTTTCTTAAGTATTTTGGCTTTATCTATTGTTTTAGTAATACCTCCACTTTTATAAATATCTTGTTCAATATTAATAAAAATTTTTTTATTTTTCATGCTTGCACTAGAATTTATATGTTTATTTTTTGATAAATCTACTTCAAATATCACAGGGTTTATCCAAGAATGTTCTAGTATATCTGCTTGATTTTGTTTGATTTTATTCTTATCGTTTAATATCTCAGTTTGTTGTGGGCTTAGTATTTCTTGTGAAAAACAAACAACATTTATAAATAAAAAAAGTATTAATGTTCTCATTATTTGAACTCCACACTTACTACTTTTCCAAAAGTAGTCTTTTTATTACTTTTTTTGTATAAAATAATTTTATGTGTAGAAACTCTTATTTCATCTTTTAATCTAGAAATATGAAAAACCTTATACAGCGATTTTTCTCCATTGATAAAAATATTTTTTTCCTTTATGTTGTTTAAAGCCTTAAAACTTAGATACAAAACAATTCTTTCTTTTTTTAGGTCATAGGTTTCATATAATAAATCTCCTTGTGAAACATAAGATCCTTTTTCAAAATAAATTTTACTTAAATAGGTGTTTTCTAAATAAAAATGTTTTTTTTCTTTAGTTCTTATTTCTATTTCCATTTCTTTTTCTAAAGTATTTAATTCCTGTAAACTTTCAAAAAAAGCTAGTTTTTCGTTGTTTTTATCATAAATACTGATTTGTTTAATTTTGGATTTTTTTATATATTTGTCTTTTTTTATTTCTACAATATTCTTTTGTGTTTTTAAACGTTGTTCTAAAAATTTAATATTTATATTTTGATCTTTATCGTTTATTTTTAATATTAATTCCTGCTCTTGAATATTTGAAAATATTTTTTTATCTTGCACATATTCAACCACTCCACTTATTTGAGACCTTACTTCAATTTTTTTATACGCTTCAATTTTTCCCATATAAATGTTAGCATTACAATACATAACAATAAGTATTAGGCAAAGTATTTTTTTCATTATTTTTCCTTTTTTATTTTAAATACCAAAACAAAAAATGTTGGCAAAAAAACCAGTGTTAAAACAGTTCCCCATAAGAGCCCAAAACCAAGAGAAACCGCAATAGGTTGTAATACTTTGGCCTGTCCACTTGCAAAAAAGATTAAAGAAATCAAACCTAAGAAAGTAGTAATAGAAGTAATTAAAATGGGTCGTAACCTTAATTTAGCTCTTGTTATGACCTCTTCAACTGTTGTACTATGTCGTACAAACTCTAACATCACAATAGCATCGTTTACAACAACACCAGCCAAACCAAGAAGCCCAATTATAGAAGTTAGGGATAAATTTAAATCAAGTATTAAATGTCCAAAAAGGGAGCCTAAAAAAGAAAAAGGGATTAATGCTAAAATCATAAAACTGAGTCTAAAAGAATTAAAAAGTAATAACAAGGTAAAAAATATTAAAAGTAACGCTAGTAAAAAAGCCATACTCATTTCTTCTAACATTCTGTCATTTTGTTCTTTTTCCCCCTCTAGCATAATTTTCACACCAAGTTTTTTATATTTATCCAAAGTAGTGTTCAATAAATCAAGCGTTTCTATTGCTGTTATGATTTTATTATTTACATTTGCACTTATTGTTTTTACTTCGTATTGGTTTATTTTCTCTATAAACTCAAAGGTATTCTTAAATTCAAAATCGCAGATATCACTTAGAAATATTTTTTTATTTGTATTTGGAATATTTAGTTCATACGCAATCAACATATTTATATCGTCTTTATTTTCATCATAACTTATAAGATCAAAAATACCTTCTTTGTTTAAGCCCTTATTTTGTACAGACTTTGAAAAAGAGGGTCTTAAACTATTGAATAATATTTCTTCATTGAACCCCAAACTCTCGCCATAAGAGTTCAATTTTAATTTTAATTCTTTTGTTCCAAGTTTTGTATTGTTGTTTACAGAACCTACACCTTTTATTTCTTTTAGTTTTTGCTCAATTTCTTTACTTGCTTGATTTAAAAGTTTCTCATTTTTAGAACTTAATAAGATTTCTATATCATTATCAGTAATACCTGTTTCCGCTTTTGACATTGTAAGTGTTTTTAAAGCATCAGTTTTATGCTCTTTAAAAAGGTTCTTTATTTTTTCAATAATTTCTTCATCACTCAAAACTCTTATTTTTTTTCTATCATCTTTGTTTAATGACAAAAAAGGAGATATATATTCTTCCATAAAATTTTCAGGTTTTTTGTCATATAGTTCTAATTGAAAGTTAAAAAATGATTCTTTTAAGGTAAAATCATCTTCACTTACTTTATATCCAACCCCATAAGAAATTGTTTTTATAAACAATTCATTTTTATGCTTTAATAAAATTTCTTCAAATATTTTACTTTTTTCAAATGTTTCATTTACTTTGGTATTCTTTTTAAAACTGCCATCTATATTGATTTCATTAGAGTCAAATTCTGGCAGTAAATTATATTTCATGCTACTTGCTAAAAATATTGTTAGAAGAGGAATAAGGACTATAAATAATAATAGAAAAGTTTTTTTGTAATCAATGATTTTATGTAAAAAACTTGAATAAAAGTTTAGTGCTTTACTCCAATCTAATTCTTTATCTTCTTTTTTCAAAATATGCAAAGCATGTATGGGCAAAAATATATAACTTTCTATTAAAGAAGCAATCATTAGAATAACAACAGATACAGGAATCAATATTAAAAATTGACCCAATTCATTTGTCAATACCATCATAGGCAAAAAAGCAAAAACAGTTGTTAAAGAGGAAGCCAAAACAGGAAGCATTACTTCTTTGCAGGCCTCTTTTGTAGCTTGCAATTTATTTTCACCTAAAACAATATGTCTTTGTATATTTTCAGCAATAATAATTGCATCATCCACTAATATTCCTAGTATTAATAAAACACCAATCAAGGTAATCATATTAATACTATACGAAGTAAAAGACAAAAATACCAATGCAAACAAAATAGCAGTAGGTATTCCTAAAACAACAATAAAAGCAACTCTTTTATTTATTAAAATATATAAAGCCAAAGAAACCAAAATCAAACCAAACAAAATCCCTGAGACAATAGTATTAAGCCTATTTTTTATTAATACAGAAGAATCTTCAATAATTGATATATTAATGTTTTGATGCTTTTGATTTAAGTTATTTACATAGTTTCTGACTTCTTTTGCTAAAATTATTGCATCTGCTTTATTATTCTTATACATAGCCAATTGCACATTTGATTTACCATTTACTTTTGAAATAACTTTCTCTTCATTACGTTTATATTCAACTCTGGATATATCTTTTAGATATATTGTTTTATCATCAATTTTTAATAAGGTATTTAAATAAGCCTCAACACTTTTTTTTCCATTTATATTGGATAAAAAATAACTCTCTTTTTCATCATCAATCTGGCCAATAGGAAATATATTAGACAAGCGTTTTATTTCTTCAAATAAAATATTTTTATCAAGATTATAGAGTTCTATTTTTCTATTATCAAAAATAACTTCAAATACTTTTTTCGTATCTTCAAAAAGTATTATTTCTGAAACATTATTTAACAATAAGAGTTTATTTTTAATTTCATCTGCAAAAGTAATTAATTTATCTTTAGATACTGAATTAGAAGAAAAAATAACATTTAGCAAAGGTGCTTTCCAATCTGTTGTATAAGCACTTGGTTCCTTCATATCTGAGGGCAAATCAGATTTTGCATTAGAAATAATATTTTTCGTTTTGTCTAAAACTTTAGCTTCATTTGAGTATTCCTCCAAAGTCAAAACAATTGTAAAACTTCCTTGTGAAATATAAGATTCAATTTTTTGAATTCCGTCTAAGGCTTTTAATTCGTTTTCAAGGGGAATTACAGCCATCTTATTTAAAGCATCGTTACTAATATTTGTATAGAAACCACTTACAATAATTTTATCAATTTTAATAATAGGAAACACATCTTTGGCTATTTTTCCATAGGCAAAAAAACCTGCAAGAATTAAAATTAGAAACAGCGAATAATTTAGTTTTGTCCGTTTTAAAAAAAAATCTACTATTCTTATCACTTATACTCCTCTTTTTTAAGCAGAGAAGCTTGAAAAAAATCATTTTCAAAATAAATTAAAACTGCATTTTTAGTATAAACTCTAAGCTCTTTTTCTTTTCTGCTGTTTAATACTTCAAAAGTATAACTTTTGTTATTCTTATTTTTTAAGGTGTAATGTACTTGCAGTTTTTTTGCTTCAAAAGCATCGTAGGTTTTTATTGTAAATGATTTTTTACCTATATTTCTCGCTAAAAACTCTTTGTTAATTTTAAAAGCAGATACATCAATACCTTTAATATCTAATATTGTCTCATTTGAATATACAAGGTGATTACCTTTTTTTAAAGCTTTTATTTTTTTTATCTTTCCATCATCATTTTCCATAATCTCAAAAGATACTAATTCCTTATTCTTATAAAAAGATTTTTCGATATAAGTATAAAAATAAGTAAAAAAGACAGAAGAAATGTTAATAGTCATCTTTGTAATCAACTCATTTTCTTTCTCCACTATTGTCATTTTTCCAATTATTTTTCCTTCACTTTGTAATATGTATTCTAAATATTGTTTATCTTTAGCTTCGATATGTGTAAAGAAAATAAGTACAAGAAGCAGGTGTTTAAGGCCATATATAGTTTTACACTTCATTCTTTATCCAGTTAATTATTAATTCTTCATAACCATCAACAAAAGCATCAGTTCCTAATATATTTGGTTTAAATAAAAACCATAAATCATACTTTGTATTTTTGAAATATTTATTTTTGAGCATTGCGTGTTGGCTTTTATCAAAAACTTTTAGTGAAAAATTATTAAGATTTATAAGTTCTTTTTTTAATACGCGAATACTTTCATTGATATCTATATTCTCATCATCGCTTGCAAATATGCTTAATAAGTTTTTATTTAAAGGCAATATTAATTTACCCTCTATTTTTTCACTCTTGTGAACAAAGTTCAAGTTTCTTATCTCATAATTGTTTTCTTCTAGTAGTGAGATAAAAATTACAGAGATGAAAATGAATATAATAATTTTGATTTTCAATTTTATCCTTTAATTAATGTTAATACTTTTTTATGTGGGAAATATGTGTTTGATGATTGTATGAAAAAATAACGTTAAATACTTTTCCAAAACTGCTATTAAAGTAATATAATAAAAGAAGTAAATTAAAAATAGTACAGACCTGCACTATTTTTAAAGAATATTTTTGTTTAAAAAGTATAAGCAAGAGAGATAAGAAGAATATCCGTATTACTTTGAAAAAAAGCTATGTTTGAGTTTCGTGTGTTGCTAATATAGTCTGTATGGAATACTAGGTTTTTATAATTCAAAAAATTGCTTTTAGTATAATTAATTTTTAATGAAAAAACCTTTTCATCTCTTTCCTTATTAAAATAAGAATTTTTTTTATCATAGGTATAGACTTCATAGATATTTTCTAATGCTATTCTATGAGTATTTAAAAAATTTATTTCCATTTCATATTTTAAACCTACTTTTTTATAATCATTACTATTGCCATCAAATATCCCATTTCCTAAAATAAAACCCATAGCACCAAAAGAGTTTTGATTAAATTGTAATAAGGTGGCCATTACATTTACTTCATTACTATAACCACTTTGTTTCTCACTTTTATTTACTTCATCATTTATGTTTATCTTTTTAAAATGATACGTTAAATCTAGAAAATTATATATTCCTTTTTTCCCTAAACTTAGTTCTATAAGCTTTGCATTCTTACTTTTTCTTTTAATATTCAGAGAATAAGGATTGATATAAACATCTTCAAGCTTGTAATCAAGACTATAAAACATATTATTTTCAAAAGACTGTTTTATACCTAAACCCTTGCTTGTTATATAAACTGCATTATCTTTAGTCCAAGAATAACCTATACTTTGTTCGTTAATATTTCCATTTAAATAAAAATCGCCATATTCTAAGTTGAGTAAGGGAAAAATGATATTTTCATCAATTTTTTTGGCTTTTTTATTTAAAGTACTTATTTTGTCATTGTCTTTCGTACTATAAAAATTATCGCGTATACTTACCTTGCCAAGACTAAGACCTAGGCTTCCACTTACTTCATTTTGAGCAAACAATATATTTGTACATAATACTAAAGCAAAGATACTTTTCTTAATCATTATTAATCCTTTTGTAATATATTAAGCAAACAAAAACATGCCTGCTGGATATTGAAAATAAGTCTATAATAAAATACGTTTAAATACTTTTCCAAAATTGCTATTTAAATGAATTATATTAGCGATGTAATTTATTCATATAAAAAGTTTGTTTAATAAGATTCTTTATTCTGTGAGCTTAGATGCAGTGATTTAGAATACGGGATGGTGTAGTATGAGTTTGCTAGGGAATAAACAGATTTTATTTTTGGCAAAAAAAAAGCTTACAAGTTAACTTGTAAGCTTTTTTAAAAACTAAATAAAATTATTTAGCTCTGATTCCTAAATCAGCAACCAGTGCTAAGAATTTAGTATAATCAGTTTTTCTTAAATACTTAAGAAGTCTTTTTCTTTTTCCAACCATTTTTAATAGACCTAATCTTGAAGAGTGATCTTTTTTATTGATTTTTAAATGTTCAGTTAATACTGCAACTTGTTTAGTTAAAACTGCAATTTGTACTTCACTTGAACCTGTATCTTTTTCATTTCTTTGATGCTTAACAATTATACTTGTTTTTACGTCCTTATCTAAAGCCATAATGACCTCCTAATAGGTATATAATCTCACTAAATTTTAGTGGAGCGATATTATATCTAAGACAACTTAAATTCTGTTTAAATCATCCTCCCGTTTCGTAAAAAGCTCTTGATGAAACTTCATTGTCATTTCCATCATTCCAATTGTTTTTTTCTGGTTTATTTGCAAGAACATCTTTTAAAATAGCAGCCGCTTTTTTAATATCTTTGTTTTGAATCGCTTCTTTGATACTTTGAGATTGTTCAAAAAACAAACAAGGAATTAATACACCACTTGCAGTTAAGCGTATTCTATTACAAGAGTCACAGAAATCACTTTTATGTGGTTCAATAATCCCAAAGACATAACCATCATCCAAGGCATATCCTTGAGAAGGAGAAGGTCCAGTTCGTGGAACCAGCGTAAAAGAGTATTTTTTCGCAATTATGTCTTGTATTGTTTGTGAATTTAAACCTTTTGCACCTGTATGGGCATGTTTATTTTCCATAAATTCAATAAAACGAACCTCAAAACCATTTTCTTTACAAAAATCTAAAATATCTATGAGTTCTGTTTCATTGTAGCCCCTCATAGGAACACAATTTATTTTAATCTTAAACCCCAAGTCTTTTGCTTTTTGTATTCCTGCTAATACTGTTTTTAATACATCTTTTTGTGCTATTTTAGCCGCAACATCTGGTTTTAAAGAGTCAAGTGAAATATTGATTCTTTTTAATCCAGCATCTTTTAAGGCTTGTGCCGCACGTGGTAATAAAAAACCATTGGTAGTTAAAGCCAAATCAATACTGGGATCATAATCATAAATCATTTTTAAAAAAGTATCTAAACCCGTTCTTAAAAGAGGTTCTCCTCCCGTAATCCGAACTTTTTTTATTCCTTCATCAATTCCGACTTTAATAAACTCAAATAATTCTTCATAGGAAAGTAAGTTTTCTTTAGGAACCCATGAAAATGGTTTTTCGGGCATACAGTATTGACATCTAAAATTACAGCGCTCTGTAACTGAAACTCTTAAATAATCTACTTTTCTACCATGTCCATCTATTAACATCATATTCTCCATATTCTTTGTATCTTAAGCATATTATAAATTTGCTTAATTAATTTTTATTTTGGTCAATAATTTTTGACTTAATTCTTTATTTACTATATTTGTTTTATTATAACCATTAAGATTTTTTTATATCTTGATTAAAAGCAATGTTTATTTTTACCCAATAACATTTTTGTTTACTTTTTAAACATTTTAGCAAAAAATATGTATAAAAAATAGGCTATAATACAAAAAAACATAGGATGTACAATGGTATATTTAACAGGAGCAGGTCCTGGGGATATTGATTTATTAACAGTTAAAGCTTTAAAAATAGTAAAAAAAGCGGATATTATTATTTATGACAGATTGGTAAATATTGAACTATTAGAATATGCAAAAAAAGATGTAGTATTAGTATATGTTGGAAAAGAAAAAGACAATCATAAAGTTCCTCAAGATGAAATCAATGAAATCATCTATCAAGCGTCTTTAAAATATGAACATGTTGTAAGATTAAAAGGTGGAGATCCTTTTGTATTTGGAAGAGGGGCGGAAGAAGCCTTGTATTTAGTACAAAGAAATCAAAAATTTGAAATAATACCAGGTATTACCTCAGCTATTTCAGTTCCAGCTTATGCAGGAATTCCGGTAACACATAGAGGAATCACCCCTTCGTTTAGAGTAGTAACAGGGCATACTAAAAGTTCAAATGATGTTGCCAATATTAATTGGTCTTCTTTTGTTGAAAATGAAACCATTGTTTTTTTAATGGGTTTACACAATATTCAACTTATTGTAAATAAATTGCTTGACATAGGAAAACCACCTTCTTATCCCTGTGCTATTATTACAGATGGAACAACTTCTAAACAGCAAGTTTTAGTAGGCACGCTGGAAACAATTGTACAGCTGTCAAAAAAAGCAAAAAGTCCTTCTATTATAATAGTAGGAGAAGTAGTTAATTTAAGAAAAGAACTTAATTGGTTTAAATAAACCTATTTACATATAATAGGTTTTTAAGATCTCAATATTCATTGTTTTTTTACTAATATTAATTAAATTGCTGTCTTTAAATACTTTTAAGGTACGAGATAAGGTTTCTGGTGTCATATTCAACGTTTGAGCAATCAATACGTTTTTTGTTGTAAAAAAATCTTGTTTATTATCTACTATATACTTAGCAACTTTTTGTTTTGTATCTAAAATTAAGTTCATAAAAATAATATTCTGCAAGTTCTTAATTTTAGTTATTAAAGAAGATTGAATTCTCATAACAATGTCCACATTAGATAACATTATTTTTTTAAATGCTTCAAAATCAATTTTTAAAACATCTGCTTGTGTCATTGCTTCAGTAGTAGCAGGAAAAGTCATATTCTCAAAGTTTGCAAATTCACCTATCATTTGATCTTCATGAAAATATTTAAGAACCAACTCTTTATCACTAGAAGTTACTTTATATAATTTAATAGTTCCTTTAAGAACTATATGCAAATACTTAGGTTCATCTCCTTCATAAAAAAGAATATTTCCTTTGTTTAATTTCTCAATACGTGAAATGTTTTCTATGGATTTGATAGTCTCTTTGCTTAAACCTTCAAATAAAAAAATATTTTTTAATTCCATGATTTTAAATACTCCTTAACTTTTTCTTCAAAATAATTCATTCTTTCTTTTCCTTTTGGCATCGAAGTTCTTAAGTTTTTCATTTCTTTTAAGAACTCTGTTATATTTGAAGGGATTTTATTTCTTATATATACTTTTAGAGCTTTTGCTAAAGCAGGAGAGCTACCTGAAGTAGAAATTGCGATAACTAAGTCCTCTTTTTTAACATAAGAGGGGAAAATAAAATCACAATACTTTGCAAAATCTACACAATTACATAAACAAGAAGTATTACGTGTTTCTTCATAAATACTTTTTTGAACATCAAAATCATCAACTGCTACAATTATGATGTCATAGTTTTTATAATCCCCTACTTCATATTTGTTTTTTTTATAAGGCAAATCATATTCTTTAATTTTATTCTTCATATCATCATTTAATAATGGAGATATAATATCAATATCTTTTGTAAAATCAAGAAGTTTTTCCAGCTTTTCATAAGCAATATACCCACCGCCTATTAACAAAATATTTTTATTGTCTAAAGAATAAAACATAGGAAAATAAGACATGTTATTTCTTTAAAAGCATATAGCCATCTTTAATAGAATCAACTCTATTTGTTGCATACAATAAAATAGCTGCATTTAAATAAGCCAAATTCATTAAGTCCTCACTTGGATTCTTTAATTCTTTTAACATATCATCAAGTGTAATCGCTTTATATTCCGTCTCATAGCTAATTCCAAAGTCTTCTAATAAAACTTTTTCTTCAACAATTTCCCCGTCTTTTTCCAACCAATACTTAAAGTTAGAGAATACTTCAGGATTACCTTCATTGCCTTTTAATACCAATAATTTTTCATAATTATCTTTAAACAACATATTGTATTTTCTTACATAAGGTTTATGA
>SPKZ01015878.1_pt1 | contig 13631 bp, 12 predicted proteins | sample 2456571 | NCBI WGS metagenome assembly SPKZ01 (sample SAMN11192286, study PRJNA482655) | marine metagenome | biome: ENVO:00000447; feature: ENVO:00000244|ENVO:00000211|ENVO:00000569|ENVO:00002023; material: ENVO:00002151; isolation source: ocean water from marine abyssalpelagic zone ...
AAGGCTGCGATGAGATTTTAGCTGACATAGAAGCAAGAATAGCCGAGCTGTTTAAAGAGATGCTTGAAGGAGCAACCCAGGTTATTTCTATGAAGGAATTAGATCAGGTAATTGAGGTAATGGGAAAGGTGGAAGATTTTATCGACGACGACTCCGAAGAAACCGAAAACAGCCAAGAGCACACCAATGAGGAGCAAGGTGAGAAACAAGCCTACAGCAGATTGTACAGAGATGGAGAGAAAAGAATTCTTGCAGGTATTTGTTCAGGGCTCAGCTATCGTCTACAAATAGATCCCATCTGGTTAAGAATTCTATTTGTCGTTTTCGCAGGATTCTTCATTCCAGTATATGTTATACTATGGATAGTAATTCCAGAAGCTAAAACGACTTCTGAAAAGTTAGAAATGAAAGGCGAACCAATCAATATTGGGAGTATTGGAAAAACAATTGAAGACAGCCTTAACGACATTACTGATAGAATTAACAAAGAAACTGCTGGCATGAAAGGCCCGAATAACCCAGCTAGAAAGCTGCTAATTAGAATCATTGAACTAATTACTGCTCTTGTTTCTGTCGTATTTAGATTTGTAACAACCATCGTTGGATTTACTTTCTCCATTGTAGGTTTTACACTACTGGCGACTATTATCATTATTGTTTTTGCCAATGGCATTTCATCGGTATGGATGCCAATTGCAGATGTCGATTTTCCAAATCAAACCCAGCTATTAACAATGCTGTTTGGCAATGAGATGGATCTCTTCTTGGGTAAAGTTGGTCTCGGTTTGTTAATCGGAATTCCTGCACTTGCCTTGCTATATGTTGGAATAAAACTGATTTTTAAAATCAAACAATCCTTTATTGGACTTGGACTTGGACTAACTTGCCTTTGGATTGTAGGGCTTCTGCTCACCATATTTACGGGCGCCACATTTATTCAAGAATTTAGAATGGAAGACGAGGTGGTAAACGTTACGTCATTAGATACAGCAACAACAGATACATTAAGAATTAGCCTTAACAATGATTTATTCAAACATGGCGATCATCAATTTAGAATAGGCCATGGCCCAGGTCATTTCCGAATTAAATTAGACGAAGAGCACGTTTATCTTGGCAATCCAAGGTTAAGTATAGAGAAAGCATCGGGAGATCAATTTGAAGTACACCTCTATAAAAAAAGTCGTGGCACAACCACCGACGAGGCCAATAATTTGGCACAACAAATTAAATACCTATATCAAGTTTCTTTAGACGAAATTACATTCGATTCCCATTACGAAATACAGACAAATTCAAAATGGAGAGTACAGGAAGTGCATGTGGTGCTTTCTATTCCCGAAGGCAAGGCTGTTAAGCTTGACGACAAAATATTAAGGATTCTTAAATGGACAGATAACGCTTCCGATTCATGGCCTGTAGATATGGTGGGTAAAACATGGACAATGACTTCCAATAACGGCCTTACTTGCATTGGATGCGATAAAGATGATTTGTAATTGAATGGGTTCAGCCCGATAAAAAAACAGCCTAGTACAGGATGGTATTTAACAAGTAAATGAGGAAATTACAAGCTCATATTTCAAATACCAATAAATGTTTCAAGCAGCCACGTATAAGCAACGAAGAGAGATACTAAAGCAAAAAGTAGGCAACGGTTTAATATTATTATTGGGGAACGAAGAGTCTTCAATGAACTTTAAGGATAATACTTATCACTACAGACAAGACAGTACTTTCCTTTATTACTTTGGCATCCAACGTGCAGGATTAGCTGCCATCATCGACATTGACAATGATACCGAGGTGCTGTTTGGAAATGAATTCACAGTTGAAGATGCAGTTTGGATGGGTCAACAAACAACAATTCAGGAACAGGCATCTTTGTGTGCAGTCGCCAAAGTTGAAACAAGTAATCAGATTGAGAAAGCATTAAGGTTTGCTCAAAGCAGCAACCGACAAATTCATTTTTTACCCCCATACCGAGTAGAGAACAAAGTAAAACTGCTCGATTTAATTGGAATTTCGTCTTCAGAAATTGACAACGATTTTTCTCTTGATTTAATAAAAGCTGTAGTAAGTCAGCGAGAGATTAAGACCGAAGAAGAAATTACTCAAATCAACAGTGCTGTAGATGTAACGGTAGACATGCATTTGGCAGGTATTAAATGCGCCAAGGTAGGTATGACAGAAGCACAGGTTGCTGCAGAGGTTCACAAAGTGGCACTCGATGCCTCAGGTGGTCTTTCGTTCCCGATTATTGCTACCATAGACGGACAGGTTTTACACAACCATTACCACGGAAACACTCTAAAAGAAGGCGATTTGTTCCTTTTAGATGCCGGTTTCGAAAACCCAATGTGTTACGCAGGAGATTTATCAAGCACATTCCCTGTAAGCAAAACATTCAACACCCAGCAGAAAGAAATCTACCAATTATCGTTAGATGCCCACGAAGCTTCTATAGATGCAATGGGTTTAGGAATTCCATTTAAAGATGCACACCTAGCTGCATGTAATATAATTTTTGATGGTTTAAAAGGCATGGGACTCACCAAAGGAGACACTGCCGACGCAATTAATGTTGGAGCTCATGCCCTATTCTTTCAGTGCGGCACAGGTCACCAAATGGGATTAGACGTTCACGACATGGAAGATTTGGGTGAAGTTTGGGTTGGTTATGCTGGAAAAGCTAAAAGCACTCAGTTCGGTTTAAAGTCTTTAAGATTAGCTAAACCACTGGAAGTAGGACATGTTGTCACCATTGAACCCGGCATATATTTCATCCCGGAATTGATGGATCAATGGCGGGCTAAAAACAAATTTAACGATTTTATCAATTGGGACAAAGTGAATGAGTTTCGAAACTTTGGAGGAATTAGAAATGAAGAGGATTTCGTAATGACAGAGAGTGGTGCTCAATTACTTGGCAAGCCTAAACCTAAAACGATTGAGGACATAGAAACTTTACGTTCTTAATTATCCGTATCATAAATTACCAACTCCGCATCACAAGTTGCAAACTTGCGATAGCGGACTGTCTAGAGAAATACTGCTAAACTTAAAAAAATGCTGCTCTTTCAAGTTTGCAACTCGGAAGCAGCAAAATGTTGCTAGTTTAATTCTTCAAAAAGAAATCAGTGGTTACTTTATTAAACTTCTCAAGATTTTCCCAATGGTGCGCATGGCCACCTTCTGGAAAAGAAACAAACTGAGAGTTTATAATATTGTGACGCAAGAACTTAGAAAACTTTGTTGGCGTAATTATATCTTGCTCTCCACAAGTAATTAACGTTGGTACTTTAATCCGACGCAATCTATCCATAGTGTCATGGTTGATACATGCATCAATCTGACCTTCGAAACCATTTTGAGATTGTGGATTGTTATCATTCAATGCTACCTTTTGCCACTTTGCTAAACGTGCTTTGCCCTCTTTATAATAAAGCGGAGAATAAATCCAAAGCTGCATTAACTCTTTAAAAGTATCGGCTTCACTAGTAATTCTGAGCTTCTTTAGATTCTCGTAAACCGTTGTAGCGAAATTATTAAACTTAGGCCAAGTACTAATTAAAACCATAGAACGAACCTTCTCAGGATGATTTAAAGCCAACTCTTGCGCTATAGCACCACCCATGGAAATTCCTGCAATTCTTGCTTTATCCACTTTCGCGTGTTCCATTACAGCAACTACATCATCAGCCATCATAGCCGTGGTATATGGCCCCGGTGGTTGACTTGATCTTCCTACTCCACGCTGCTCAATTACTATACATCTAAAATGCTTTTTATATTCCGCCACATGCTTATCCCACAAACTGCCATCCATACCCAATCCATGCAATAGAATTAACGGTTCACCCTTTCCGATGTTTTGATAATGAATATGCACTCCTTTTATATCTACGTAATATCTCATTGTGTTCTTTTTATAAAAATTGTATTTTTTTGAAAGGGCAGAAATAATGCTCGTTCTAAAGTATTCTTTATTTCAATAAATTGGAAATAAAACGGATTGCAAATTGACTACGACCTATTACTCGACTGATATGCAGACTCTACCAATTGCATGGTTTTAATAGCATCCTCCACAGAAGTTGGTAGTACATCTGCTCCTTCTTTAAATCGCATAATGTTTGCCATGGGGCCAATAAACGCATCAGGAAACCAACTGCCTTCCAATTCAACGGTTTTCCATTCGCCTTTCCCAGCTTCGTCTGCAATAAAGTATTCAAAAACATCAGGAACTGAATCGGGGTAATTTAGATTGAGCCCCATCTTAGCATAAATAGCGCCCTTGGTTCCCTCCCACTTAATGTAGCTGTGTTGGTGCTTCGATCCGAAATTATGATCGTGATTGGTATTAATTCGTGCTGCTTTAACATCACCATAATCAAATATGATAGAGCTTCGGGTAGACGAAACCGTTGTTGTAGGATGCTTTACAGTTTTAGCCAGAAGCCTTTGTGGATCACCGAAAAAAGAACGAATCATGTCGATGTAATGAATGCTGTGGTAGAGAATTTCCACACGTGAATTGGTTGCTAAAAAGTCCCATAAGTGCCAAGGCGTAACAGTAGTTACCTTCACCTCAATATCGAACACCTCTCCTATTGCACCCGAATCAATAATAGAGCGGGCTGCATTAACAAACGGCGTGTACCTCAACTGAAAATTAACAGCGGCAGTTAAATTCAACTCCCTACAAACTTCTAATATTTCGTTTGCTTGCTCTATGTTTTCGCCCATTGGCTTTTGAATGAGAACGGTAGAATTTCCGGGCAACTGAACAAGTATGTCGATAATTTTATCGGCAGGAACGGCCACATCAAACACGGCATTCAACAACGCTCCATGTGCAATCAACTCTTCTAAAGTCTTATAAACATTGGCAATTTCAAATTGTGCTCCAAGCGCTTTGGAACTCTCGAAATTCAAATCAAAAATCCCTTTAACCTTAAAGCCTGCCTTTTTATACGCAGGCAAATGAGCATTCTTTATGATCCCTCCTGCTCCAATTATTACAATTGGCATTGGGGTTTGGGGCAAAGCAGACTTATCGTTGATTATCATATTGAACGCTTAAATTAACGATTTCAGTCGTATTTCCTGAAACTTTCTTCTCGATACATCGCCGAAGAACGGCAATACTCGAACTGACACGCCCTAGAGGGCCCGCAAACAGCTTTTCAAATCTAATACCTTTAAAAATAATTGTCAGTTCGAGTGAATTTTCTCTTCGAAAATTTGTATCGAGAACACAATGATTACAGTACTCAAATCCCATAAAACTCTGCTGCCGTATTTCCAAACACAAAGTCCTTATCGGTTTGCTCCATGCCTTCACAATACTTTTCTAAGATTGTTTTTCCTTCGGCATACTTACCTACCAACAAGCATACAGGCCAGTCAGAGCCATACATTAAGCGCTTGGCACCATAAGCATCAAACACCACATCCAAGTAAGGACTAAACTGTTCGGGTTGCCAATTACTCCAGTCTGCTTCGGTTGTTAAACCCGATACTTTGCAATATACATTTGGGTTTTGAGCCAACTCCTTCATCATACTCCCCCATGGTTCCAGCTCACCTGTATTAACGAGGGGTTTAGCCATGTGGTCGATTACAAAGCGTTGATCTGAAAATGCGTTCACCAGCCTCAACGCCTCAGGCATTTGATTGGGAGCAATTAAAATATCGTAAGTGTAGTTGTGCTTGCCTAAGGCTGCAATGCCCCGTCTAAAGGCTTCACCATCCATAAAACCATCAGGTTCTGCTTGCACTATGTGCCTAAAGCCTTTCAACTTTTGGAATGTTGCCATCCATTCAAGCTTCTGCTCTGCTTCGTCGGATTGCAGATCAACCCAACCTACTACTGCAGGAATGAAATTAAATACTTCGGCTAAATCTAAAAGAAAACTTGTTTCAGTAGAGCTTTGTGCGGCCTGAACGGCCACACAAGCATCTACATTATTATCTGTTAAGATTGGTTGAAGGTGATTGGGCATAAAATCATTGCGCAACACCTTCATGTTTTCTGTAATCCAAGCATCCCGTTTGGGGCTGAACTTCCAGAAGTGTTGATGAGAATCAATCCGCATCGACAACTCCTTGTCTTGCTTCTCCTAAATTTTCAACACCTAATTCAACTACATCACCTGGCTTTAAAAACTGCTGTGGTTTTAATCCCATTCCAACGCCAAATGGTGTTCCTGTGGTAATCACATCACCCGGTAAAAGCGTCATAAAGTTAGTCAGGTAGCTTACTATAAAAGGAACTGTAAAGATCATATCAGACGTATTACTACCCTGTTTTCTCTCTCCATTCACATTCAACCAAAGGTCGAGGTTGCCAACATCACCAGCCTCATCCTTAGTAACTAACCATGGCCCAATCGGAGTGAAGTTATCATTACTTTTTCCTTTAACCCATTGCCCAGCTCTTTCCAACTGAAATTCTCTTTCACTTACATCGTTGATTAATGTATAGCCAGCAATGTAATCGTTGGCTTCTGCCTCGGTAATGTAACTTGCTTTCTTACCGATTACAACTCCCAACTCAACTTCCCAGTCTGTCTTTTTACTATTTCTTGGAATAATAATATTATCGTTAGGACCACAAACAGATGTTGTTGACTTAAAGAATATGATTGGCTCTGGCGGAGGCTCCATTCCCGTTTCTTTTGCATGGCTAGAATAATTTAATCCTATTGCAATTACCTTAGAAGGACGTGCAACTGGGCAGCCTATTCTTACGCTGTCATCCACTACCGGACAACTTGCAGCGTTGTCTTTTAACCATTCTTGAAGCTTGTTTACACCGTCGTCTCCAAAAAACTGTTCGTCGTAATTAGCACAAAATGCGCTAACATCTAATCTTTTTCCTTCTTCGTTTAGTACCGCTGGAATCTCTTTCCCTTCTTCGCCTAATCTTATTAATTTCATTAATTCTTCTTATGATTTTATTTTAATAAACCCTCCATCTATAGGAAAGTCTGTACCCGTGATAAACCCTGATTCATCCGAGCACAAATATAATGCAAGATTAGCAACTTCTGAGGGGGTACCCATTCGACCTATAGGTTGCGACTGGCTTAGCTTTTCGAACATTTCCTTCTCTTGCCCTGGGTAGGTTTTAGCAATGAAATCGTCAACAAATGGCGTATGTATGCGTGCTGGCGATATACAATTACACCGAATATTATTCTTCAAATAGTCACATGCAACAGAATATGTCATGGTTAGCACAGCTCCTTTTGTCATTGAATAAGCAAATCTATCCGGAATGCCAACATGAGATGCAATAGAGGCCAAATTCAAAATTACCCCTCCATTTCCATCCATCATATGGCTAATACAAGCAAACATAGAATTGTAAACGCCTTTTACGTTTACATTAAACAATCTCTCAAAATCATCAGTACTGGTGGTGTCTAACTTGCCAATATGGCTAATACCCGCACAGTTTACCAAAATATCTATTCCGGCTTTAGTTGCAACTTCCGCGGCAGCATTAACGCATGCTTTCTGATCTGAGGCATCTACCTGATGAAATATAATATTCCCATCAACATTTCCAGAATTCAAATCGAATACGTGCACTGTAGCTCCTTCAGCTTCGAATCGCTTTGCGACAGCATTCCCGATTCCGCTTGCGCCACCAGTTATAATAGCTGTTTTGTTTTCTAACCTCATATTACTCTTGTAATGCTTTTTCTCTGTTTACCCAAATCTCCCCTTCTGGAAACGTGTAGGCATCTAGGCTTTCTTGTTTCATTTGAACGGAATAACCAGGCAATGTTGGCGGGACATATTTACCATTCTTTATCTTGATTCTATCAATAAAATGATCGTGTAAGTGATCTGCGTATTCTATCATTCGGCCATCTAACGAACCACTAATACAGATGTAATCAATCATGGAAAGATGCTGCACATATTCGCACAATCCAACTCCACCAGCATGCGGACAAACAGGTACGTTAAATTTGGCTGCCATTAACAAAATGGCCAACACTTCGTTAACACCCCCAACCCTACAACTATCTATTTGACAAACTTCTATAGAATTTGCTTGAAGCAATTGTTTAAACATTACTCTATTCTGACAATGCTCGCCTGTGGCTACTTTTATAGGGGCCACTGCTCTAGCGATAGTGGCATGACCTAGTATATCATCTGGACTAGTAGGTTCTTCTATCCAATATGGATTGAACTTAGCCAACTTCTTCATGTTTTCAATCGACTCACCTACATCCCAACGCTGATTAGCATCCATCATTAAACGGGCATCGTCGCCAATTTCTTCTCTAATTAAAGCAGCGCGCTTCATATCGTCTTCAAGGTCGGCGCCAACTTTCATTTTAATATGACTCCATCCGTTCGCAATTGCTTCTCTACATAGCGTTCTGATTTTTTCATCGGTATAGCCCAACCAGCCTGCAGATGTTGTGTATGCGGGATAACCATTCTCTTTTAGATCAGCTATTCTTTCCTGCTTTGTAGGTTCTAATTTAGTTAGCATTTCAATTGCTTCCTCTGGCGTAATGGCGTCTGTGATGTACGTAAAGTCTACACATCTCACCAATTCCTCTGGCGACATATCTGCGATTAACTGCCAAACAGGCCTGCCTTCCATCTTAGCGTAAATGTCCCAGATGGCGTTAATGATAGCACCTGTAGCCAAATGAATCACCCCTTTTTCTGGCCCCAACCACCTCAACTGGCTGTCTCCGTTGAATTCTTTCCAAAAGCCACCCATATCAGCAATGATGTCTTCCATCTTTTTGCCAATAAACAAATGCGACATAGAATCGATTGCTTTTACAACAATATCGTTACCTCTACCAATTGTAAACGTTAAGCCGTGTCCTTCAACACTTTCATCACTTGTTTTAAGAATCACATAAGCCGCTGAGTAATCAGGATCTCGATTCATTGCGTCTGAGCCATCAAGGCTGTCGCTTGTAGGGAAACGGATGTCTTTTACTTCAAAATCTACAATAGAAATTGCCATATGTAATTTATTAGGATGTTGAGCCAACAATAATAGCGAGAATTATTGCCTCTACTATCCTTGTCTGTACTGTTTATGATATTATTTCTGTTGTTGCAAATAAGTAACCAACGATGCCAATTCCTTAAACGAAAGTGCATTGGCAAGACCAGATGGCATCATAGAGTTTTCCAGTTCCTCCCGGCTCTTAATGTCCTTCTTCTCTATTTGATTGGCATTACCAGCAATGTCGCGAATGGTAAGTTTATCGGCAGATTCGGCTGTTACAAACCCCACATACGTCTCATCATCATTGGTTTCAATTAGCACGGTTGTAAAGCCCTGAGAAATAGAAGCATTTGGTTTTAAAATAGATTCAGCTATTTGATCTCTATTCATAATTGAACCTATCTGCCCCATAAATGGCCCTTTCATAGTTTTGCCTTTTTCTACATTATGACAAGCAATACAACCTTGATCTATAAAGAGTTTCGCGCCCAACTTAGCGTTTCCCTTAATCTGGGTTATTGCTACTATTATGTCTTCTATAGACGACTCTCCCACTTGACCTTTCTTATTTTTGATCTTATCTAAATCAATCTTTTGTTCCTCCGTGATTTCTTCTTTAATCAAAGTTCCGAGTTCGTCAATTTGCATTCTATTGCGATCATTCAACTGAGCAAACATCTCCTTCTTAGAATCGTCTACAGCATTCAACTCCTTAATCAGTAACGACTTTATCTTATTGGATTCCCCCCATACAACACCTTTGTAATATGGCCCATGTGTATCTGGTCTTGTGCCCCACCACCAACTTCCATCATATTTATCTTCTTCATGATAAATTCTGGAAAGCGTTGATAAGATGTTCTCCTTAAGTTTAGCATCTTTACTTACATCATACGCGGCTATTAAACCATCCACCGCTTTGGCATCGTGCAAATACCTTAATGTCCAAAGTGCCAATTCTGGATTCGTTGTTATCCCTTTAACACATGCATCTATAGCGTTAATTTTAACCAAAGACTTTACAGCCAAGTGTGTCAATATAATTTCTGAATTTGGTGTAGCATGAGGTCCTTCTACTCCTGCTGGAGGAATTTTAGCCGAAGCAGGCACTTTAAAGCTCAGTAATGTTTCGGCAGCCTCAACACGTCCCAATCGGCCCAAAGCAATAATTGCAGCTGCCTGCACCCTCGGATTGGCATCTAGGGCAGCATTAATAATTCGTTCTAACGGAATAGCATCCAAACAACCTTTTCTATCTGCCAAAGCTCTAATTGCGAACTCTCGCACCTTATCTTCTTTACACAACTCCAATAAGGCATCTATTCCATTGGCACATGTAGCTTGCGCATAAGTGTAGATTCCTGCTACTCTATTCGCTAACGGCAATGCTTTGTCTTTAGCGATACTCAAAGAAGCAACTGCAACCTCATCAGTCGATCTGTTAAGCATTTCTTGCTGTGCATGAAATCGAGTAACTGAATTGCCTGCCTTTAAAAGCTCGCCAAGTTCTGTAACATCTAATGCTTTTAGATCAGGAAAAGCTTCGTATGTCCAACCTTTAGGCACCACCTTTATCACATATCCTTTATCCGGGCTTCCTTTACACCCTGCGCCATCCCATGCTGCAAGGTACATTCTGCCAGAACCATCTAGGTCCAAATCTGTAATTTGAGGAAGTGTAATAAACTTTTCGTCGGCTTGCGTAAATGTTGGGCCATCCATAGTAACCCTATGAATAAACAATTCGCTATTACCCCAATCGGCCATCATAGGCACATGATTGTACTCTACAGGCCATCTATCGTCGTCCATAAAGTAACTTCCCGTACCCGAACCGCCACCTACGTCAACCAAAGCAGGAATAATCTCGTCCGTAAAATTCTTGAACAAATTAGGATATCCATGTTCTCCACTTTGTAAGTAATGCATAAAGCGAATGTTCCATCCCCCGCCATCGTTGGTATTTCCACGGGTATACACATTCATAAAAGGATCAATTGCAACATCATAAATATTACGCGTGCCATGGATATACTCTTCCATTTCGGTGCCATCTGGCCTAACCCTTACAATACCACCACCCAACATGGTCATCTTTTTACCCGATCTATCTTCGGCATTATGAAACCCAAAATCGCCAACAGCAATGTAAATCCAGCCATCAATACCCATTCGGATTCCGTTGGTAGAATGATCAGTTCCTCTTTTTCTTATAGACTCTGGAGAGCAAATATTCGTAATTAATGGTTTAGAAGGGCCATCGGCAACACCGTCGTTGTTTTTGTCTTCGAAAACCACAATATCCATTCTTTCCGCCAAGCTGTCGACAAGATTAAAAACAGTGTACAACACATAAACCTTATCTCCCACAGCCATTATACCACGAGGGTTATCCACTTTCGCAAAAGTGGTAGTTTGTTCGTATTCGCCATCGTTATCGGCATCTACCAACTTCATAATTCGTCCTTTCCCTGGAGTTTTACCAAGAGAACCAATCATGTCTACTCCAACAAACACTTCGCCTGTAGGCAAAACGGCCAAACAAGAAGGACTTGGAACAACATCTGGCCCTGCAATATCTGTGAATACAAATGAGGTACTATCTCTTTCTATCGCTTCTAAATCTAATCCTGGAGGGGTGAAATAATCTTTTAACTCTTGATTATCTACTGTTTCTGAAGGTTTACCTTGATCACAACCCGACAATACGCCTAAGACTAAAAGACTTAGCGATAACACCTTCATTTCTATTACTCTCATTGCATAACTTGTTTGTGCAAATATACTAAACAGCTATTCCTACACCTTCCATTTACCAACGAAATGTAGCAAGGCACTAACCATTGGCGGTTCATTTTAAATGGCATTTTATCTATAACTGGGCAAATGGAAACCAAACCTTTATCCCAACATTCAGTTTATTATATCACAGCACCACATCAACTTAACATGTACCGTTTATTGCATATTTGGTACAAACATTCAAAACATGAGACAAAAAGCACCACAATACAAATTCAATCAACATTCACAAGAAAAATTGGAGACTATTAAATTTTAGGACAAACGAATTAATTCTCAACCTTACTAACTGCTAAAAAAACAAATAATAATCTCCTTGCAACAGTTAAACGGCTACCCTATTACCAACCCAAATAAACAAAAACGACCTAGATATCCAATTCAATGAATTAAAGAGCGAGCTTGCTACCTACATTTTCAGGCTTGTTACTAATCGACAAGTAGCGGAAGATGTAGTACACGATACTTACATTAAGGTAGTTGACAAAATAGATACGTTTAAGGGAAGCTCATCCTTTAAAACGTGGGTATTTAGCATTGCTACCAACATTGCAAAAAACATACTAACCAGACAAAACAAGTGGGTTGAAAGCGCTCAGGACTACGGTGCCATGTTGCACGTAAAATCTAAAGAGCATTGGGATACCTTTCAACAAGTATTTGCCTCTACCCCCGAACAAGAGTATGAAGTAAAAGAACATTTAGCTTATTGCTTTAACTGCATAAATAAAACATTGGAGACTGAGCAACAGGTGTGCCTCTTACTCAAAGAAGTGTATGAATTCAAGGTTCACGAGATAATGCAAATCACCGAGCTAACGGAAGGAAAAGTAAAGCACGCCATTGCAAATGCTAGGAAAGAGCTTGTTAATATTTTCGGAAAACGTTGTGCTTTTGTCAATAAAAACGGTGCTTGCCACCAATGTACAGAATTAACAGGCATGTTAAATCCTAAGCAAGACATTCAGATAAAAGCCAACAAATTGAAGTTGGTTCAAAAACAAAAAACAGAAAGCCAAGAACGGCTCCTTGATCTTCGGTTTGAATTGGTTCGTGCTGTAGACCCTTTAAATGCCAACAATAATTTAGTGACCACCTACTTTTTAGAAAACTCAGAAAAGTGGGTTAAAGAAGGAATAGAAAAAAAAGTTTTAGAAAACCCGTCCGAAACCAAGCCATAGTTTGTCTAACTACTAAACAAAGACAAATTGTACTATGACTAAATTAAAAGCACCACTACAGCTAGAGCAAAAAATCCGCATTAATTCAACTCCCGAAAAAGTTTGGGAAGTCTTTAACAATCAATCATTTCTCACAAAATGGACTCAGGATGTACAGGGTTCTCAATATAAAAACAGAATGGCATCGCCCGGCCAGTTAAGAAAAAACGAATGTATTGTAAATGGTAAAATAGGAACGATAGAAACACGCTGTGTTGGTATGACAGGCAAAGAGAGAGCGGAGTTTATTGTTGAAAACGATTCATTCGGCATTACAAAAATGCTATTGAACATGTCGTTTGCAGCCGAGTTCCGAAAAATTAACAGCACCGAAACCGAATTTGTGATGCTCTCTCATTACACGCCTAAAAACTTCCTTTTAAGATTGATTAACCCTTTAATTAAAAAGAAAATGGGTAAGGAAGTAGACATTATGATTAAAAGACTTAAAGACTATGTGGAGAAAGGGGAAACCAATAAGCTCAACCCTATCAACAATTAGACAAGTATTTACGTCACAACACCTTACAGCACAATCAGCTCATAATCGGCTTACTACAAGCAATTCGCAACAGAAAATGTGCTGTTTGATATTGGATAACATA
>SPKZ01004286.1_pt1 | contig 13628 bp, 12 predicted proteins | sample 2456571 | NCBI WGS metagenome assembly SPKZ01 (sample SAMN11192286, study PRJNA482655) | marine metagenome | biome: ENVO:00000447; feature: ENVO:00000244|ENVO:00000211|ENVO:00000569|ENVO:00002023; material: ENVO:00002151; isolation source: ocean water from marine abyssalpelagic zone ...
GACGTCGGGCCAGCACTTCAGCCAGCAATCCGTCGGCCACCTCGGTTTCACGGGGACGTCACTGTGGATCGACCTCGAGTCCGAGTGCGTGGTGGTGATGCTCACGAACCGCGTTCACCTCGTCGCAAAGAAGAGCCAGTTCGGACTGCGACCGCTGGTCCACGACGCCATCCGCGAGGCCTTCGATGCGGGGTAGGGGCAAGCGCGCAGCGAGCGGACGGGAGCGAAGTCGGGTCGACTCGAGTGGGTGAGCCCATGCGTCACGTACACTTCGTCGCCATTGGGGGAACCGGTATGGGTTCCCTGGCTGGGCTGCTCAAGGCCCGCGGTCTCCACGTCACGGGCAGTGACACGGGTCTCTATCCGCCGATGAGCACTCTCCTCGAACAATGGGAGATCTCGGTGGACGAGGGCTTCCGCGCCGAGCACGTCCTCGCGGGGCCGCCGGATCTCGTAGTGATCGGCAACGCCGTGCACCCCGACAACCCGGAGGCGCGCGCCGCCATCGACGAGGGGCTGCGGTACCTGTCGTTTCCCGATGCGCTCTACGAGCTCGCCATCACCGGGCGCCACTCCGTCGTCGTCTCGGGGACGCACGGCAAGACCACCACCACGTGCCTCGTGTCCGCGCTGCTCCACGCCACCGGACACGACCCGTCACTCCTGGTGGGCGGCCACTCGCTCGACTTCGACGGGAGCTTTCGCGAGGGGCAGGGCGTGTATTTCGTGGTCGAAGGCGACGAGTACGACACCGCGTTTTTCGACAAGACGCCGAAGTTCCTCCACTACCGACCGCGCACGTTGATCGTCACGTCCGTGGAGTTCGACCACGCCGACATCTACCGCGATCTCGACCACGTGAAGTCGGCCTTCCGTAGCTGCGTCGAGCAGCTCCCGGCCGACGGTGTCGTCGTCGCCGCGGTCGACCACCCGAACGTGCTCGACGTGATTCGTGGCGCGCCGTGCCCGGTAGTGGGCTACGGGGCGTCGTCCGACAGCGTCGCCGAGTGGCAGGCGCGCGATCTGCGCGCCGATGAATCCGGTACAAGCTTCGACATCGTACGCGGCGGCGCGACAGTGGCGCAGACGCTGCTTCCCGAGTTCGGCCGGATCAACGTCGAGAACGCCCTCGGCGCGCTGGCCACTGTGACGCATCTCGGTGTTCCCGTCGAGGAGTCAGCGCGCGCTCTGTCGGACTACCGCGGGGTGAAGCGCCGGCAGGAGGTTCGCGGCGAGGCCCGCGGCATCACGGTCGTCGACGACTTCGCCCACCATCCCACCGCGGTGAGCGGTTCGATCGAAGCTCTGAAGGCGCGCTTCCCCGGCCGACGTCTCGTCGCGCTCTTCGAGCCGCGGACGAACACGAGCCGGCGCAAGGTGTTCCAGCGTGACTACGCAGAGGCATTCGACGCTGCGGATCGCGTCGTGATCTCCATCGTTCCGGACGGCCCGATCTACAGCGCGACCGGTGAGGTCACGGAGCGCTTCTCGGCCGCCGAACTTGTCGCCGACCTCCGTGCCCGAAAGCTCGACGCTGTGGCCGCCGAGGGTATCGACGCGATCGTGGCCGACGTGGTCGAACACAGTGCCGAGGGCGACGTCGTGCTCGCCATGAGCAACGGCGCGTTCGACAACGTGTGGGAGCGCCTGCTCAGCGCGCTCCGCGCCTGAGCGAAACGCGGGCGCGCTCGTCCAGCGACGCAACGATCTGTCGATGACGCTCGCGGTTCAGGTCGTAGCGACTGATGAAGAACACCGCGATGATGAACAAAGAGAGCATGAAGCTGCCCTGAGCCAAACCGAGGCTCGCCACCAACTCGGGTTGGACGTCTTCGGGAGCGACCTTCTCGCTCAACCCGACCAGATCGATCACGATCCCGGCTCCCAGCGGTCCGAGTCCCGTGAGCGCCTTCCAGGTAAACGACTCGGCTCCGAAGATCAAACCTTCGCGTCGGCGACCGTATTCGAGTTCGTCCTGGTCGGTGATGTCCCCGAGCATCGAGCCGGTCAACGGGCCGGCAGCCGCGATTCCAAAGTGGGCGAGGAAGCCCGTGGTAAAGACGTACAGGGGGATATAGAAGGGGCTTTCGAGCTCGGGCCACAGACCCATGATCTTCATGAGATACGGAGAACAGAAGAAGGCGATGTAGGTGATGTCGCCGATGATGACGACGGGCTTCTTGTCGAGCTTCGCCGAGACGCGGCGCCAGAAGGGAATCCCGCTGAAGAGACCGCCGAACATGCCGAAGCCCCACAACACCAGCACGTCGGTGCTCACCTGCCAGAAGTACGTGGCCATGTAGATTCCGAGGGCGTCCGACATTCCCCAGGCGACGTGCCGGCTCACGCTTCCGAACAGCACCGAGCGAAATGATCGATGGCGCAGCGCCAGCCGATATTCCGCGAGCACACCTCGCAGCACGGGAGTCCTGGCCGCTGCAGCCTTGGAGAGGCGTGGGATCCAGCTGCGCGTGCGCCAGGCGCTGGCCAGCAGAGCGATGGCAATGACGACGGCCATCGCCGCGCCGAAGGGCGCATACGCCTCGGGGTTGAGCTGGCCGTTGGGGTACTCGGGAGTGGGCCTCAGAAAGAAGAGCAGCAGAATTCCGCCTGATGAAGAACGACCGATGTTGAAGAACACAGCCCGATACGTCGTGACCAGGGTCCGCTCTTCGTAGTCGGAGGAGACCTCCGCTCCGAGCGCCAGATACGGCACATTGTAGAAGGTGTCGGCGAGGCGCTTGACGAGTTGAACGGCCAGCAGCCACGCCATCAGCATGGGCAGGGAGAAGCCGGCCGGCAGCGCGAACATCAAGTAGAACATGAGCGCCGCGGGGATCGCGGCCCACAGAAGATACGGGTGCCGGCGTCCGAGTCGGCTGCGAGTTCGGTCCGAGATCGTTCCGACGATCGGATCCGTGAGAGCGTCGAAGACCGAGGCGATCAGTGCCGCCGCGCCGATGGCCGAGCCCGGCAGGCCGACTACCTGATTGTAGTAGAAGACCAGGTAGCTCCACGCGAGCACGAAGATGCCATTTGGCACGCTTCCCAATGCGTACCACGCGAGCTCACGGCGGCCGAGCGGTGCGTTGGGGATCGGTCACTCCAGCGTGTGCGAGGATCGCGACGCTACCCCGGACGCTCTCGGAACGCTTCGCGAGCCGCCAGCACGGGATCGGCGACGCCTCGCGATGAGCAACCGCCCGTAGACCACGGCGTTGATTGCGATCACCGCAGCGCCGAGTGCGATCTGTGTCGCCCGCGTCAGGTCCGCCGGGTAGAGGACGGGCAGCAGGTAGTGCTCGATGAATCCGTGGTCGTAGCCCTCGAAACCCGCGCGGGCGCGCAGCCAGAGCTCGAGAGGCGTGAGCGGACAGACAAAGCCCGCGAACTCCAAGATCGCCCCCCAGGCTACGGCGGGTAGGTGGATCCACGCGAGGTGCGGCCAGCGCGACAGGAGCAGTCCGCCGAGGGCGACGAACAACACGAAACTCATGTGCACCAGGACGACGACTTCGACGAGGACGCGGTCGAACACGGCGTGCCGTGGCCTCCTGGCGGGCGCTCAGTCGACCACACCGCGGGGCGCGACGGGGGATTGAGTGCCGGAGTCTAGGTCAGGATCCAATTCGAGCCTTTCCCTTTTTGCCCGAATGTGGCCCTCTGGTAGAGGAAGGTTGGTGACACTTTCTTCCATACCTGAAGGGGTTGGTTTCGATCTTTGCGTTTCACCGCACCGAAGTATTTCGAATCAGGGCTAATAGGCGAGGAACCGCGCCTGCTTGCCGAACGCCTCCGCACGTGCGATCGCCTGGCGCACGAAGTCGCGAGCCGCCGCGACGGCGATGCGCAGCTCGTCGCCGTGGGCGAGCCTCGCCGCGATCGCCGATGAGAGTGCGCAGCCCGTGCCGTGGATCCGGCCACCGGGGATGCGTTCACCGCCCTGCCATTCGAAGACCACCGTCGCACCTTGGCGCAGCGCGAGCAGATCGCGCGGCGGGCCATCGGCGTGCCCGCCCTTCACGAGAGCTGCGCCCGCGCCGTAGTCGGAGACGAACACCGTGGCGGCGGCCTGCACGCCCTCTTCGCTGGAGACGTCGCAGCCTGTCAGTGCGGCGGCTTCTGGGAGATTTGGCGTCGCGACCGCGGCGCGTCTCATCAGGTCCTGGAGTCGCGCCCAGGCGCGCCGCTCGATGAGCTCGGTACCGTCGCTCGCGGCGAGGACCGGGTCGATCACGATGGGGACACGCGGGGGCCGGGCGACAGAGTCGGGCAGGGGTGCGTCGAGTGTCTCGAGCGCGAGCTCGACATTGAGCGCAATGTCGTCGGTGGCGAGCATCCCGATCTTCACCGCATCGGGACGCATGTCGCGTAGAAGCACGCGCAGCTGTTCGAGCACCACCGACGGGAACGAAGGCAGCACCTGGTGGACTTTGGCGGTATCCTGCACCGTCAGCGCCGTCACCACCCCCGCACCGTGAACACCAAGGCTACGAAATACCTGAACGTCGGCCTGGAGACCGGCGCCCCCGGTGGGGTCCGATCCTGCAATGGTGAGGGCTACCGGCACGAGGGCGCATGGTAGGCATCGATCTCCATCGGCGCATCCGGCGGTGTGAGTCGGCACCGGCGCTCGCGGTGTGCGTACTCACTCTCCTGATGGCGCCGGCGATCCCCGCGTCGGCCGATGCGGGGACTCCCTCCGCTCCGACGGTCATCATGATTTCCCTCGACGGCACGACCTATCCGCAGATCGAGCGCGCCGACCTCGAGTGGATTCCGAAGCTCATGCGCCGGGGCGCCACGGCGAAGCGACTCGTTCCCGTGTTTCCCTCGAACACGTTTCCCAACCACGTGTCGCTGATTACCGGTGTCCCACCCGAGGTGCACGGCATCGTCAACAACGCGTTCCTCGACCCCGATCGCGGTGAGTACGACTACGACGCCGATCCCACGTGGTTGGAGGTCGAGCCGCTCTGGGCGATCGCAGCGCGACACGGCGTGGTGTCGGCTTCCTACCACTGGGTCGGCTCCGAAGGGGCGTGGCGCAACGGGCGGGGACCGCGCCACTGGGAGAAGTTCGACAGCGGTACGCGCGAGGCGAAGAAGGTCGAGAAGATCCTCGAGTGGCTCGACCTCGAAGACCCGGCGGAGCGCCCACGCCTCATTACCGCCTGGTTCCACGGTGCCGACGGCGCAGGCCACCGCTCCGGACCCGATTCGAAGCGCGTCACGAACGACCTTCGCGAGCAGGATCTCGCGATTGGTGAACTGGTGGCCGGACTCGAAGCGCGCGACGCGTTCTCGCACACAACGCTCCTGCTCGTTTCGGACCACGGCATGCTCGAGGTCGAGCGCAGCATCGATCTCGAGGACCTCATCGACGACGCGGGAATCGACGCGCGAGTGGTCGGCGGCGGTGGTTTCGCGATCGTCTACACGGACGGCGACGCCGCGCGCGCACGTCGCGTGGTGGAGATCGCACGCGCAAACGGGCTCGAAGCGCATCGGCCGGCCGAAGCGCCGTCCGAACTTCGGCTCGGTCACGTCCGCTTCGGCGACGTCGTGGTCGTTCCCCCGCCGGGAACGTCCATGCACAGCAGCTTCTTCCGGCGCGCCGTCGTTTCCGGAGTCCACGGCTACCGGCCGGAGACACCGGGGATGTCGGCCATCTTCATCGCGTTTGGCCGCGCTGCGCCGGCCGGGGCCACGTACGGTGTCGCGCGAACCATCGACGTCGCGGCCACCGTTCTCGATTGGCTCGGCATCGCGCCGCCCGAGTGGATGGAAGGCAGACCGCTCGCGCCGAACGTCGCCAGTGGGGAGGCTGCTTCCCGATGAAAGCGGCCCGCGTGCTCGCCTTTTTCTTCGCCGTCGGGTTCTTCGTCGCGAGCGACGCAGCGGCCGCCGAGGCCGTCGCGACCGGAGACGAGGCCGCCCCCGAGGCGACTGAATCGCGGATGGCCGTTCCGCCCAAATCCCACCGGGTGACGTGGTACGCCCAGGCCCTGGCCCGGGGCGCCGCCGGTATCAACGTGACGTACTTCTGGTCGAAGGGACACATGCTGCGCGCCGAGACTGTCGTTTCGGGTCACAAGATCGTCACGATCGTCCGCGGCGACCGCTACTACGCGTACGACGAGGTCAACCGCAGCGGTGTCTCGATCCGCCGCACGCCCGAGGCCGTGGCGCTCGATGCGCCCAACCGCCGACCGTTTGGCAACGAGCTCTTGATCCTCGAGGAGCAGGGGGCCGAGAAGGTCAGCGAGGAGGACGTGATGGGGCGCCCCTGCGACGTGTTTCGCGTCACCGATTCGCGCGGCCGTCGCGATCTCTGGGTCACCCGGGATGAGCTGCGTATCCCGCTGCGCGTCGAGGTGTACGATCGCTCGCGGTCGACGAAGCTCTACACCGACTACGTGAACTGGCAGAGCGGGTTGGCGATTTCGGACGACTTCTTCGTCCCCGATCCGACGATCGACTTCGACGTGTTCGAGTTCGAGGAGTACTTCCGCCACGCCACGACGAAGGGCCCGGCGGGCCCGGTGCCGATTCTCTACGCGGACTTGCTGCGCGGATTCAAGTAGCCGCGGTTCCGTTCCGGAAATGAAGTCCCGCTAGTTGGTACTAGTCACCCAGGTGATGTTCGCGTCGGCGACGGCTGGCGCTTCCACGGCGAGCACCGCGAGCTTGCGCGCGACGCGGCCGGCCAGCGTCACGAGTGCGCCTGCGGCCTGGGAGTCGGGGGCGTCGGCCACGATCGGCCGACCGGCGTCTCCGCCTTCCACGATGCGCGGGTCGATGGGAATCTCGCCGAGGAACTCGACACCGAGCTCTTCCGCGATCCGGCGGCCGCCACCCTTACCGAAGATGTGGTACTTGCGATCGGGCAGATCGGGTGGCGTGAAGTACGACATGTTCTCGACGATGCCGAGTACGGGGACCTGCACCTTCTCGAACATCATGAGGCCCTTACGCGCGTCGATGAGGGAGAGGTCGTTCGCGGTGGTGACGATGACCGCGCCGGCGAGGGGAGCCATTTGTGTGAGGGTCAGCGCCGCGTCGCCGGTGCCAGGCGGCATGTCGATGACCAGATAGTCGAGGTCGCCCCACACCACCTCGGTGAGGAATTGCCGGATGAGACCGTGAACCATGGGTCCACGCCAGATCACGGGCGAGTTCTCGGTGATGAAGAAGCCCATGGACATGAGCTTCATCCCCCAGGCCTCGTGGGGATGGATGCGTTTGTCCTCGGCGACCGGGCGTCCCTGGACGCCCGTCAACAGGGGCAGCGAAGGGCCGTACACGTCGGCGTCCAGGAGACCGACGGTCGCGCCCGTCTGCCGCAGTGCCAGGGCGAGGTTTACGGCGGTGGTGCTCTTGCCGACACCGCCCTTGCCCGACGCTACGGCGATCGCGTTGCGTACCCCCGGCAGAACATCTTGCGGCTTGCTCGGGTCGCTGACGTGGCCGCGCGTATTCGACGTCATCGTGACGTCGACCCCGGACACGCCGTTGATGGAAGACACGCGTTCTCGTGCCGTTTTTTCGAACTCGGCCTTGACCGGGCACGCTGGCGTCGTGAGTTCGATGTCGAAGCGCACGTCGCCGCCGTCGATCTGGAGATTCTTGATGAATCCGAGATCGACGATGCTCTTCCCGAAATCGGGATCGATGATCGGCCGCAACGCTTCGAGCACGTCGGTTTCGGTAACGCTGGGGTTCGGCATGGGAGACTCCTCGGTGGGCGCCGCCTCGAGCGCGCGGCGTCAATTTGGTTGGGCTCGGGGGCAGCTGCGGAAGCGCGCAGGCGATCAGCGTGTCGCAGCTCGCGCACTCGCTCTCGGGCCGGCTGTTCTAGCGCGGCGTAATGAACTCGATGACGTTGCCGTCGGGATCCTTCACCCACAGCTGCCCCTGCTTGGGACTCGTCTCCAACACTTCGAGATTGTGGGATTTCAGGTGGTCGACGGCCTTCTGGTAGTCGTCGACAGCGAACGCCTGGTGGTTCTCGAGGGGCGAGAGACCCTCCGACGTGTGCCCCGCCGGGACGCCTTCCGGGCGGGCGATCAGGTGGACTTCGCTGTTGCCGGCCTTGAGCCACGCTCCCGGGATCCCGAATTCGGGACGCGGGATCGCCTCGAGTCCCAGGACGTCGCGGTAGAACGCCAGGGATGCGTCGAGATCGCTGACGGAGAACGAGATGTGGTTGACGGCCTTTGCGAACATGGGACCCTCCTGCCGAAGGCGGCCATTCTAGCGCGTGGCGCCAGCGGTCGATTTCCGGCCTGCGCCACCTCCTCAGGCGGGCACACGCGCCGCCGCGCGTCGCACCATGGCCACGTAGCCCGTCTCGATGAGCGCGCCGTCGAGACTTTCGCGCTCCATGAGGATGCGGTGCATCCGGTGCAGGTTGAAGAAGGGCACCGTCATCAAGAGATGGTGCTCGAGGTGGTAGTTGACGCGGTTCGGCGCGATCAACAGCCGCTCCCACCAGCGCGCGAGCATCGTGCGCGAGTTCTGCAGCTCGTTGGTCGGGTCGCCGGGCATATTGTGCTCGCTGATGGAGCGGATCCGTGTCACGAGGGAGTTCGTCGTGAACCACGCAGCCACCCACAGCAGGTAGAGCTCGGGCGCGCCGAACGCCGCGAGAATCGCGAGCAGGACGAGGTTCGTGATGACGACCCCGCGCAGGTTGCGCCAGCCCACGCTGCCGGTGTTGGCGGTCTTGCCGAACGATATCGATGTCGAGCGTCGCGTCTTGGTGACGGCACCCCCGAGGTCGCGCTTCAGGATGGCGCGTGCACGCTTCCAGCCCACCTGTCCCGAGATGTCGCGCCAGAGCTTGCGCTTCATGCTCGCAGCTGTGACGGGGTACTTGGTGGCGAGGTCGAGATCGGGGTCCTCGTCGGTCCAGTTCTTCGCGTGGTGCTTCAGGTGATAACCGCGATAGGGGTGGAGATCCGCCCAGATCGGGTAGGCGCACAGCCAATTGCCCGCGAGGTCGTTGAGGGTGCGGTTCTTGAACAGCGTATGGTGCGCAGCCTCGTGCATCATGACCGCGAACCCGAGCTGTCGGCAGCCGATCAGAGCGATCGCGACGACGATCGTGAGGGGGTTCGGTGCGATCGCCACGAGCCAGAACGACACCGCCACGATGCCCCAGTCGAGGCCGATCGACAGCCAGCTGCGCCAGTTGTTGGTGGCGAGGAGCGACCGCCGTTCTTCAGGGGTAAAGACTTCGAGCCAGGCGCGTTCGGAGGAGCGGTAGGTCGTGGTGGCTTCGTTCATCGCGGATTCTCCAGGGTGTCACGCTGCGTCGACCGTCCGGGGGCTTCGGCGACCCATGCGTGCAGGTCAGCGGGACTGTGGGTGAGCTCGTCGCTGTCGACATCCATCCAGCCCGACCACGTCTCGCGGCCGAGCAGGTCGTATTCGCGCATGCGCTCGACGACCTGGCACAACGCGTCGGGGTCCGCGATGGGCGCGGGCAGCAGTGGGTCGAGGAGCACGCGTGCGATCGCGGCGCCACCGATCCGGAACGATTCGATCATCGCCTGTGCGCGGGGCAGGCCTCCGAGGCGCCCGGCGCTCGCGGCGAGTGCGTCGAGCGTCTCGCGATAGCCGCGGGCGAGGGCTTCGCCGTCCCACAGCGACATCGCCGCGTCGGTGTCGGCGTCGGACAGGCCGCCCACTTCGACGACGAGCGCGGAGGCCTCGACACCGAGGTCGAAGAGCTCGTCGCGAACTGCCGCGACGCCACCGACGAGATTGTCGGGCCGGATCTCGAACCCCGGTCGCAGTGTCCGGAAGCCCAGGTGGCGAAGCGCGCGTTCGCGGCGGCGAGACTGCCGCGTATCCGCGCGCGGGACAGCCGCGCTGTGAACCGCGACCCAGCCTCCCGCCCATTCCCGCACGCGATCGGGCTGACGCCGCCAGGAGCGGACGTGTTCACTGAACGAGCCGCGTGCAAGGCGATATTGGCCACGCGCGTCGCGCCGGACGAGGCCATCGCCGACGAGGCGGGCCAGCGCCACGCGGATGCTGTTGTCCGCGATCCCGAAGAGATCTGCCGCTCGGATGAGTGAGCGAACCGAGACCGAGCCGCGCCGGACGGTGGTCAACAGGTCGAGGACCAGACTCTTCGCGGTGGGCTGCATCGACACAGATATTACAGTAATCGGAGAAAAGTCATAAAAACTGTAATAAATAGGTTTAGAGAACCGTCTTGGTGATTCCCCGTGGGGACCATCGGTCCGCGGCCTCCGGTCAGGCGCCCCCGAGCAGGATGGGGTGGAACCAGCGGAGCAGGGCGCCCAGGGCAAGGCCGATCAGGAAGGGAGCGGGTCGCTCGAGCAGGCCCGTGAACCCCCCGCGCGCGAAGGGAAGGAAGGACGTGCGTTCCACGAACTGCGCGAACTCCGGGCCCTCGGTGGCGAGTTTGCGCCGGTCCTGGTGCCAGCAGCCGACCAGCGAAAAGGCCACCGCGCCTCCGAAGAACGCGAGATCCGATGTGTGGATCCTGGCGGCGAACAGGTGGAGGAAGGCCAGGAGTCCCAAGCCCATGAAGAGTGGGTGTCGGGTAACGCGCAGTACCCCCCGCACCTCGCTTCCGCTCTGGCCCGGGAAGGCGGGGCTCCGGTCGAGCAGCCCTCCGACGATCAACCCGAAGCTCACGACCCCCCCTGCGATCATCGCGTAGCGGAGACCCGGGATCCCGCTCCCGTACCCGAGGAAGGGGCCCGCGTGCTTGCTCGCCGCGTAGACCCAGACCACCGGCACGAACGTCAGCGCGGCCACGAGCGAGTACATCCCGAGGAAGCGCGACTCGCCGAGGCGCTCGACCAGGCGCGGTCGGAATCGAAGGCTCGAGAGGCTCAAATGGCTCGCAGCAAAGACCGTCCACAGCAGGGCGATCTGCAGAGTCTCGGTCATGTCGAGGTCTCCCGTTCCGCGGGCGCGGTCGGACGGCCCGAAGGATAGGCGCTTCGACCCGCAGGGGAGGGGAGAATTCAATTCCACTCCTGCGAAAAACCCTTTTTCGATCCCGTGGCCTCGTGGTCGCTCCCGGCGGCGACGGCCCGTATAGTGCTCGCATGTCGGGTGCCTTCGAGAAGATCTACGCCGAGTCCCTCGCCAATCCGGCCGCCTTCTGGATGAAGGCCGCGGGGCAGATCGAGTGGGTGCGCCGTCCGCGCGCTGTCATCGACGACTCGTCGCCTCCGATCACGCGCTGGTTCCCCGGTGGAATGCTGAACACCTGCTACAACGCCCTCGATCTGCACGTCGCGGCTGGGCGCGCCGATCAGGCGGCGCTCATCTACGACAGCGCTGTCACGGACACGGTCCGATCGTTCAGCTACCGGGAGCTGCGCGACGAGGTCGCGCGCTTCGCCGGCGCGCTCGCCGAGCTTGGTGTCGAGCGCGGCGACGTCGTGCTCCTCTACATGCCGATGGTCCCGGAGGCGGTGATCGGCATGCTCGCTGTCGCGCGGCTGGGCGCCGTGCACTCCGTGGTGTTCGGCGGGTTCGCGGCGAACGAGCTCGCGCAGCGCATCCAACACGCCGCACCGAAGGTGATTCTCACGGCCTCCTGCGGCATCGAGCCCGGGCGCGTGCTGGCCTACAAGCCGCTCCTCGACGCCGCGATCGACCAGGTATCGAACAAGCCCCAGCACTGCGTCGTGCTGCAACGACCCCAGGAGACCGCGAGTCTCGTTCCCGGCCGCGATCACGACTGGACCACGCTCGCCGCCTCCGGTGCGCCGGTCGGTTGCACCCCCGTGGCCTCCACCGAGCCCCTGTACGTCCTCTACACATCGGGCACCACGGGCATGCCGAAGGGCGTCGTGCGCGACAACGGGGGCCACGCCGTGGCTCTCAAGTGGAGCCTCGAGCACGTCTACGGCATGCAGCCGGGCGAAGTGTTCTGGGCGGCGTCCGACATCGGCTGGGTGGTGGGTCACTCGTACATCGTCTACGCGCCACTGTTCCTGGGGTGCACGAGCATTCTCTACGAGGGAAAGCCGGTGGGCACGCCGGACGCCGGTGCGTTCTGGCGGGTGGTCGAGCGGCACCGGGTGGACACGCTATTCACGGCGCCCACGGCGCTGCGTTCCATCAAGCGCGAGGATTCCGGGGGCGAGTACATCGCGCGCTCCGACCTCTCGAGTCTGCGGGCCCTGTTTCTGGCGGGCGAGCGCGCCGACCCCGATACCGTGGCTTGGGCCGAGCGCTCGCTCGCAGTACCCGTCATCGACCACTGGTGGCAGACGGAGACCGGCTGGCCCATCGCCGCGAACTGCCTCGGGATCGAGGCGCTGCCCGTGAAGCACGGCTCGCCCACCCGGCCCGTCCCCGGCTACGACGTACGCGTCCTCGACGACGACGGCAACGAGGTGCCCACCGGCGAGACCGGGCACATCACCCTGAAGCTCCCGCTGCCGCCGGGCTGCCTCAAGACCCTGTGGCAGAACGACGCGGGCTTTGCGTCCGCCTACCTCGAGCGCTTCCCGGGCTACTACCAGACGTCCGATGCCGGGTACAAGGACGAGGACGACTACCTCTTCGTAATGGCGCGCACCGACGACATCATCAACGTCGCGGGCCACCGCCTCTCGACCGGCGCGATGGAGGAGGTGATCGCCGAGCACCCCGACGTCGCCGAGTGCGCCGTGATCGGCGTGGCGGACGCCCTCAAGGGCCAGCTCCCCCTGGGCTTCGCGGTGCTGAACGCGGAGGCTCAGCGCGACGAGGCGGAGCTGGTGGCGGAGCTCGTTGCCAGCGTGCGGGAGCGCATCGGGCCGGTGGCGGCCTTCAAGCAGGCCTGCGTCGTCGAGCGGCTCCCGAAGACGCGCTCCGGCAAGATCCTGCGCGGCACGATGCGCAAGATTGCGGACTCCGAGCCCTGGCGGACGCCACCGACGATCGACGATCCCGCGATCCTCGACGAGATCCGCGCCGTCCTCGAACGACTGGGCTACGCGAAGTAGCCTCTCGAAGCCATGGGGGAACACACGACCGCCGGCTCGAGAGAATCGGTAGCCGAGAACCGCTCGGCTCGGGTAGTTCTCGCGATTCCGGCATTCGAACCGGGTCTGGGTCTCCGGGAGCTGGTCGAGCGCGTGGTCGCCGCCGACAAGGAGTCGGTGATCGCGCACATCGTCCTGATCGATGACGGCAGCGGCCCCGCGTTTTCCTCGGTGTTCGACCGAGCCGCGTCGGCTGACCGCGCGCACGTGATCCGCAACGCGGTCAACCTCGGCAAGGGCGCGGCGCTGAAGGCCGCTTTCAACCACGCCCTGGTAACCTGGCCCGAGTGTGTGGGGGTGGTCACTGCCGACGCCGATGGACAGCACGCCGCAGCGGACATCGTCGAGGTGGCGCGGGCGCTCGCCGAGGATTCGGATCAGCTCGTGATGGGAGTGCGCGAGTTCGGTCGCTCGGTGCCGCTGCGCAGCCGCTTTGGAAACCTGCTCACGCGCGGGGTCTTCCGCGTCGTCGCCGGGTACTCGCTGTCGGATACCCAGACGGGTCTCCGCGGGTTGCCCCGGGAATTATGTGCCCAGGCGCTGCGCATTCCGTTGAACGGTTACGAGTTCGAGCTCGAGGCGCTGATGGCGCCCGAC
>SPKZ01010163.1_pt1 | contig 13622 bp, 9 predicted proteins | sample 2456571 | NCBI WGS metagenome assembly SPKZ01 (sample SAMN11192286, study PRJNA482655) | marine metagenome | biome: ENVO:00000447; feature: ENVO:00000244|ENVO:00000211|ENVO:00000569|ENVO:00002023; material: ENVO:00002151; isolation source: ocean water from marine abyssalpelagic zone ...
CAGAGAGATTGCTATCTTCGTTGCCTACGGCGTCCGCTGCACGGCACACGAGATAGTAGTGGGTCGCCGGTAGAATGCCCTGCACGGTGGCAGAGGTTCCGCCCACGAAGGACCCGACCGGCTCGCCTAGATCTAGCGAGCCACCGTCACCGTTCTCATCAATAAAGAGCGGAACATCGGAGGCGTACACATTGTACGTGATCTCGTCTGCAGGAGTCACGTCGTCCGCCGCCGGTTGCCAAGTAACAAACACATTGCTCGCACCCGGATCCGTAGCGTTCTCGCAGCCGCCGAACACCGGCGGCGTTGTATCCGGCAAAGTTGTAGCGGGCACCTCGATGGCATTGGAATCAGCGTTGTTGCTGGCATCGACAGCGCGAACCGCGAAGAAATAGTCCGTCTCCGCCAATGGCAAGAGATCGAAGGAGAGCTCCGTAACGCCTGGAGGCGTGACCGCGGAAATATCCGAGCTGGCAGCCAAGGTCTCCGTCTCAGAGAATGAGATTAGGTAGCGAATGGCGTCGCCCGGAGTCTGATCGTCCGTGGCAGCCGTCCACGTCAAGCGAACCGAGGTCGCCCCATCACCAACCGCCGTTTCCAGGCCAGCGAACTCTGGCGGAACGATATCCGCCACGGGAATGGCGCTCACTTCTACCGAATTGGCGTCTTCTTCCCCTGCACTATTCACGGCACGGACGACGAAAAACACCTCTACGCCGGGCTCGAGATTTTGCACAACCAGCGATGAGGCCCCAGGCGGCGTGACCATCGGGTCCCCAAAGTTTTGGCCGCCAGCGGCAAGCGAGCTGTAGACGTTGTACAGAATTCGCGAACCCTGAGTATCTTCATCGGACGCAGGGCCCCAGGTCACCATCAGACTCGTGGCGGAAGCCGTTGCCGCGGCGGTAGCGCCATCGAAGCTGGGCCCGACTGCCTCGCCGGGATTGCCGCCGCTGTCGGAGGTCACCCCCGAATCCGGGTCCGTGCCCGATAGCGTGGGGGCCACGATGCAGGTCAAGCCCGTTTTCAGCGTGCCCGGGCCACACGAAACCTGCTCTTCTTCGCTACATGCCGCAGCCACTGTCAACGCCGTCGCGCCCGTGGCGAGCAGTAGCCCGATAAAACTGCGAGAGTTGCGGTGTATTGGATTCTGCATCGCCCTAATTCCCGTTCGCACCTTGCTCAATCCATGAGCGCAATATGTCGTCTTCGTCACCCGTGAAGGCGGAGTCATTCCGCGGCTCTTGGGGCCCCACGTAGGTGTTGGGCAGGCCTGCCGAGAACGGCGCACCTTCGAAACCTAGCGGGTTAATTCTGCGGTAAATCAAGCTCATCTCTGGCCTGCCGTTTTGATCGATGAAGGGCAAACGCTCCGTACCGACGCTTTCGTCTGCATAGGAGCTGACCCGAACCAATGAGTTGATGTTGCCGAAATCTGGGCGTTCTGCGGCGCCGCCATCAACCCCCGCATCCAAATCGACATCTGGGTGGATGCCTCCGGAATGACAGGCCACGCATCGCGATTCCAGCAGGGGTTTGACATTGGCTGTCCAGCTGGTGGCGGTACGAGCGATCACGAAGTTCGCGTCAGTCAGGATGTTGCCTGCGGCGTCTTCCGGACGGATGTACACGTAGTGATCCGTTCGCGGAGCTAGGCCGTCCAGATTGATAGCGAGCGTCCCGGCGGTCGTCGTTGAGTGGATGTGTCGATAAAATTCGTTACCGACACACTCTGACTGGCTCCCCTGTTCGGCGACGCACAGGTGATAGAGCATCGTCCCCTCGCCGCTTCCCACGCCAGGCGCCGATGCATCGCCGCCGTCCGCGCCACCGTCTACGCTGCCGGCCGACACCTCTTCGAAAGCCGGCGACCACGTGGCGGCCAAGCGAAAACTGAGCCCGACGTCCATCTCAGCGCTCACGTCGCTAGACGACCATAGAGGCAAGGTGACGTCGTTGGTGGGCGCAGTAAGCGTGCTCTGACTGCGCTCCAAGTTGTTGTTGTCCAGATTTCCTGCTCGGTCTCGCGCCCGCACGACCGCGTAAACCAACTGACCGGGGGCGAGCCCGCTATAGGTGACCGAGGTCTCTCCCGGTCGAGTCACGATGGTCGCCTCAGTGAGCGGCGGGTTCGGTGAATCGCTAACGTAAACCTCGTAACTGATCTGCAAGGCCGAATCCGTAGCGTCCACGGCGGCCACCCAGCGAAATTCGACCGTCGCCGGGCTGAGCGCGACCATAGTGCTGATGCCACCGAACACAGGACTGATGATGTCGGGAACGCCGTCAGTCTTCGCACTGTGTTCGACGATGTTGCTATCGCTGTTGCCGGAGGGGTCACGAGCTCGGACCACGTAGAAATACCGGGTACCAGCGGCCAATCCCGTCACCGTATGGCGGTGGGTGCCCGGTGATGACGTGTAACTGGGGCTCGAGTAGTCCTGGCCGTTCCGGGTAAGGGACTCGTAAATGTCGTAGACAATGTTCAGGCTGTCGCCTTGATTGTCCGTCGCGGGCGGCCAGTAGAGATGGACGCTGGTGCCGTCTTTTTCAGCGAGCACCAAGCCCTCGAATTCAGGCGGAATGCCTTCGGGAGTCGCGTCCGCCATTTGCCGAATGTTCGCGTCTTCGTTGCCGCTGGGATCCACAGCGCGCACGATGACGTGATAAACGGTGTTGGGGTCCCGGCCTTCCAGAATCACCGAGGTCTCCCCCGCTTCGCTGATGTAGGTGGGTGTCGAGAAGTCTTGGCCGCTGGCTTCGGTCGCCACGTAGACGCGATAAACCAGATCCCGGGGAGCGACGGCTCCATCGTAGGCGGCCCCCCACTCAATCAGCAGGCTGCGAGATGTGAGCGCATCAACATTTCGTACGCCGCCGAAGAACGGTGACGATTGATCCGGAGTAGAGGCCGAGACCTCAACGGTGTTGCCGTCCTCATTGCCGGCGCCATCGACAGCGCGAACTACGAAGAAGTAGCCCAAGCCAGGCGTCAGCGTGTCGATGTACGCACTGGTGGCTCCAGCAGGCGCTCGGGCGGATATCTCAGTAAAATCTTCCGCACCGGCGGCGTTCGCTGTGTACACCCGATAAGACAAACGCTCACTTTCGGAGACATCGTCTGTGGCAACTTCCCAGTGAACCCGCACGGTCGTTTCATCGATGACCTCAACACTGACCGCACCCGCGAAGGTCGGAGATGTTGTGTCGGCGGGAACCGCGCTGGTCCCACCGCTTCCGCCAGCCGCTGTGCCAGCTTCCGGCGGACCCGGACTGAGTTCTGGCTCTGCCTCGCCGACAGTCTGACAAGCCGACGCCATCAGCACCGCCATGCCGAACAATGCTGGGCTGAACAAGGCTGGGCCCAGCCTAGCTCGGATTCGCTTCGGCACTCGATGCCGTGGCTGTGTTCCCCCAGCGGTCACTACTGGTTCTCGGTCTCACTCTTTACGAGAGTTGGGTGGTCGAAAGGCGCCAGTTCCGGGGTCGCGGCGACCCGCGGATCTGTCAGCGCATCCATGAACTTAATGATGTCCGTGATTTCTTCGTCCGTAAGATCGAGAGCAACAATGTCCGTGCTGACGATGGCCTGATCAGCAGGAATCAGATCTTCCAGGCCGCCCGTGTTGTAGACCGCCATGATCTCTTCGAGGCTGACTCCGGCTCCTGCGCCGCGAGAGAGCAACCCCCCCGCCACCCGCAGAGTCACGTTGCGAAGAGTCGGCGTCTTGAGCTTGCCGCGATCCGCCGGCAATTCAGTCACGACTTCGCGACCGCTCATTCCGTTCGGAGCCTCGTCCCACGACGTGTGGTGGAAGCCGATGTAGTGGAAGAGGTTATCCGAGAACGTCGGGAGCGTGTGGCACGTGGTGCACTTGGCTTTGCCGCTGAAGAGCTCCCAGCCACGGACACGTTGGGCGTCCATGCCGCCCTCGTTGCTGGGCACGTCTATGCCGTCGACCCAGAGGTCGAACGGTGTTTGGTCCGATTTTAGTCGGCGTTCATGAGTCGCAATGGCCATCGCGATGCGCACGGCCGTGATCTCTCCTGCCCCGGCATCCCCGGCATCTGCCCCAGGCGTAACCTCGCCAAAAACTGCCGCGAACAAGGCTGGATAGCTGTTGCCGTAGTCCGCAATCAGCTGCTTGATATCGTCACCGGATCCGGAGGTGCCGTCCAACGGGATAACCGTGGCGAGCCTCGTCGTAATGGTGTCCCAGTCGTCGCCTTCGCAGGACATTTCGACAGGAGACGTCGGCGGCCCCACCGCTTGGCTCTCAAGAGCAGCGAACTCGGTGAGAACAATCGAACCAGGATCTTCAGGGTCCATCGTTGGGTCCTTGAAGACGCTGGTCGCTCGCCCGTCCCAGAAGATGTTAGCTGCCCACATGGCGTCAATATAGGTCGGCGGTTTACGTCCGGTGACCTGTCGCAAGACCCCGGCATCCGCGATGTTCTGCGTATCAATGCAGCGTCTGGTGCCGCGACCGCCGTGAATGTCGTCCTCCGTCCCAATCTCGTCGTCCGGGCCAGGCAAGAACGAGCGGTCGTCGCTGGCGCGCGGATCCGAACCGCCCGCGTTGCCCCGGTGACAACTCCCGCAAGCCACAGTGCCGTTGCCGCTCATGGCCTCTTCCCAAAACAGCATCTTGCCGAGGGTCGCCTTATCGTCCGTATGGGGGTTGCCAGTGGGATACGGCACCTCCAAATCGGCGTAGCGAGGAATCGGAGCAGCGTCAGCACCCGTATCGGGCAGCACGCCCGTTTCGGCCCCCGTCTGAGAGTCCGTCGACGAATCCCTACCGGCTTCGCCAGTAGCGCCACCTCCGCCCGCCGCAGATGACTCCATTGATGTATCGGTTAACGCGCCACCGCTGTCCGGGGCGGGTTTCGATGTCGTCGAATCGTCACTGCAGGCGTACACGAGAGCCGACCCACAGACAGCGGCCCAGAACCAAGAGGGAGTAGCGTTCATAGTAAGCAACCTAAAAGCGGTAACGTCGAAGCGACGAAAACAGCGTTAGGCTACTCCAGCCGAAGCCATCACTCCAGCCCTTTAGAGCCTCTCCAACCCCGAGCGTCCGGCTGGTCTCGCCATACAGACTGCCGATCCGCGGGTCATCTAGACAGACTGCCCAGACTCGCCGCGCGCTCCTTCTACAATCAGACCGGCCGGGTTCGCTCAATGACAGGCCATTTTCACATTCCCCCTCGCGAGAACCGCCCCGCGAAAGCGCCTGACGAGTTTAGCAGGCGAGATCGGCGGCAGTGACTGGCGGCCGAAGGACCCGCATGTCGGATTCAGCGAGGTCGGCTCTTCGGGTGAGCGTAGCTTCCCGAAAACTGGGCGTCCGCGATAAGCGGGTCCGATAACCACTGTACGAAACCCCGGCCACCGAAAATTCAGGCCCCCAGTAGCCCTCGGCCCGCATCCAGTCCGTCGCAGCGGTGCCCCCGTCCGGCACGATCCCGAAAGGTGGTACACCTGGCGGTACTCCCTCGCCTTCTCTATTTTAGTTGTGTCGTCGTCTGAAACCGGAAAGCTCGCCCGACGGCGTAACACACATGTAGGTCATGCCCTCAGGGGAGCCTGCGCTAATCCCATCAGTAAACGGCAGCGGTGATTCGCCCTACTGGTAAAGGGGTCGCGCGCGCCCAGCCCTCTATCACCCCGGCAAATCTCATCGCGGGCGTGAACAACGGTCCTGGAAATCGCACGGCGGGTTTCCTCGCCCCTCCAGCGCAGACTGCCGGCCCTGAGCCCCGTCAGACTGCCCCGTAAACGCCGGCGTCCCGACCACTGTGCCCAATGCAGCTCCAGTCACGCCGCTTTTCACTCACACGGGAACCTCTGATCATGTCTCAGCTTCTCTGCATCGAGGATTCTGCTCATGCTACAGTTCCAGGCAGTAAACAAAAAATGGCACTGAACACCGGCGAAATAATCGAAGGCAAATACCGAATCATCCGCTTGCTCGGCGAGGGCGGCATGGGGGCGGTCTATGAGGGCGAGAACACACTGATCCACCGAAGGGTGGCCATCAAAGTGTTGCACGCAGGCGTAGCCGAAAACAAAGTGACGGTTCAGCGCTTCGAGCGCGAAGCCCAGGCGGCCGGACGCATCGGCTCCGAACACATCGTGGAAGTGCTCGACCTCGGTACCCTCGAAAGTGGCGACCGCTTCATGGTCATGGAGTTCATGGACGGCGACAGCCTCGCCGAACGCTTAGAAAATGTAGGGAAGATAAGTGCAGAGGACCTCTGTCCCTTGGCCGAACAAATGCTCGACGGGCTTCAGGCCGCCCATAACGCGGAGATCATCCACCGCGATCTAAAACCCGACAACGTCTTCTTGTTGAAGAGCCGCGGAGGCACCACCGACTTCGTTAAACTGCTCGACTTCGGAATTTCGAAGTTCAACGCCATGTCCAACGAAGAGGGCTTCAGCATGACGAAGACCGGCGTGATGATGGGGACTCCCTATTACATGTCGCCGGAGCAGGCCAAGGGCAGCAAGGCCATGAACCACCGCGCCGATCTGTATTCGATCGGCGTGATTCTCTATGAATGTGTGACCGGCCAGGTCCCCTTCAACGCAGACACTTTCAACGAGCTGCTCTTCAAGATCGGCCTCGAGGACCCGCCCCCTATCCACGACATCGCCCCGGAGGTTCCGTCATCCTTCGTGAGGTTGATCAGCAAGGCGATGACGCGAGATCCGAACGAACGCTTCCAGACTGCGAATGAATTCAAGGACGCGCTGTCCGCCTGGGCGGAGAATTCGGGCGTGCAGTCCGTGCGCCCCATGGCACCCAATATGGATCCGCCAACGGGCACCGGGCTGATGCCTTCACCAGCAACGCCCCATACCTTAACGCCAGGCAGAGGCAGCCACGTTCCTGGCTCCGCTCTACCGGGCGCCAGTCTTTCACTCGGCACGGGTACCCCGGGCAATTGGGCACAGTCAACGCCGGCCCCTTACATCGAAGGCGCGAGTGGCGGCAATAAGTCGACGTACATGGTGGCCACGCTCGCCGGTCTCGTTCTGCTGGCCGGCGGTGGTGCCGCGTTCACCACCATGAACTCGGCGGAACCCGAGGTGGCGCCCATCGCGACAGGTCCGACGCCGGCCGAACTGGCACAAAAGGCAGCCGAAGAAGCCCGCGAAGAGACACGACTCGCTCGGGCTAGGGCTGACGAAGAGAAAGAGGCTCGACACAAGGCGGAAGAGGCAGCTACCAAAGCCACCGAATCCGCCGAGGCAACTCGCGCTGCTGCCGCGGAAGCGGAAGCCGAACGTAAGCTGAAGGCCGAAGAAGCCGAAGCGAAAACGAAAGCCGCTCGTGCCAGGCGCGCCGCGTCCAAACCGAAGGCTAAAGCGAAAGCCGCCCCCGCAGCTGCGCCGCACCGACGCAAAATCCGAACAGAACTGTAGCCCCGCTGTTTTATACGCGACGCACTCTAAACGCGACGCACATCGATCAACCCGCGCACCCGCTGTAGACGCCCCAGCACGCGAAGCAATTGGGCGGTGTCCCGAACGCAAAGCTGGGTGACGATCAATACGCTGCCGTCACTATCCGAGGGCGATGCAGAAGTCCCGGTTAAGCTCACGCCTTCGAAAGTCGCGGCTTCCGCGATGTCTCTCAACAGCCCCGGGCGATCGTGCCCCTGCAGCCGGACCGGTACCGGGTGAGTGGTGGTGGCGCGGCCCCACTGCACCGGTACTATTCGCTCCGGCTCCGAATGAGCCAAGTTGCGACAGTCCTTTCTGTGCACTCGAATGCCCCGGCCCCGGGTGATATAACCCAACACTTGATCACCGGGCACGGGGTTACAGCAGGCAGCCGTTTGGCTGAGCACGTCATCGATGCCTTCCCAGGACACCGCCGAGCCCGAACGGGCGGGCTGCGGCACATCGATGGGCAAATCGACGGCTTCGGGTAATTGCTGTTCGAGCACTCGCGCAGAGAAGCGGTGCAAGGTCGTGTCCCCGAAGCCCAGCGCGGCGTACAGCTCCATGGCGTTGCGGTAGCTCAGCGCTGTAGCGATGCTCTCCGCCAGCCTGGCTTCGGCGCCCAAACGAACCAGCTCGGCCTCGACCATGAGACGCCCCTGCTCGGTCGCCGCTTCCTTGCCCTGTTGCCGAAACCAGTGACGGATGCGTTGCCGGGCGCCCGTTGTCGAGACGTACCGGGAACTCGGGTTCAGCCAATCTCGATTGGGCTTCGATTCTTTGCCGGTGATAATCTCAACTCGGTCGCCATTCTCCAGCACGCAATCTAAGGTGACGATTCTACCGTTCACCTTCGCGCCCCGACAACGGTGACCGACTTCCGAGTGAACCCGATAAGCGAAGTCGACGGGAGTCGCGCCGCGCGACAGTTGAAGTACATCCCCGCCTGGCGTGAACACGTAAACCTGCTCACCGAACACCTCCGTTTGAAGCGCAGTGCTAATTTCTTCCGGAGTGCGAGCGTGGGCGCGCTCGAGGGCTTGCCGCAGAGCGTCTACCTTCTCTTGAAGTTGCGCCCCCGCCTTGCCCGACTGTTTGTAAACCCAGTGGGCGGCGACGCCGTATTCAGCGAAGTGATGCATCTCCCGCGTCCGCAACTGGATCTCCACCGTCATGCCATCGGGACCGACGATGGCGGTGTGCAGCGACTGATACAAGTTGGGTTTGGGCTTCGCTACGTAGTCCGCGAATTGCCCCTGAACCGGCGACCACAGGCCGTGCATCGCTCCGAGGGCCGCATAGCAACTCGGTAAATCTTCAGTGATGATACGAATTGCCCGCGCGTCGTATATTTCTTCGAAGGACAGCCCCTTTCGCCGCATCTTCGAAAACAGGCTGTAAATGTGCTTGGGCCGACCTGTGACTTCTGCCTCTATGGCGTTCTTCGCCAACTCGTCTTGCGCTTGAGCTATGACGGAGTTTATGTAATCGGCACGAGCCTGGAGTTCGCCGCTAAGCTGTGACTGAATCTTGAGGTACTCTTCCGGCTCCAGCAAGAAGAGCGCAGCGTCTTCTAATTGGCTTTTGATTTGGGCGATGCCCAATTGACTGGCGAGCGGTGCAAAGACGTCCAGTGCCGCCCGCGCGGCGCGTGCCAAGGCCAGGCTCAGGGGCAGCGGGTCAGACGACTCTCTCGCTGCCCTCGCCTGCTTTCGGGCAAGTTGTCGAAGCTCGTAAGACTTGTGAACCAGTACGATCAGCAAGACCCTCAGATCTGTCGCGATAGCCAAGAACATCTGCCGTAGGTTCTCGAGCGTATCCGGCTGCTCCGTATCCCATTGGAGCTCGCGAAGAGTGCGGACCGTCTCCAATAAGCCGAACACCTCGGATTCCACCAAGCTCTGCGGAAGTTCGGCCGGCGCGACCAGGTCGTGCTCGACCAGTTCGCTGAGTATCGCGGTCGCGATGGCTGCGCCGCCCATGCGCAGCTCCGCGAGCTCAATGGCGGGTCCGAGACAGGAATCGACGCGATCGCCGGGCACCAGCTCGCGCAGCAACTGGGGCAAGCGATCGTCGATGTCGGCGTCGAGCATGGCGCGCTCCAATTGCGCCCAATTCACTTCACTCATCACTACAGCACGACTGGTGTTGGGTACTGAGCTTGTGATTTTGGTCATCGGAGATCCGCGCGTTGCCGTGTTGGTGACGGAAAGAACAACCGACACCCGCCCCTATAATGCTCAACTCAGGAGCGAGAAGCCCGGTGCAATCGGACAGGGCGACCGAAGCAGCCTGCCCTTGGTAATTGTCCGTTCTGACAATATATCTCACCCGCCGGCGGGTACAAACGACGGGCACCAGCTCAGAATGGCTGGCAAAGCTCCAGACTTGGGTAAAAATCGGCCAGATATTGGCTATCTTAAGTGTTTGTTTGAACACCGGTAGGCGAGTCAGCTAGCTTCGGGGCCACATGAATACAGGCCGCCGCCCAGGAAGACGCACGCGCGAAGAAGCCGCGCAAACCCGCATCCGCATATTGGACGCCGCCGAAGAGCGATTCGGAGCGGCCGGATATGCAGCGGTCTCCGTGCGCGAAATTGCGGAAGCCGCCGGGGTGCAGCCCTACACCGTTCAGCATCACTTCGATTCCAAGGCCCTGCTCTACTACGCCGTGATGAATCGCTGGAACGAAGTGGTCCAGGACGTCATTCGGGACGCCATGAAAGGCATCACGTCCTTCCCCGAGATGGTCGAGGCGGCCATTGATACGACATTCGATTTCTTCGTCGAGCATCGCTCCTGGGTTCGAATGGCCGCGAGGGTCGCCATCGGCGAGCGCCTCCCTGAAGGCATCGAAATTAAAGAGAATCGCTGGGCTCGTTTCACCGAAGCCGAGTACCCCCTGGCGGGAGCCTCGGGTGTCGATCTTCGCATGGTCCTGATCACCGTCGAGGGCGTGCTCAATGTTCACACTCTGGCCTCCAAGCATTACAAACAGCTATACGGCAAGACCCTGGACGATCCGGAGTTGCGCGCGCAGGTGAAAGCCCACGTCAAAGCCGTGGTCGCTGGCATCGTGAACAACGCGGCGCTCCCGCCCAGCACTTAGCCGCCGAGTTTTGTTTCAGCGCTGAGCTGCGTTTGTGGCACAGCTGAACTCTTCTCATCACCGATTTCTAAGGCAAGCTGCTCGTCGACCGGCTCGTCCGTGATCGGTGCCGTCTGAGCTTCCCCAGCCGGCGTGGACTCGTCGGCATCGGCTCGCTGCAGGCGCCACGGATTCGTCTTGGATCGAGCTACGCGATGGGAACGCAAGCGGGCCTTGTCGGGTCCGCCGGGCCGGTGCTGCAACGCAGACCCCACAACCGCCATCGCGACTCCCGCGCCCGCGACGACTTTGCTACCGGTGGATTTGAAGCCAGTTCCACCGCAATTGTTGCCGGCACAGCCTCGCGAGTTCAGCCGAACCGATCCATTAGCGAGCTCCGGAGTGGGAACCGCACCGGACGCCGCCACGACCCCCGCAGCGCCCACGACCGCCATCGCCTGCCCTGTTTTCTATCGGGTCGAACACGCGCTCGTCCTCAGCACTATCAGGCTCAGCACTATCAGACTCAGCGGGGTCGCGGGGTGAGAGCAACGCATGAACCTGGGATATCACGTCGCTGACGGATCGCTAGAGCCGTGCGGCACAACTAGGGAAGATCCACCGTCGGGCAAAATGATTCCGCCTCTTTCACCGCGATTTGCCAAATGGGCATTACTCTCTATGCCATGCAGCGACTCCTGCTTAGCTTCTCGGCCGGACTCCTGTTCTCTACCGCCTGCGGCCCGGACGAGTCGCTCCTGCCCGAAGTATTGGGAGAGGAAAGCTCCGCAGTACCGTTGTTCGACGAAATCAACGCTGTCCAGCTATTCGGGCGCAACCGCCTGACGCCGCCGCGGGCGACCGATCTTGCGTTTCACCCCACGAGGACGGGAGAGCTGTGGGTTACCTTGCGGCACGACGACGACGGAGTACCTTGTACGTCGAACTCAATCCGTGGCTGTTCGGACACGCCTGGCTCCATCGTGCTGTTTGAGGACGCCCGCGCGGCGGTACCCACATTTCAGATCCTTCGCGATCAAAACGCCCAACACTTCATGCGGCGCCCGCCGGCAATCGCCTTCGGTGACGACGACTACTTCGCGACCTGTGGCGAAGCCCGCACAGCCAATTCAGAAGACGACGACACAGATTTCATCGGGCCGACTTTATGGTCGGCGGCGAGGGACGTCTTCGCGGTGTCCCCCTCCCCCGGCGGCAACGGTTCGCACCTCGATATGTTGCACGGCACACCCTATTGCATGGGTATGGCTCACCTCGACGGGAATCGATACTTTGCGTTTAACGGACAGGCGGGCGCTATCGACTTGTACAATTTCGCGCAGCCCCACGAGCCCGGCGGAATGGATCACAGCGACGGAAGTTTGCGCCGCTACATGGACGGCGAGTTGCTACGCTCGACCGACATTCCCAGCCATCTCGATTACCACGCAGGTTCGAGCACGCTGTACATCGTCGACACAGGGCATTCTCGTATTTTACGGCTGTTTGTCGATAGCGGGCGGCTCGGCGACGCGATCCGTACGCCGGATGGCATCGCGGATGCCCGCTTCGTCGTCACCGCCGATTGGGACGTGCTGGTGCCGCCCGGCGAGTTGTCGCGTCCCAGCGGCATCGCCCTCGGCTCCGATGTGTTTTACGTAACCGACAACACCTTCGGGCTCATCTACCAGTACGACTTGAGCGGCCAGCTGCTGGCACAATTCGACACCGGACTCGGTCCCAACGCCCTCGCCGGCATAGCCCTGGGTCCGGACGACAAGCTGTACTGGGTGGATATGGTCAACGGCGCGGTTTGGCGCGGCGACAGTCCTTAGCAATATCACCGGAGCGTCGCGCATTTCGACTACGGTTCTTCCACCCGTCCGTCAGCGTGGACAGCAAACCGTCCCCGCTCGCGGCCGTGCACCGGATCGTTCGATGCGAAGGGCCATCCACCGAATTGAGTCTGACGATAATCGCGCATCGCTTGATCGGGCTGCTCGCGAGTATTCACCACAAATGGCCCGTAGTGAGCCACCAGTTCTTCCAGGGGTCTTCCCTGCAATATCAATACCTCGGTGGGGGTGTTGCCGGCCTCTACCAATAGCTCCCAATCGGCGACGACAATGGCACCGGCTTGCTCCCTCAGCTCGCGGTCGGCGAGCCGCACACTGTCGCCTTGATAAAAGTACAGCACCCGCTGCGACGCCACGTTGGCCGGAGGCAAAGTGAGCTGCGCTCCCGGCGCCATACTCAGGGTCCAAGTCTCGATGTCACTCTCGTCGTGAGCCGCCCACGAGTTGGGCGGTGGTGAAGGGGCCGCGGTGCCACAGTAGCTCCCGGCAACAATCCGCAGTTCGGATACTTTGCCGTTGGCGTCCTCAACGCTCAGTTGCGGAATCGAGTCACTCCACAGCATGGTGAAGTACGGCTCGTACCATCTTGCCTTTGGCGGGCAAGTTGAGCCATATCTGAAAAAACTCTGTTGGGTTGGGAGCATTGCGCTGAAGCAACGGGAACATTTCCGAGTGCACAATTCCACGCCCCGCCGTCATCCACTGAACGTCGCCCTCCCCGAATCGCGCCTTGGCGCCCAGCGAATCCGAGTGATCGATCAGTCCTTTGCGAGCCACCGTCACGGTCTCGAATCCACGATGGGGATGCTGCGGGAATCCCGGCACTCGCTCGCCGTGGCACATGCGCCAGCCGTCTTAGCCATCGAAGTCCATACCGATGCGCCGCCCACTCAGCGAGGCATCGGGACCCAACTCATCGTTGCCGGGGGAATAGTCATCGTCGTGGTGGACGCAAAACAAGAACGAATCGAGCGTGAACCACGGGAAACCCAGGGGGCGCAGCTCGCGGACAACGCTGTCGGTCGTTACTGGCCTGTCAGTCATAGGAGAAACTTCTATCGCCGGGGGCTGGGTCCCGGGCGATTTGGCAGCTCTCGTAGTGTAGTCACAACAGATTTGCCCCGCACTCGGACACTGGGGCTCCGATCGGGGTGCGCGTTCGCGAAACCCCTTCAGCTGTAGGCTCACGAGAGGCGCGCGCCTCACAACTAAGTTGTGACGC
>SPKZ01001475.1_pt1 | contig 13615 bp, 9 predicted proteins | sample 2456571 | NCBI WGS metagenome assembly SPKZ01 (sample SAMN11192286, study PRJNA482655) | marine metagenome | biome: ENVO:00000447; feature: ENVO:00000244|ENVO:00000211|ENVO:00000569|ENVO:00002023; material: ENVO:00002151; isolation source: ocean water from marine abyssalpelagic zone ...
ATTGGGATCAAACACAATCTTAGTACCGCCAGCTTTTAGTTCGCTAATGTAGTGCCACAATTGGGTTCGATCTTGTGGTGATAATATCGCGATTGAGATGCCTGAAAAAAAGAAGATATCGCTATCAGCTAAACGGCTACTTCCACCGTCATTCTTTAACAGTTCAACGACCTGCTTAGCTGCTGATGTATCACGCCAGTAGGTAAAACTACGCTCACCTTCATCGTCAACTTTAATTAAGTATAGGCCCATTTGGGCACTGCTTGAGCGGTATAATAAGCTGCTATCGACTGACTCGTCGTCCATTAGCGAGATCATTTGATCGCTAAGACTGTCGTTACCGACCGCACTTAAAAACTGGACCTTAGTGGCATCTTTAACGCAGCGCTTGATATAGATCGCGGTATTAAAGACATCACCGGCAAATTTTTGTCGATATAAACCAGGCTCACCTGCACTGCCAAATTCGACCATGCATTCACCCATTAATACGATATTACTCATCATTTATTGCTCATTTAGTCAATTAGAGTGTTTTCATCACATCAGCAACGGTTGAACCGCTTAAAAATGCTGATAAATATTGAGCTACCTGGTCTTTGACCGCTTGGTTTGATTTGAAATCGTCACCAAAAATAGACTCGATACTAAAGAAACCATCAATAATGGCATGAGCATCGCTGGTCACTAGTGCTTCGATACTGGCAAATTGCGCTGCTAGTGGATCGACAATCTCACGGTTATCAAGTAGTGCCTGACGGATGAACTGCATCCAACAAGCTAGTGAGAAACATAACTTATCAACACTACGGCCAAGGTTCTGGTTATCACGGATGATTGGCAATAAGCGCATTTGAAGTTTTTGTGAACCATCCCAGGCAATCTGTGCTAACAGGTGACGAATTTCTGGATTTAAGAAACGCTCAATAATTTCATTAGAATAGAAATCAACATCAAGTTCCTGCGGCGGTACAAATGAGCCAATCACTTCATCGTTGGCTAGAGCGCAGATGAATTTATAAAAATCTTGATCGCTGGTGACATCATAAACAGTTTCAAAACCTGCCAGTGAACCGGCATAAGCTAGGGTTGAGTGGAGGCAGTTTAGTAAACGTAATTTGGCTTTTTCAAAACCGTCAACATCATTGGTAAATACCACACCAACTTTGTCCCAGGCTGGGCGTGGGCCGTTCCAGTTGTCTTCGATAACCCACTGGGTGAACTGTTCGCGTTGAATTGGCCATTCGTCTTGCGCGCCAATCGCCCGCGAGACAGACTTAACGGTGTAATCTTCAGTTTTAGGGGTAATACTGTCAACCATCGCATTAGGGAAGGCGACATGCTCTTGGATCCACTGGCCCAAGTCACTGTTTAGCGCCGTTGCATAATCAAGCACCGCGCGACGTAGCTTGTCACCGTTACCGGATACATTGTCACAACTAAGGACGTTAAATGCGGCAACATTGTTTGCTTTACGTTGCGATAAACCTTCAACGATAAAACCAATGGCACTAATTGGCTGGCTTGGGTTTTTAAGATCGTGCGCAATGTCGCTATGCTCGAAATCTAGCGCGCCATCGGCGCCCAAACAATAACCTTTTTCGGTAATCGTTAGGGTTACTAAATGGGTGGTTGCTGCACTTAAACGGGCCAATACCTGCGGTGTTTGTTCACTGGCGACTAAGATTTCTTTAATCGCGCCAATGATTTGATAGTTAATTTCTTTATCAAGGATCGCCAAGGTGTAGAGATTATCTTGTTTGGCCAATACGTTACGTGCGGTAGCACTGCGCAGTGAGACGCCACAAATCCCCCAGTTGCCGCCTTCAAGGTTCATCGCATTTTCGGTATATACCGCCTGATGAGCTCGGTGAAAGGCACCTGGACCTAAATGAACAATACCAATCTCGGTATTTTCTCGATCGTATTTAGGGGTAATAATCGCTGGGTTTTCGCCAACGCTTGAAACAGTTTTATTGTTTAATAGCATGCTTAATTTCAACGGACTCCATTAGAGAGTCACGCCGCCTTTCCAAATTGAAATTTCTTTAAATTGATTAAGTTCGTTCTTGGTCGCCTTGCCTGACGCAATTTCAAGCAATAACTCGAAGAACTCCTGGGTGCATTGATCCTGAGTCTTATCTAGGCGTAACAGCTGACCGGCATCATAATCAATCCAATGGGCTTTGCGTTCGGCTAAGTTGCTATTTGAGGCAATCTTTACCGTCGGTACGGGTACGCCTAATGGGGTACCGCGCCCGGTGGTAAATAACACCATGTTTGCGCCACTGGCGGCCAGTGCTGTCGATGAAACGGCGTCATTGCCAGGACCTTGCAATAGGGTAATGCCGTTTTTAGCCACCGCTTTTTCGCCGTATTTAATCACGTCTTGAACGGGGGCATTGCCACCTTTTTGGATCGCGCCAAGGGATTTATCTTCGAGTGTTGTTAAGCCACCGGCTTTATTACCTGGAGATGGATTCTCATAAACAGGTTGTTTGTTGTCGATAAAATACTGTTTAAAACCAGCAACCAGGTCAACGATTTTGTTATAGACTTGCTCGTTAGCCGCATTGTTCATCAGGACCTGTTCGGCGCCGAACATTTCAGGTGTTTCGGTCAAAATAACCGTCGCGCCGTAACTGGCCATCTTCTCGGTGATCCGTCCTAATAACGGATTGGCGGTTAAACCACTTAAGCCATCAGAGCCGCCACATTTCATGCCAACGGTCAACTTAGAGACAGGACACTCCACACGGTGGTCACTATCCATTTTAGCCAACAGCTTTTCGATATGCAGCATGCCTTCGGCTTCTTCATCAATGACTTCTTGGGCATTGAAATATGAAATTCGGTCGGTAATCGTGTCCGGCAAATCCTTGACCAGGGCCGATAATTGATTGTTTTCACAGCCGAGGCCTAAAAACAACACCGCGCCAGCATTAGGGTTTGAGGCCAATGAAGCCAGTAATTTTTTTGTTTGGGCTAAATCATCGCCAAGTTGTGAACAACCGAAAGGGTGTGTCACCGCAAGGAAATCATCGGCGCGCTCGTTATGCATCGCTTTACATTGACGCACCAGCGATTGAGCAAGGTGGTTTACACAACCAACACTGTTAATAATCCATAGTTCATTTCGGATACCCACTAAGCCACTGCTGCGCGGGTAGCCCATAAAGGTTGGCATTTCGCCTGTTGGCTCCGCTAATTGATGCTGCGACGGTTGATAGTCATAATTGCTGTCATCAGTGAGCAATGTTTTCAAATTATGGGTATGGATCCAGTCACCAGCTTGGATATCACAGGTGGTATAGCCAATTGAGTAACCGTATTTGAATATTTCCTGACCTTGTTTTAGATTCTCAAGCGCAATTTTATGTCCGCGGACAATATCTTGATTAAGGACCACATTAACATCATTAACGCTGATGGCGGTGCCTTGGGCTAGATCCTGCAGCGCGACCACAACGTTGTCACTGCTATGTACTTGAATATAGGTTCTCACAGGTGCTGGTGCTAAGCTCATGATGTTAATTCTCTTAATCTTATTTTAATATTGGTTTAAATTTGATAAAAACGACGGGCATTGATGCCAAATACATTATCTAGGGCATCGGGTTGCTGCTCGGTAATGTAATCAACAACCAGTTTTTTAACCGCTTGATATTCTGCCGCGACTAGACAAACTGGCCAATCAGAGCCGAACATTAATCGTTCGCTGCCAAACAGATTGAACACCGTGTCGAGATAGGGCTGGAAGTCTTGCGGACACCAGTTATCCCAATCGGCTTCTGTCACCATGCCAGAGAGTTTGCAATAACAATTTGGGTTATTGGCGAGCGTTGCCATCCCTTGTTGCCATTGATCGAACTGAGCTGCTGTTTTGATGTTTGGCTTGGCAATGTGGTCAATCACCACACGTAAATTTGGTACTTGTGCCAGCATTTTTGCAGCCGCCGGCAACTGATGCGACAAAATCAATAGATCGTAACAATATCCTCTATTGGCTAAGATATTTAAACCCCGAATAAAGTCCGGATTTTCCATGAAACTTGGATCTGTTTCTCCCTGGATGACATGGCGAAATCCAACGATTTTTTGCTCTTTCGTCAACTGATCAAGTTGCGAGACTAGGGTCGAGCTTTTGAGATCAATCCAGCCCACAACCCCCTTAATTAAATCTGTTTTAGCAGCGATCGCCGATAACCAAAGGGTCTCGGTCATCGATTGACGGGCCTGAACCACGATGCTGCCTGAAAAACCGTTAGCAGCGAGCGTTGATTCTAGCTCTTTTAACTGAAAATCTTGCTTTAAAACAGCCATCGAGTCATCGATCCAATCGTATTCGAGGGGATCGAAGGCCCACATGTGATGATGTGCATCAATATGCATGTTGACCCTACCTATCTTAGTTAATTTCAATAACGGCTTTAATCACGCCAGAGTCTGGCTTAACCCACTCCGGGAACACGACTGGGAAATCGTCAAAATTGGTTTTGTGAGTGACCATACAAGTTGATTTCGCACTGCCATTGCTTAAACACGCAACAACATGTTCGAAATCCTGTTTAGTGGCATTGCGGCTGCCTTTTAACGTGGTTTCACGTTTGTGGAATTCTGGATCGTTAAAGGTGATATCTGCCTTAACCACACTGACGAAGACTAAAGTGCCACCGTGCGCTAGCCAGCCAAAAGTCGACTGCATTGCACCTGGGTTGCCGGTACAATCAATGATAACGGTTGGGAAATCGCCATCGGTTAATTTTTCAAGTTGCGCCTTTACGTCGCCCTTACAATCAATCACAGCATCAATGTTTAATTCACGTTGAGCAAACTCTAGACGGTCAAGGTTGACATCAGCTAGGAATGTTCTGGCACCAGCGACTTTAGCAAACTGAGCAGCACCAAGACCGATAGGGCCAGCGCCTAATACCATCACTGTATCTTTCTCTGTCACATCACCACGACGAACGGAATGGGCTCCAATAGCCAGACATTCCACAACCGCGAGCTGATCAAAAGGAACACCGTCAGTGATAACAACATGAGTAGCAGGTAAACATAAGTATTCACACATGCCGCCGTCGCGATGGACGCCAATCACTTCAATATCGGTACAACAGTTAGTTTTTCCGGCACGACAGGCAACACACTTGCCACATTCTAAGTAAGGAATAACATAGGCCGCTTGACCAATGGGTAAATCAACACCTTCACCCACTGCTTCGATTTCGCCAGAAAGTTCATGACCAAGCACACGAGGGTAGGTGAAAAATGGCTGATTACCACCATAAGCATGAATATCGGTTCCACAAACACCAATGGCACGAATTTTTAGTAATACTTCGCCGGCTTTAGGTTGCGGTTTGTTGGTTGTCACTAGGTTTAGTTCGCCAGGTTGTTGACAGACGATTGACTTCATCATAATTTTAATTCCAGTTAACGCCATCAATGAGAGCGTTGATTGTTAGATTAATAACACCTTTGTGGTGTCTTTATTATATAATGTACACTTTATTGGGTTTTTATTAAAGTTGTTTCTGTGATTTTTAAATGAGTGCTTACCTCACGCAAGTTCGATAAGCACCAGTAGGTTGATAATTAATGTGGAATTAATACCTGGGGCTGACCTATCGCATCTTTTTGAAAGCTAGCTCGGATCTTACCAGTGAAAGGTTGATAGCTATTGGCTGGATCATCGTTAGTTAATGGGTCACCTACCATTACCTTGAGCGCGTCTAGTTTAGCGGTTAGGTGGCTAATTATTTTAGCACTGCCTGGTTGCGTTGAAATATCGACCATTTCTTCAGGGTCATTTTTCAAATCGAACAGCACGGTCTTTTTAAGTAACGGGTAATAGATTAATTTATAACGCTCGCTGCGTGCCATGCGCTGAAAATGGCGGTAGCTACCATAGATATACTCATTGAGTGTTTCTTTTTCACCACGAACAATTGGCATCACACTCGGACCTTGTACCGATTCTGGTAGCTCAATCCCTGCAAGTTCAGCGGTGGTGGCAAAAATACTGTTGAGATAAAACATGCCTTTGGCCCGTTTGTTGGCTGGAATATCTTTACCGACCATAATAAATGGTGCTCTGATACTGTGATCATAAACACTTTGTTTACCCGCCAAACCATGCTTACCAACCGCCAGACCATGATCTGAAGTAAAGATAATATAGGTATTATCAGCGTAAGGAGATGCTTCAAGTTTATCTAAAATACGTCCGATTTGATGATCAAGGTGCTCAATCATCGCATAATACTCACCAATAAATTGCTTGGTTTGTTGCTCGGTTCGCGGAAAAGTCATTAATGCTTCATCGCGAATGTTATAATCGCCAGAATCCAGCACTGGCATCGGGACAAAGCTAGCAGGTAAAGTCATTTTCTCAGCTGGGTATTTGTCTACATAAGATTGTGGTGATTGGCGAGGATCATGTGGCGCGGTAAAGGCAACGTACATAAAGAATGGCTTGTCATTACTGGCTGCTTTCTTATCAAGATAACCGATGGCTGCATCGGCAAAAGCTTCGCTGGTGTGTTGGTCTTTTTGCGATTTTACCCATTTAATGTCCTGGCTAAAATCGGTTAACCACGGTTTCCATTGACCCCCTTTACTCAGTGGGGCCATGCCGCCTTCATGAACTGCGCGACCAATATCAAAAGATCGTTTAAGGGCATCGTCGCCGACATGCCATTTACCGGTCATAAAGGTTTCATAACCGGATTTTCTAAAGGTTTCACCCATTAGCGGGTAAGTTGTTTTGTTTGATTTAGGTGAAAAACCAGTTAAATGAAGATTTCGCCCGGTATTTATCATCTGACGACTGGGAGCACATACCGCACCAGACCAAGAACCCTGATTAAATACATGAGTAAATGCTATGCCTGAGTGCGCTAGGCGATCGATATTTGGGGTACTTATTTTGTCATTACCTAAGGCATGGATGGTATCAATGGCTTGATCATCGGTAATGATTAATAAGAAATTTGGTTTAGGTTCTTCGGTGGCGCAGGCCGATGTCAATACGACGCTACTCATCGTGAAAGCCAACAGGATGGTACGAATTTTGTTGTGTTTACTCATATTAAACTCCATATAGTTATGTGTTCATTATATGCAAAAGTCATATGTTGGCAAGGGTAATAGGGCGCTATGATATAGTTTATTGATATTAAAAAACGGCGTTGAAGCAATCAACGCCGTTGTTTTGGCTTACAATTTAGTTGTTGACGGTCATTAAGCTTTATGAATAAAGTGAGCGCGGTAGCCATAAATTGCGATGACAATAAAACAAAGCAACGGCAAGATGAACGATGTTTGAACTGAAGGAATGTCGCCAATCAATGCCGCACCATCGATTAGAGTACCTTGTAACGGCGGCATTAATGCGCCACCAACAATAGCCATCACTAATCCAGCCGATGCTAAACTGGCATCATTGCCGGTATTTTTAAGCGCAATACCGTAGATAGTTGGAAACATCAGTGACATACAAGCCGATGTCGCCACTAGGCAATATAAACCAACCATACCCCCGATAAAGATTGTCCCAAATGACAAGGTAATCGCGCCGACACCTAGCAATAATAATAATTGACCTGGGCGAATTTTTCCTAACATGAAGGTACAAATAAAACGACTCGCTAGGAATATACCCATCGCAATCATATTATATTGCTGGGCCTCGGCGGCCGTTAAGCCAACAGACGTCATGCCATAATGAATAATAAAGGTCCACGACATAATTTGAGCGCCAACATAGAATGCTTGTGCGATGACGCCTTCACGATAAACTGGGCTTGAGATCAAACGGACGAAGGTTGCTTTTAACACTTTAAGGGTGAGCGGTTCATCATGGGTGATGGTGTCAGGCAATTTGGCAAATAAAAACAAACCAAACATAATAGTGACTACCACAGCAATGGCGAGATATGGACCTCGCACAGTGACTAAGTCAGCCGCTTGCATTGCTTGATGGGCAACCGGATTGGTGCTGGCGAAATCGCTTAATGCTTGAGTCAGTTTGCCATCGACCACCGAGGGTAAGATATTACTGTATTCAGGGTGTGCTGCTTTTTCTGCAGCACGAAACTCTTCGACTTTTAATTCGCTTAAAATATAGTTTGATGCAACCATCATCCCGGTTAGCGAGCCAATCGGGTTAAAGGCTTGAGCCAAGTTTAAGCGTTGGGTCGATGTTTCAGGTGATCCCATCGATAAAATGTATGGATTAGCCGTGGTTTCAAGTAAGGCTAAGCCACAGGTGATGACGCAGAGAGCGAGTAAAAAATAATTAAACTCAGCGGTCATGCTCGCTGGCAAAAATAATGCAGCGCCGATTGCATATAAAGCAAGCCCTAATAAAATACCCGATTTATAAGAAAAGCGACGAATGAAGATTGCCGCAGGAATCGCCATAATGCCGTATCCTAGATAGAAGGCAAACTGAACCATACTACTTTGGGCGTTGGTGATCAGGAAAATATCTTTAAATGCTTTCACTAATGGGTTGGTGACATCGTTGGCAAATCCCCACAGTGGGAACAGCGAGGCGACCATAATAAATGGCAGGATATATTCTTTGGACAAGATCGCTGGTTTTTTAGTACTAATTGATGTCGTTGCGGCCTTATCTTGCTGGACTATTGTTTCCATAATTTTTTCCGTCAATATTAAAGTATTAATAAATACAAAGGAGGTAAGCGTGTTAGCCTTACTTATTATTTTTATAGGTATAGCGTTTTTTTTTGATGTTTATTATATATAATTAACATATTTTGACAGTAGACTTAAATCGTCTAATTGTCAATCATTAAACTCTTTGTTAGCGGTGAGCGCTAGTGGTTTAGCTTTAAGTATCAGTATTAGGCATTAGGTATTATTTTGGTAAATTTTTTTATTTTGGTTTGGTTAGTTTTTGGTTCGTTGAGCGCTTTGGCTGCAGTTGCTGAGCATACAGTTGACCCCAACCAGCAATGTCAGTCATGCCATCAAAGTGAACATAGTTTATGGCAGCAATCAGACCATGCCAAGGCGATGGCTGTCGCCAACAAACAATCGGTACTCGGTGACTTTTCTGGCGTCGAAGTTCAACATTTTGGTCAAAAAGCGATATTTTTTATTAAAGATAACCAGTTTATGGTGACTGTCTCTTTTGATGATAATAGCGATACTTATCCAATAAAACATACCTTTGGTCATTACCCTCTGCAACAATATCTGGTTGAGACTGAACCAGGCCGTCGTCAGGTTTTACCTTTCGCATGGGATGCTCGGCCTAATAAAGAGGGTGGTCAACGCTGGTTTCATCTTTATGATGACCAAGAAATTATTCCTCAGGACCGATTGCACTGGCGTCAACCGCTCCAAAATTGGAATGGCATGTGTGCCGATTGTCATTCTGATGGTCTGAAAAGAAATTACGATATTGACAATAATACCTTCGCGACCACATCGTTGGGGATTAATGTCGGTTGTATCTCTTGTCATGGTGATTTGTCTGATCATCAACTGAGTAATACTAAATTAACGCCTTTACAGTCACAACCATCAACATTTGGTGCCTGGCTCCGAGGAGAGAAAGGTAAAACAGCGCATTGGCAAGGTAAGCCTCGTGACAATAGTTTTATGGAGGCTTGCTTCTCCTGTCATTCATTACGGGCACCATTAACCGATGGAATCGATTCAAACACTGCCTTATTAGATCAATTTATGCCGCAATTTCTTACCGCGCCGCAGTACTATGTTGATGGTCAAATTAAAGAGGAAGTCTACGTTTATGGTTCTTTCCAGCAAAGTAAGATGTTTGCTGCTGGGGTTAACTGTCTCGACTGTCATGATAAACACAGTATGAAAATAAAGATTGAGGGTAATGGCTTGTGTTTACAATGCCATAGTAATGAGGTTTATGACGTAAAATCACACCATCGACATCAGGCGGATTCTAGTGGCGCGCAATGTGTCAATTGCCATATGACTACGAATCGCTATATGGGAGTCGATGATCGCCGTGACCATAGCTTCAAAATTCCTCGCCCCGATGTTTCAAGCGAATTTGGCACGCCCAATGCCTGCGTTAGTTGTCATGATAAAAAATCAAATCAGTGGGCAGAGCAAGTGTTAGCGAGTTGGCATGGTAAAGTTAAGCCGCTCTCACCGACTCGCCATAACTATTATCAGTTGCACCGTGGCCAGCGTATTTCTTTAGTACAACATCTTGCAATTATCGCTGATCAACAGATTGACGTGATCACCAGAGCCACCGCAATCAGCCTGCTAAATCAGACCACTAATGAGCTTAATGCTGCTGAACTTACACCCTATTTTACACATCGTGAGCAGCTATTGCGTCTAGCCGCCGCTGGCTCGGCGGTGTTACTGCCGATTGAGCAACGGATTAAGTTTATTGCTCCCTTGTTAAAAGATCGTTTGAAAGCGGTCAGAGTCGCTGCGGCGAGATCGTTAATCGATAGTGGGATCACGGTGCAACAATTGCCAGTGCTTAAGCTGGCATTTGCCGAATTGCAATTGACTAATGAACTCAGCAGTTGGCGTGGCGAAGGGCGGTTGAACCAAGGCAGTATTGAATTTGGCACGGGTCAGTTTGAGGCTGCACAGCAATCATTTATGGCAGTAATAAAGATTGAACCTTATTTTGAAGCGGGTTATCTCAATTTAGCTCAGTTTTATCGCGCACAACAGCAGGCTGCACAAGAACAGTCGGTATTAGTACGTGGGATGTCGAAACTGCCAACGTCTGCGGCTTTGCAGTACGCTTACGCGTTATCGTTGATCCGACAACAACAACACCCTAAAGCATTGTCATTTTTTGAACGGGCGATGACATTACAGCCGACCGAACAGCAATATGTTTATGCCTATATCTTGGCGCTTGATGGCCAGAATAAAGCGGCATTGGCACTGAGTAAGCTGCAGCAATTAATAGTTAAACATCCCAATAGTCAACAGCTCAAAGACTTAGGTTTGTACTTGGCCAACAAAGAGCAAAACCAGCAGGCTTATGATTGGTTTTACCGTCGCTAGGGTGTTTACGATTGACATTATGATCAGAAAGTAATAGTGTTTATAGTTAATAAAGGTCACCTCGTGACCTAAATTAACAGTGAGGAAAGTATGTCTCGAGTCAACGCTATCATTCGTAAACGTCGCGCATCAGAAAAAGTCTATTTACCAAGTAATGCCCGTGATAATCAGTATATTATCGCAGAAATGCCACTGACCGATAAATTAATCGAGTTAGTTGTTGGTAGCCTTGACTTGGATGTGCCTCAACCCTATCAAAAATTTTACCAAACGTTATCAAAATTAGCGTTTGATGTGGTTGAAGAGTGTGGCATTGAACATGCCAACTTCGTTGCTAATAGTCGCTTAGTCCGGGTGCGAAATAGTGATGAACAACAAGTATTACATACGGCGCAACAATCATTTTTCTTTTATAATCCAGGGCAAAACAGTACATTTAAAGGCTATTTTGATGGCAACCATCGCTCCAATAAAGTTAAATTTTTATTCTTGGCGACCGGTGAAAATTTACGCGCTGATTCTGCAGCATTTCATGGCACAGTACATCAAGCCGTGCAAAAAATATCACAGCGAATTGGTCTTGACGTCGGTGAGCTAAAGATGCGCGACCATCAACATTTGACCTATGATCTTTTTGCCGTCGAAAAGGGCCACAAAGAGACAGTCACCCATACTTTTAGAGAAATATCAGCACGCTATTTACAGCAGGATTATCAAATTTCTGATGAGTTCAGCGCTATTACTTATGCGGTCGTTAGTGTACCAATGACGCGAAGGTTACTTAAAAACACCGAAATCGATTATGACAGCACTGAACCCTTTAGCGTCTTATATCAAAAGATTAGTGATGCATTTACCCAATCAGCGCAGCAACATGAATTGACTCATGGTGCGATGATTGGTAATGGCCTGTCGCCGATTATCCGTTATGACGAAACTGAAAATACCGTCATTAATGGTGAAATAATTTCACTAGGCTTTAATCCACATAACCAGAGTGGTGGTATTGTCTGTCAATGGCAAAGCGATAAGCTCGTTGATACCATTCGCTTAGTATTCTTTGCTACTGAGAGCGATAAAAGTCACAAAACCTACGGCAAATTTGTCAATCAAGTGACTGAATGTATCGATACGTTGGCTGACAGGCTTAATTGGAAAAAAGACAGCGATTACATGCTGATGCGTATGAATCAGCAAATTATTCGCCGAGTTTAACTAACTATCATATAGTTTCTACCATTTAGAGTAATCAATAATATGAGCGAAAAAAACTCACTACCAAAAATAGTTTTTGGTACCAGCAGTTTAGGCAACCTTTTTGTCGAATTAGATGCCGCGACTAAAACGGAGTTGGTGCAGGCTGCAATCGATAATAGTCCAGGTACACCATTATTTGACAGTGCTGGAAAATACGGTGCAGGTTTGGCCTTGGAATCATTAGCTGCGGGGCTTAAAGCACTTAATGTTGTACCTGATGAGGTTAAAATTAGTAATAAGCTTGGTTGGAAACGAGTCCCGCTAACGACTGCTGAGCCAATTTTCGAGCCCGGTGCATGGATCAATTTAAAGCATGATGCAGTACAGGATATTTCTTATCAGGGCATTTTAGATTGTTATCATCAGGGCAATCAATTGTTGGGCGATTATGAGTCGAAAATTGTGTCGATTCATGATCCCGATGAATATTTAGCGGGCGCGCTCGATGAGGCTGATTTAGTCAAGCGTAAACAAGATATCCTCGATGCTTATAAAGCATTAATGGAGCTGCGTGATGCTGGAAAAGTTGAATCGGTCGGGGTCGGTGCTAAAGATGTCAGCGTTATCGACTTTATTAGTGATCACGTCCAACTGGATTGGGCTATGTTTGCCTGTTCAGTGACACCATATACTCACGAAGCATCAACCTTAGCCCTGTTAGAAAAGCTCGGCCAGCAAGGGGTCGATGTTATTAATTCGGCGGTTTTTAATGCCGGTTTCTTATTAGGTAGTGATAATTTTGACTACAAGACAATTAGTCGTGACAGTCATCCTGATCAATTTGCATGGCGTGATAAATTTAATGTCCTGTGTCAAGAGTTTGCGGTTAAACCCGCTGAGGTTTGTGTTCAATTTTCATTCTTGTTTGAGCAGATTGTCTCGGTTGCATTAAATTCAAGCGCACCTAAACGCGTTAAAAGTAATATTTCGTTAGCTCAAGCAGAAATTCCAACGGCTTTTTGGCAAGCGATGAAAGCGCAGGGTTTAATTTCAATTGAGCTCAAGTGAGTCCGGTTAAATAACAGCCCCTAAGCCAAAGAAGAATAATTTTTTCTTTGGCTCTTATTCATATTATCAAAAAATCGATAACTTCATTCAAGTATTTCCCAATATCGCCGATAATAAACTAGGTTTAACTATATTGAAAATAAGGGGGTAATAGATTAACTATGCAAGTTTTTACATTGGGTAAGTTTAATGTTCCGAGTCCAGTAATAGCGACCAACAATCCAGAGAATAGCTCGGAGGTTTCGATCAAGAATACTCCCCTCGGAGTTAAGGTTTCTATATCGCCGGAAGCAAG
>SPKZ01022425.1_pt1 | contig 13613 bp, 13 predicted proteins | sample 2456571 | NCBI WGS metagenome assembly SPKZ01 (sample SAMN11192286, study PRJNA482655) | marine metagenome | biome: ENVO:00000447; feature: ENVO:00000244|ENVO:00000211|ENVO:00000569|ENVO:00002023; material: ENVO:00002151; isolation source: ocean water from marine abyssalpelagic zone ...
CAGGGCCGCGTCTGCGGCGGTGGTGGCCAGAAGGAGGAACCCGATCGGAAGGAGTCGTTGAGCAGCACTCAACATCAGTTTGCTCCGGCAGCTATGGAGGCTTTGCCTCCGCAGATCACAACATCTGCAAGCAGAACCGTACGCGCACTGGATGCTCACCCCCATCACGCGCGGGCGTCACTCAGCCCGGGTCGTTCAGTCGAGGAAATGTGGGGAAATCAAGTGGGATATGTGATGGAAATGCGAAGAAATCGGTTGATCTCTGCGTGGAATCGGGATCGCATTTCGGTGTACGGAAGAACGCGCGCAGGGGACGCGCGGGCGAGCGGCAACTAACGGGCGGAGGCCCTTCTGGGGCCGGCGTGACGCCGTTCAGAGCCAGCCGTTCTCTTCGTACCAGTGGATCGTGCGCTGCAGGCCCTCACGAAGCGAGACCCGGGGCTCGAAGCCGAGCAGGTTTCGGGCCTTTTCGATCGTGAACGCGCGGTTGTTGCGGTAGAAGCTGAGCCGGCGATGGTGGAGCGGCGGCTCGATTCCGAGCGGCGAGAAGATCGCCTCGCAGACATCCGCCATGAGCTTCATCGGACCCATGGGAATCCTCACGCCGGGGGGCGCCACGTCGAACTCCTCGGCGATCATGGCAACCAACTGCACGAGCGGGATGTACTCGTCCCCGCCCAGAATGAACGATTCGCCTACAGCCTCCTCTTTTTCCATACAGAGAAGGAAGCCCGCGACCACGTCGTCCACGTAGGCGGGCTGGAAGAGCGCGGAACCGTCGCCCACCATGAAGAATCGACGCTTCTTGATCATCTTGAACAGCTTGAGCATCCGCTCGTCGCCGGGACCGATCAAGGAGATCGGGCGCACCACACTGATCGGGAGGCCGGTGTCGCGATAGACCTCCCAGACGCGCTGTTCCGCCACGAGCTTCGTCTCCTGGTAGGCATCTCCCGGGTTGAAGGCGGTCTGTTCATTCGCGGGGATATCGAGGACGCTACCGTGAACGCCAATCGTGCTGGTGTGCACCAACCGCTTCACATGGTGGCGCACGGCGGAGAGAAGCACGTTGTTCGTACCGTCGACGTTGATCGAGTGGGCCTCGGAATCGGACGCCGCGCTTCGAAAGTTCGACACCAGGTGGACGACCGTGTCCATTCCCTCGACTGCAGCGTCGACCGCGTCGCCATCTCGAATGTCGCCCTGGCGGTACTCGACGCCGTCTGCGGGCGTCTCGGGGTGGCTCCGCGAGTAGCTGCGGACCTCGTCTCCGCGCTTGACCAGCTGTGCAACCAGGTGCGTACCGAGGAAACCGGCTCCGCCGGTCACCAGAATCTTCGCCATCGCAGGGAGCCTCACTTGGGGGTCTGCCCGACTAGTTCGGCCGGATCCGCAGCGGACCTGAGAGCCGCCTCAGGACGTGACGTCATCCAACCGATGCAGAGCCCATGGATACCACCCTTCCCTGGCCGGTCCGCCTGTTCGAAAAGTCGGTCCTGAAACAAGCCAAGTGGCGCGCCCTTTGCACATTGCTGGGCGAGCACCTTGGTGACGAGGGCTTCGAGGCGCTCGACCTCGGCTCCGACAACGGAGTGATCAGCTACCTGTTCCGCAAGCGCGGTGGTCGCTGGCGCAGCGCAGACCTCGACGAGAAGACCGTGAACTCGATCCGCGAGCTCGTGGGCGAAGAGGTCTATCGTGTGGACGGGGCAAGTGTCCCGTTTGGCGACGCGACGCTGGACGCGGTCGTGGTCGTCGACATGCTCGAGCACGTGACCACCGATCGCGAGCTCGTAGCCGATCTCGCGCGGTCGCTCCGCCCGGGCGGTGCGATGATTCTCAACGTGCCGCACGCGAAGCGCTCGCCGTTCCTGCGACCGCTGCGCGACGCCCTTGGCCTGACCGACGAGTGGCACGGGCACCTCCGCCCCGGCTACACGATCGCCGAGCTCCAGGCGCTGCTGCCCGAGGGCATGCGGGTCACGCAGACGATGACCTACAACCGCTTCTTCTCCGAGGTTCTCGACATCGCGCTCAACTGGGCGGTGACGCGGAAGACGCGCACAGCGTCGACCGAGAAGGGCCTGGTGCTCACGGGCGACGAACTCGCCCGCCACGAGAAGAGCTTCCGGCTCTACAGCAGGATCTACCCGATCGCGTGGCTCTGGTCGTGCCTCGATGCGCTCCTGCCCTGGACCCGTGGCTACATGCTCGCCCTGCGCGCCGAAAAGCCCCCCGCCCACCCCGAACCCCGAACGTCCCCAGGTTGCGTCGAGGGCGGTTTCTAGGGTTCCAGGGTCGCGTAGGCTTCGAGGAGTTTTCGCCCGAAGGCCTCGAAGCTGTACTCGCTTTCGACGCGCTTGCGCGCGGCGCGGGCGATGTCTGCAAAGGTCTCGGGATCTTCGAGCACCCGGGCGATGCCGTCGGCGAACGCGTCGGGCTCGGCCGCGCACAGCACGGCGCACGAGCTGTCGAGCACCTGGGTGTGGGTCTCGAGGTCGGTGGCGACGATCGTCCGCTCGGCGTGCATGTACGTGTAGATCTTGAGCGGCGTGTTCTGGCCCTGACTCCGCGGCGACACGAGCACCTCACCGAGGGCCATCCACTCGGGCATCGACGCGGGTGGCTGGGCGCCCACTGCGATCACACTGCCGGCGAGCCCGAGCTCGCGCACGCGGTTGCGAAAGGCGTCGACCTGGCTCGCCACACCGCCCACCAGAACGAACGCCACCTCGGGCACCCGCTCGCGCACGAGGGGCGCTGCTTCGAGCAACAGGTCGATACCCTGGTAGGACTCGAGGTTGCCCGTGTAGACCACGGCGCGGCGATCGGCGAGGGCGTGGCGGTTGCGCAGGGCCTCGACGGCTTCGGGCTTCGGATCGCGCAGCGATTCCGGCAGCGGCGTGTCCTCCACCTGGAAGATCCGCGCACCCGGGTGGAGTTCGCGCGCGGAGTCCGTGAGCGCGCGGCACACGGTGACGGCTGCGGTTGAGCGCTGGAGGGCGAGGCGCTCGCAGCTCTCGATGAGGGAGAGCAGCGCGGGGCTCCCGACCACCCCCGAGTACTCGAGCTGGTGGCTGATCAGCGAATCGAGATCGTAGATGAGCGGCACGCCGAGCCAGGTGAAGGGCAGCGCCAGAAAGACGGCCTCCTCCACCGCGTGCACCACGCGGTAGCGGCGCCGGATGAGCAGCGAGAGCACGAGCAATCCGAGCGAGACGTCGAGCACGATCTTGCGCTTCGAGAAGCCGATCGGCACCGACTCGATGAACGGAACCCGGGGCGCTCGCAGGACGCGCAGGCCGGGCATCTCGACGGTTTCGCCGATGGGATACGTTGCGAGATCCACCTCGATCCCGGCCTCGGTCAGTACCCGGCAGATCTGGAGCACGTTCATCGGCGTTCCGCGGGGTTCGTAGAAGGGTTGCGGTGCGATGAGCAGGACGCGTCGGCTCGAGGTCATGAGCGGTTTGCATCTCCATCGCGGTTCTCGAAACCAATGCGCGAGCGCTGCAGCGCGACGCCAAGCGCCGTGAGTTCCCGCTCGAGCCGCGCTTCGCTCCAGCCGGCTTCGCGGGCGGCGATCGCCCCGCAGCGGTCGATGGCGCGCTCGTCCGCGTCCCCGCGCGCACCGAGCTCGGTGCGCCGCATGACGATGTCATCGAGGCCCAGCGCCATTTCGTGGCGGAGCGAGTAGACGACCTGTGCGCCGATCACGGGACTTTCGGGGGTGACGCGTTCGAGGTGCTCGCGGTCGCCCGCGGCGGCCTGAAGCACGCGGGGTGCTGCGGTTCCGTACATCGTGACGAGGTGGTCGATGCACTCCTCATCGAGCGCCGCGCAGCCGCCGGGGAATTGCGCCAGCGCGACGGCCATCTCCGCGCGCAGCGCGGTGAGTGACTCCATCTCGCCGCCCGGGAGCGCCGGGGCGGGCGGCGGCGGGTTGCGCCGCTCTCGGCCGAGCTGCTCGCAGATCCCGTCGACGGCCCGCTGGGCGGCGCCTCCCGCTTCGGTGAACTTGACGCCGACCAGCGTCACGAGGCCCTCGGGTCCGCCTTCGCGGGCGTGGTCGAGGTTGAAGGCCTTGGTCAGGTGCTTCGCGTGCCCCGTCCGTTCGTCCCAGCCCGCCACCGCCTGGACGCCGGTGTGAACCACCGCGACTTCGTCCATCTTGAACTTCGCCGAGGGGATCTCGCGGTTGACCGCGTCGAGCAGGCGCTCGATCTCGGCCGCGCTCACCGTGGCGCTGGCGCTTTCGTTCGGGCGCAGGTGCAGCGTTCCGAGCAGGGTCCGGCCCCGCCAGGGAGCGATCACGAGCATCTGCTTTCCGCTCGCCGTGCACGCGCCCTTCACTTCGAGCCCCACCGCGCCGCCGCGGCAGAAGTCGCGCCGCAGCACGACGTTGACCGCTCGGCTCAACGAGGGAGACTTCGAGTGGTCGCCCGAGCCCTTGCGCAGCAGCGACCAGGCGTCGGGACCCGCGCAGTTGAGCACCGCGCGCCCGCGTACGTCGAACGATTCGCCGGACTTCGCGTCCCGCGCGCGAATTCCCCGGACCCGCAGGGGGTTGGCGGGATCCTGCAGCCAGCCTGTGGCCTCGACGTGGTTGGCGACACACGCCCCGGCGTCTGCGGCCGCCTGGAGGGTGCCGAGGACGACCCGCTCAGACGACTGCATCTGGACGTCGGTCCACGCTGCGGCGCCCGAAAAGCCGTTCGTATCGAGCCCGGGCAGGCGTTCGCGCAGCGCCTTGCAGCTCAGGAGCCGCGGGTTGCGCATCTCACGCTCGTGCAGCAGGCCCCGGTTGCGATTCGCGCCGAGTCCCGCGTACAGAAGCATCGCCCCGAGCAGCGCTGCGCGACTGCGCAGTGCCATTCCGTACGTCGGAATCGCGAACTCCAGGGGTCGGACGAGGTGCGGAGCGAGGCCCATGAAGCGCCGGCGCTCACGGATCGAGGCGACGACGCGCGGCAGATCGAGCTTCTGGAGGTAGCGGAAGCCGCCGTGGATGGTCTTGTAGCTGTTCCACGAGGTGCCGCAGCCGAAATCGCCCCGCTCGACGAGTGCGACCCGAAGTCCGCGCAGGGTCGCCTCTCGGGCCGCCGCGCCTCCGTAGATTCCGCCCCCGACGATCACCAGATCGTGGTCTTGGGCCGCCAGCGACGCGAGGTTGCGCTCCACTCCGCCTTTATCGGACCGGCAGGCAAGCGGCTGAACCGCCCCGTTCGAGGGGTCAAAGCGCCGGATCTACTTCTTGAACAGGGCCTCGAGATCGGAACGCGACTTCGAGGCGGCGGCGGCCGCCGCCCCTCCAGCGGCGTCGCCGGGACTGAAGTACTCGCAGCGGTTCCCCCGCTCGCGCTCCGCCACCCGCTCGGCGCTCGACTCCCGGCACTCGTTGTAGGCGTTCGGGTCGTGGTGGCGGCAGTTCCGGCAGACGTGGAGATCTGCACTACAGGCGTCGCAGGTGTCGCGAAACCCCACGCGCTCCGCCGTTCCGAGCTCGATCTCCGCGTCGCACGAAAAACACCGCATAACGCGTCAACCTCGCAGAGCCGTGGAAAGCCTGTCAAGCCACCCGAAAGCGCCGACCTGGGGGTAAAACCCGGGGCGTCGAAGCGTTTAGGTCTCTCGGTGTGCTTCCGATACAAACGGGGTGGGCCTGGCCGACAAACCGATCTACTCCAGCCGTGCCGATGACCTCGAGTTCCGCGAGTCCATCGACGCGTTCGTGGTGAGCGTCGCTGAGCGCGTCGACCAGCTCCAGGACGCGGAGTGCAGCGGCGACTGGGGAGAGCTCGCCAACCTGGGCCGCAACCTCGTGCGGGACGCCGGTCGTGTGGGCTTCGACGAGCTGGCGCGGAGCGCCTCGGTGGTGGCTGAAAGCTGCGGTTCGAAGGACGTCGAGCTCGTGCGCAAGCGTCTCGTCGAGCTGACCCGCATCTCGCAGTGCATCCGCCTGGGACACCGGGGCGCGGTCTAGACAGCGGGGGCGGTCGACTGACGAGGGACTCGACGTTCGTCGAGTCCCATTTCGGTTGAACGCGGTGCGCTGCCCTACAGAAAGAACCACCAGTCCACCGCCGCTCCGTCCGCGCCCGTGAGCAACGCGTGCGCCGCGACGACCGCGAGAAAGATCCCCCCGTTCGACGCCGCGTGGACGATCACCAGCGACATCAGGTGGCCGCGGCGATAGAACCACCACTGCGTGAGCAGCACCCACGCCAGCGACACCGGGAATTCCCATGGCGCGTGGCTGAAAGTGAAGTAGATGACGACTGTGAGAAAGCTGCGCCGCGTATAGCGCGCGATCGGCACCTTGCGGAAGTCGCGACGCTCCAGGACGACGTCGGCGTAGCGCAGCAGCCAGCTGCGAACGAACAGCTCCTCGATGAACGGCGTCGCGAGGGCATAGCCCGCAAAGCGCAGCCCCAGCGCCAGCGCCACGAACTCCTCCCCCATGAGCTGCGGATCGAAGGCGTCGCCCGGCTCCGGCCCGAGGGCCGGGAACGCAACGTACGGCGCCATCCAGATCGCTCCACCGAGCAGTCCGATGCCCACGTCCGAGGCCACGCCCCGCGCGCTGACCAGGTATCCGCGCAGCTCGGGATAGCGGCCGCGCGACGCGAACCAGACGACCAGGCCCAGCGGTACGACGACCCTCAGCGTGAGAAACACGCCCGCGGCCGCCTCGGGAGCCCGGCCTCCGAGCTCGACGAGACCGAGGAAGATGAACATGGGGGCCAGGTACGGCCAGAAACCATGGTCTTTGTTGGCGGCCATCGGGGGAGTCTACGAGCTTGCGCGGTACGGCGTCAGTCGGCCTGATACCCTGGCAGTGTGGGTGGGTCCGACCCGGTCGAGCAGACGCCAGGGTGGCTTCGGGCGCCGCGCACCGAAGGCGCTCTGCTCGGCGCCGTCGCCATCGCGTGTCTCGTTCCCTTCGTCGGGAAGCCCATCCACCTCGACGACCCGCTGTTCGTCTGGACCGCGCGCCAGATCCTGAAAGCGCCGCTCGACTTCTACGGCTTCGACGTCAACTGGCACGGCTTCACCGACGTCATGGCGAACGCCAACAAGAACCCGCCACTCACCGCCTTCTACCTCGCGGCGGCGGCAGCGCTGTTCGGATTCAGCGAGGTGGCGCTCCACCTCGCCATGCTGATTCCGGCGCTGGCCGCCGTGCTCGGCAGCTGGGCGCTCGCGCGCCGCCTGTGCTCGCATCCCGCGCTCGCGGCGCTTGCGATGCTGGCGATGCCCGCGTTCCTGGTGTCGGCGACGACGCTCATGGCCGACGTCGTGCTGCTCGCCTGCTGGGTGTGGAGCCTCTTCCTGTGGTGGAGCGGGCTCGAAGACGGGCGGCCGGCGCGCCTCGTCGCCGCTGCGGGGATCGTGGGGCTCGCGATCCTCGCGAAGTTCGTCGCCGTAGCACTCCTGCCCCTGCTGATGGCGGTCACCTGGGCCCGCGAACGTCGCGTCGACGCGCGCTGGCTCGCGTTCGCGGTACCGGTCGGAATGTTCGGCGCGTATCTGGCCTTCATGAGCGGGCGCTACGGAATCGATCTGCGGGAGACCGTCGCGGGGTACGCGTTCGACTCGCGCACGAGCTCCGGGGCCAACCTCTTCCGATCGCTCGCCGTCGCGGCGTTCTTCGCCGGCGGCAGCTTCCTGAGTGTGGTCGCGTACGCGCCGCTGCTTTGGCGCGGTCGCCGGGGTGCGGCGTGGCTGGCGATCTCAGTCGTCGGGGGGGTCGTGCTCGGCTCCGTCGCCGGGCTGCCAGTGGGACTGAATCTCGTCAGCCTGCACGCGATCGTCTTCGCCGCGGGCGCGTTGGCGCTGGGCGCGCTGCTCGTCGGCGAGTGCAGGCACGCGTCGCGCGGCGATGCCGCGCTCCTCGTGTTGTGGATCGGGGGCATCGCGATCTTCACGGTCGCGCTGAACTGGACGATCAACGCGCGGTCTCTCCTGCCGGCGGCGCCTGCCGTCGCCATCGTCCTCGTGCGCGCGCTCGAACGCGAGCCCGGGGTTCGTCTCGAGGGCTGGCGAGTCGGTGCGCCGCTCGCAATCTGCCTCGGGGTCTCGCTGTGGGTGGCCTGGGGCGACACCCGCCTCGCGACCGAAGCCCGTGACGCCGCGCGCCTGCTCGCTCCGGCGGGCGAACGCGTGGACGACACCGCCGGGAGCCTGTGGTTCGAGGGCGCCTGGGGCTTCCAGTACTACATGGAGGAGCGCGGCGTCCCGAAGGTCGACGCCATGGGGTCGCTCCTGCGCGCGGGCGATCGCGTCGTCGTTCCCCTCAACAACACCAACCAGTGGATCCCGCCGGTCGGCGTCGCCGAGCTCGTCGAAGAGCTGCGGCGCCCAACGGGCGGCCTCGTCGCCAGCCAGAGTCGAGCCCACGGAGCGGGCTTCTACTCGGATCGCTACGGTCCCCTACCGTTCGTGATCGGCGTCGAGCCGGTCGAGGTCTACCAGGTGTACGTCCTCGGCGCGACGCTCCGGCTGAGGGGGCACGTGCGCGAGTGAACGCGGCGCAGTGCGCAGTTTGGGGAGAGCGATGATTCGAGAGCCGACGTTCACCCTCGGGATCGAGGAGGAGTATCTCCTCATCGATCGGCTGTCGCGCGACCTCGTCCAGGAGGTGCCGAAGGGACTGCTCGCTGCGCTCGAGAGCCGGGTGGGAAGTCGGGTGGCGCCCGAGTTCCTCCAGTGTCAGATCGAAGTGGGCACCGGCGTGTGCGCGCGGCCCGCCGAGGCGCGCGCCGAGCTCGTCGACCTGCGCGCCACCCTCGACGAGATCGCCAGTGAGTTCGGATGCGCGATCGTCGCGGCATCGACCCACCCGTTTGCGAACTGGGGGGCCCAGCGACCCACCGATCGCGAGCGCTACCAGGTCCTCGCCCGCGATCTTCAGGAGGTGGTGCGGCGTCTCGTGATCGGTGGCATGCACGTCCACGTCGGCATCGATGACGACGACCTCCGCATCGACCTGATGAGCCAGGCCACCTACATCCTCCCGCATCTGCTCGCGCTCAGTACGTCGTCGCCCTTCTGGGAGGGACATCGCACGGGCCTCATGTCGTATCGCATCGCCGTGTGGGACGAGCTGCCGCGCACCGGCCTCCCCGAGGCCTTCGAGAGCCACAGTGAGTACCAGCGCCACGTCTCGGCACTCATCGAGGCCGGAGTCATCGAGGACGCCACGAAGATCTGGTGGGACATCCGCCCGAGCGCGCGCTTCCCCACGCTCGAGATGCGCCTCGCGGACGTCTGCACGAACGTCGACGATGCCATCTGCATCGCCGCCGTCTACCTCTGTTGGCTGCGCATGCTCTACCGCCTGCGTCGCGGCAACCAGCGCTGGCGCCGCTACTCCGCCATGCTCATCAGCGAGAACCGCTGGCGCGCCCAGCGCTATTCCACCGATGAGGGCCTGATCGACTTCGGCCGCGGCGCGATCGTCCCCTACCACGAGCTCCTGAACGAGATCCTCGATCTCGTCGCCGAAGACGCCGCACATTTCGGCGCCGAGGACGAGATCGCCCACGCGCGCACGATCCTCGCGCGCGGCACCAGTGCCCACGCGCAGCTGCGGGTGTACGATGCCGCCCTGTCGGGCGGCGCGAGCCCGTCAGAAGCGCTGCGCGGCGTAGTCGACTGGCTCGTGAGTGAGACCCTCAGCGACGGCGCATCGGCGACCCGATAGCCGGGTGAACCGGCTCTTTTCAGGGAGCGAATTTGGACACGGACGCGGGCGTCGCAAGCGGATCGAATTCGCTCGGCTTTGGTCTGAAATTCTGGTACGGACTCGGCCAGCTCGCCGAAGGCGTGAAGAACACCGCCTTCAGTTTCTTCCTCGTGTTCTACTTCAATCAGGTGCTCGGCCTTTCCGGGACCCTCGCGGGCACGGCGATCTTCATTGCACTGGTCTTCGACGCGGTCAGCGATCCGGTGGCGGGATCGCTGTCGGACCGGCTCCGATCGCGCTGGGGCCGGCGTCATCCGTTCATGTACGCCTCTGCAGCGCCTCTTGCCGTGACCTTCTGTCTGCTCTTCAACCCGCCGCCCGGTCTCGGCCAATGGGGGCTCTTCGGTTGGTTGCTGTGCTTCGCGATCCTCGTACGCGCATCGATGACCCTCTACCACGTTCCGCATCTCGCCCTCGGTGCTGAATTGACCGACGACTATTCGGAGCGCACGACGGTCGTAGCGTTTCGCTCCTTCTTCTCGATGATCGGCGCGTTCGCCACTCCCGTCGTTGGCATGGGGCTGTTCCTTCGCTCGACGGAACAGTTCGAGAACGGGCAGCTCAACCCTGCCGGCTACGAGTCGCTCGCGATCTTCTTCGCGATCATCATGTTCGTGACGATCATCGCCTCCGGGATCGGCACCCACTCACGCATTCCTTTCCTGCACCAACCCGCGAAGGACACCGAGCGATTCACCGTGGCGCGTCTTTGGAGCGAGTTCCGCCAGGCGTTCGCCATGCCTGAATTTGTCTGGCTCGCGTGTGCCATGACCTTGATGGGGACCCTGGGTGGCGTTCTGACCGTACTGCAGCTTCACCTCACGACGTTTTTCTGGGAGCTGAAGACCGATCAGATCGTGATCCAATCCGCCTGGAGAGCCCTGGGTCCGCTTCTGGGCATTCCGTTCTGGGCAATCATGGCCCGGCGCTTCGACAAGATGCCCACGCTCGCGTTCGGAACGTTCTGGCTCGGGTTGATCGTCGCGGTGCCGCCACTGGCAAAGATCTACGGCTTTTATCCGCCGTACGAAAGCGCGGCCTACTTCCCGATCCTCGTAGCGGTCAGCTTCCTAGCGCTGTTTGGAGCCTCGGCGGCCTTCGTGACCGGCGGCTCGATGATGGCGGACGTCGTCGACGCCCACGAACTCCGTTTCGGGCGGCGTCAGGAGGGCGTCTTCTTCGCCGCGATCTCCTTCGCGGGCAAGGCCGCGTCGGGACTGGGCGGTTGGATCGCGGGGATCGGGATCGACGTCATCCAATTCCCGATGAACGCGGTCCCGGGAGAGGTCTCCGCGGACGTCGTGCGCAACCTGGGCTTTCTGTGTGGTCCGGCGACGGCGGTGTTGGCGGTGATCTCGGGCTTCGCGATTTTGAACTACGGACTGCGGCGCGAACGCGTGGAGGAGATCCAGGCGGCGCTGGTCGCGCGCAGGGGTGCCAGTGGAGACGCCGCACTGGGACCCAGGGCGTAGGAAGCACGCGAGCTGCGTGGGGGAACGAAGCGAGGGCGGCGGCTTTCGTTTGGCCTCGCGGTTCCGGAGCCCCGGGTGCTCCCGCGCTTCGACCTCGAGGTGAGGCCTGGCAGGAGTTGGCGACTCGCTCGGTCGGGCCCGCCGGTTCGCGACCGAGAGGCAGCGGTGCTCCCCTGCCCGCTCTCGAGCGTCCAAGCGTTTGGCGCCCCCGGGAGGACTCGAACCTCCGACGCACGATTTAGGAAACCGACGCTCTATCCAACTGAGCTACGGGGGCGTGACTCCGCATTCTAGAGTCTTTCGGCCACGCGAGCCGCGGCCCCCTCTGGTGCCATCTTCGCGCCACCCGCCGCACCCCCCAGTGATACTCTCGTCGCTCATCGATGGAGCCCCCATGCCCTTCAAGCTCGAATTCCCCTACAAGCGAAGCCTCGGCCCGGGCGTCGGGGGCTTCCTGTCCGGTCTCAAGGAGCAGCGGCTGCTCGGCGCGCGGACGGCGTCGGGGCGCGTGCTGGTGCCGCCTCTCGAGTACGACCCCGAGAGCGGAGAGAGCACCGAGGCGGAGCTCGTTCCGGTCGGTCCGGGTGGCGTCGTGAAGGGCTTCACCTGGAACGCCCATCCGACGCAGAAGCAGCCCCTGGATCGCCCTTTTGCGTGGGCCCTCGTGGAACTCGACGGTGCCGACACCACGATGCTTCACGCGCTCGCCGTCGACTCGCCGGACGCCGTGTCGATGGGGATGCGGGTTCGGCCCCGATGGCGCGAAGAGCGTCGTGGCCATGTAACCGATCTCGAGTGCTTCGTACCCGAGTGAGCCCGAGACGAAGGACCTTCTCTTGAGCGAAACAGACGACGGCAATTTCATGAAGCAGGTCGTGTCGGTCGAATACGACACGAAGCCGAGCCCCCAGCAGGTCGCCTACGCGAAGGACCTCGCGCGCCATCGCATCGTGGGCCAGCGCTGCCCCGAGTGCGCGCTCACCTACGTTCCCGGCAGCGGCTACTGCCCGATCTGCGCCGTGGCCATCGGTCCGGATGGACACGTGGAGCTCGAGCCGCGCGGCACCGTCACGACGTTCACCGTGGTGAACCCGGTCCAGTACAAGGGGCAACAGGAGAAGAGCCCGTACGTGGTCGCGGCCATTCTGCTCGACGGCGCGGGTGTCGCACTCGGCCATCAACGCCTCGGCGAGGTCGAGCCCGACGACGTCCGCATCGGGATGCGCGTCGAGGTCGAGTGGGCCGAGGCCGGCGCCGCCAATCCCATCGCGCACTGGGGCCCGAACGGAGAACCCGACGTCCCGGCCGACCAGGTCCAGGAGCACGTCCTGTGAGAGACATCGCGATCGTATCGTTCGCCCAGGCCGAGAAGGATCAGCCCGAGGGCCAGACCGAGACCCTGATGCTGCTGCCGACCATCACCCGGGCTCTCGAGGCGGTGGGACTCACGCGCAAGGACGTCGAGTTCACGTGCTCGGGGAGCGCGGACTATCTCTCGGGCGGTGTCTTCACCTTCGTCCAGACGCTCAGCGCGGCGGGCGCTTGGCCGCCGATCTCCGAATCGCACGTCGAGATGGATGGGGCCTGGGCGCTCTACGAGGCCTGGGTACGACTCCAACACGACGACGTCGACGTGGCCCTCGTCTACAGCTCGGGGAAGAACGTCGCCCTCGATTTCGACGATGTGCTGAACATCCAGATGGATCCCTACTACCTGATGCCGCTGTGCGCGCGGCGCGACGCGTTCGCCGCGTTGCAGGCCCAGGCGTACCTCGCGCGCAGCGGTCGCTCGGAGAAGGACCTGGCCGATGTCGCCGCCCGCTGTCGGCGCTCGGCCGTCGGTCACCCCATGGCCGAGGTGTCGGGCGAGGTGGACGCGGCAGAGCTCCTCGCGAACGAGTACGTGGCTGCGCCGCTGCGCGCCCACGATGCCTCGGTGCTGGCCCTCGGCGCGGCCGCGGTCGTGCTGGTGGCGGGCGAGCGCGCCCGGGAGCTCTGCGAGCGTCCCGCCTGGATCCGCGGCATCGACCACCGAGTCGATTCCCACTACCCGGGAGCACGCGATCTGTCGGTCTCGCCTTCGGCGCAGCTCGCAGCACGAGGTGCGGGGGTCGCCGACGCCCCGGTGGAGGTGGCGGAGCTGTGTGCGTCGTACACCCACGAGGAACTCCTCCTGTGCGAGTCGCTCGGACTCGGAAGCGACGTCGCGATCAACCCGTCGGGTGGCGCGTTGGTCTCGAACCCGCCAATGGTGGCGGGGCTCACGCGCATCGGCGAGGCCTTCCGGCAGATCCGCGACCACGGGCATCGGCGAACGCTCGGCCACGCGAGCTCGGGACCGTGCCTGCAACAGAATCTCGTCTGCGTGCTGGAGGGAGAGTAATGGCCGAGCG
>SPKZ01004871.1_pt1 | contig 13605 bp, 7 predicted proteins | sample 2456571 | NCBI WGS metagenome assembly SPKZ01 (sample SAMN11192286, study PRJNA482655) | marine metagenome | biome: ENVO:00000447; feature: ENVO:00000244|ENVO:00000211|ENVO:00000569|ENVO:00002023; material: ENVO:00002151; isolation source: ocean water from marine abyssalpelagic zone ...
ACAATTTCACCGGCTTTTTGTAATTCGCTAGCTGTAAATATCTCTGTGGTATCGTTTGATGGGTCGTGCACGGTTGTTACGCCAAAGGCTAGTTCAGCATAGTTGGCCCAGTTTTGCTGGGGAATAATTTCGCCGCTGCCTTGGCTGCTGTGAGCATGCACATCGATCAATCCTGGCATTATTGTTTTACCAGAGATATCAACGATTAAAGCGTCTTTTGGTATAGTTGCGTTTGCTCTTGTCGTTACCTGTTTTATAATGTTTCGTTCAACAATTACCACACCATCTGTAATGACCTTGTCGCCATTCATTGTAATGATTTGGCCGCCTACAAAAGCAATTGTTCCACGTGGAACATCTGACTTTTTTGTGAAACCAATATTCATTCCATCTTCTGTTGGCTTATATTCTGTTGGTTTAGCAGGATCTTTAGCTAGTTCGAAAATATTACTAACGTCATAATTATAAAGCTCAGGGCCAAGAGACCAATACAGTTTCTTGTTATCATTGCTCCAACTAATATTTTCTCCCGCGCGTTTTGAAAGTTCGCTAACCGGCAGGTTCTTTGCGGCGGGGGCAATAGTTATCGTTTGGCTTGTTGGGCTAAATGGTGTGATGTAAACTTTAAACCGTTCTGAAAATGCGACAAACTTACCATCGGGACTAATCTTAAATTCACTAGCCAATTTACTAGAGTAGTGCTTTATCTCTTTACTACCATCTAATTTGACGCTGTTAAAAAGTTGCTTTTCACCACTTTGCATATAAAAAATTCGATCGTTAGCCGCGCCGAATTGTGGCATGTAGCCAGACTCAGTGATTAAAATTTCTTTACCACCCTTAGCTGGAATCTGAAAAATACCATTATTAAGTGACCAGTTATTAGGTAAAATACTGCCGCCTCTTATTTTACGATAAACGATGGTATGTCCGTCGGGAGAGAATGTTGCTTCAACATATTTCCCTGGACCGTTATTTATTGTTTTCCCTTTGCCTGTTCTGGCCGATACCACTTTAATTGACCCTTGGTTCTGATCATTCCAAGTGGTGAAAACAATGTACTTTCCATTTCTAGACCATTGTGGGAATAATTCAAATTGTTCCTTTGCATTAGTCAGTCGCTTAGGTTTGCCACTAGGTAATGACTTTATCCAAAGCTTACCTAATGCTTCATAAATGACTCGCTTACCGTCGGGTGATACCTGTACGTTACGCAACATTTTTACATCGAAGATGCTTTTTTCAATATTTTGTTTAAAGCGTAATGCCGGTTGTATTTTTTTTGTCGTTTTAATTTTAAAAGGAATAACAGAGGCTTGGTTGTTTTTAATCTCTATTCTATTTATTTTTCCTCCCGCCCAAAACACAATAGTTTTGTTATCAGGAGTCCAGTCCATTGTTGGATACACACCATGGATAGCCCATGTTTCTTGCATGTCACGATCTAACTTTGCATATATTTTCTTATGTTCACCACTCGTCAGATCATAAATATATAAAGATGACTGAAAGTCATCTCTGGCAATATAGGCTAGTTTCTTGCCATCTGGACTTGGAGTTGGTCGGATAGCGCCACCCATACCACTAACGATGACTTTTACTTCGCCAGTTGCTCTATCTAGTCGTTTTATCTTGTAAATGCCTTTGACCGAATCTTTACTGTAGTGGAAGGTTTTACCCGGCGTTGCATCTTGGCTGAAATATATATACTTACCATCGGGTGAAAAAGCGGGTTCACCGAGATCTTTTTGTTCATTTGGACGCTTGGTCAGTTGTACGCCACTGCCACCCATTTTGTGATACATCCAAACTTCACCAGCGCCTAACGAGCGGCCCGAAGTGAAATGTTTTCTAGCGACAAGATAATTCCCATCTGGGCTCCACACGGCACTATTTAATAAACGAAACGTTTCTTTGGTTACCGCGCGTTGGTTACTGCCATCACTATCCATAATCCAAATGTTGTCACCACCACCTTGATCGGAAGTAAAAGCGATGTACTTACCATCTGGGCTAAAAGAAGGCTGCATGTGCCAGCTAATGCCTTTAGCTAGGGGAATGGCTTTGCCACCGTCAATTGGCATCTTATAAATGTCGCCTAACAAGTCAAAAACAACTTCTTTGCCGTTCGGACTGACATCAACATTCATCCAAGTGCCTTGTGTTACATCAATGTTGATTGATTCAAAGATGCCTTGCGGTGCATCTACTTGCCATTTTGGTGTATCTTCAGTTGTTTCGGCATTGGCAGTCATACTGCAAAGCGATAAAGCAATAGATATTGATATCAATGACTTGTTTGTTTTTAAGTGCATTGTGAGTGCTCCATTTTATTATTATTTTCTTAAAGTCTCTCATCATAGCAGTGATGTAATTGCTTAAGCTAAAAAATTTGTAACGCTAAATTTTAAATAAGCACAGACTATATATTGTATATTTATCAGATAAATAGCACAAAATGTAAATGAAATGTTACTCTAAAGTAATAAGTTATCAGTTGCTTTACTTAGACCTAAAAGGTATTAAAATTACAAATATTCATAACTAATGACATAAGGTTATTTAGTAATACGCTCAAATTAAGATAATATTTAAAAATCCATTTAGCAGTGGGTCAATAATCAACTAAAAGCAAGGGTGTCGTAGTGAGCAATGCAATCAATAAAATAGAAGCCAAAGGATTGCTGCAAGCTGGTGAAGTTGCAATCGTGGGTGCTGGACCAGGCGATCCGGAACTATTAACCATCAAAGCGCTGCGCTTTATTGAGCAAGCTGACATCGCTGTTTACGATAGACTAGTTAGCGAAGAGATTATGGCATTACTGCCTGATGGCTGTGAACAGTTCTATGTCGGGAAAAAGCAGGCAAAACATTGCGTGCCGCAAGAAAATATCAATGAAGTGTTAGCGCAACAAGCCAAACTAGGTAAGCGGGTATTACGTCTTAAGGGTGGTGATCCTTTTGTCTTTGGTCGCGGCAGTGAAGAGGCCGAATATTTGTTACAACAAGGCGTTAGTTGCTATATTGCCCCTGGTATCACGGCCGCATCGGCGTGTACTGCTTACGCTGGTATTCCGTTAACTCATCGCGGATTAGCCCAGGGTTGCACATTTATTACCGGTCATCTTGAAAATGATGGTCAGTTGAATCTACCTTGGCAAAGTCTGGCCAATGACAAGCAAACAGTGGTTTTTTACATGGGGCTGGGCACGCTTGACATTATTGCTCGTGAATTAGTAGCTCATGGTCGAGCCGGCACTACTCCAGCGGCGATAATTCGCAATGGTACTCGCAGTGATCAACAAGCTTATCGTGCGACATTAGAAACATTGCCCGCACTAGTGGCTAAACACAATATAACACCGCCGGCGCTAATTGTGATTGGAGATGTGGTCGATAAGATTGACCAACGCCATGTTGCCAGCCTTGGCTATTTAAAAGCGTTGGACTAAGTAATATGCAATATTTTCCAATATTTGTAGATGCAAAACAGCTCAATGTTTTAGTTGTTGGTGGTGGTGAGGTAGCGAGTCGCAAGGTCGATTTACTGTTAAAAACACCTGCCTTAGTGACCGTGGTTTCACCAGAGCTTACTAATTCACTACGAACTTTATTGCAACAAGAAAAGATTATGCATATCGATGGCTGTTACCAGAGTAATCTCTTACAAGGGCGGCAACTTGTCTTTGTGGCTACTGCTAATAAGTCGTTAAATCAGGAGGTTAGTGAAGATGCTCGCCAGGCTGGTGTATTGGCTAATGTGGTTGATAGCCCTGCATTATGTCACTTTATTACGCCCTCTATCATTGAGCGTGCACCAATGACATTTGCGATTAGCAGCGAAGGGCAATCGCCGGTATTAGTTCGTTATTGGCGAGAAAGATTAGAGGCATTAATACCACAAAATTTGGGGCAGATAGCAGCCTTTGCCGGTAACAAAAGAGCGAAAATTAAAGCGCTGTTAAATAATGTCACCAAACGGCGGAAATTCTGGGAATCATTTTTCTCTTCATCTCGTTCACAACAGCCAGATCAATTAGAAGCGCTATATCAGAAACGCCTTGACACTGCTATTAATGAGCAAAGTCAACAAGGTGAATTGTATGTGATTGAGACGCCCGTCCATAGCGACTATTTATCGTTAGCCGCACTGCGTCATATGCAGCAATCAGACATTGCCTTTTTTGAACCTGGGGTACAGCCTGTTATTATTGATCTTATTAGGCGTGATGCTGACCGAGAGTCAATAAGCGAAAACCCAATAATACAAATACTTAGCCGAATAAACAAAGGTCAACGAGTCAGTTACCTGAGCAACACGGCATTGACAGCTCATAGTGAAATGTGGAAAACGCTACGACAAAAGGGCGTTGTCATAAGCTATTTCTCTAGTGCCAAAGAGTTTTCAAGCGACTAATGCCACTAAGAGGAAAACGTTTAGCCTTTTTTGATTAGGTATTGAAAAGGAGAGTTTTCAGTTTGAGTTTGCACTAATTGATGATCCATAAAACGGCAAAAACTAGGAATGTCACGTGTCGTCGATGGGTCGTCGGCGATAACTAACAAGGTTTCACCGCTGCTTAGACCGCGCATGGTTTTACGCAGCATCATAACCGGTTCTGGGCAACGCAATCCGATAGCGTCGAGTTGATGTTGAGCTTGAAAATTATTCACAAAAAGTTACCACGATGAAAAGAGTAATTCTACCCGTTCAATAAATATTTACAATCTTGTGTTAGGGAAAATCGATCCTAGTTCAAAAAATAATACTGACCTACCCACAAGGATAGGGTTAGCTGTATATTATTTTGTATTACCCGGCGTTTGCTTTGTCTTGCTCAACGGTCACGTATTAGCATGAGCTTACATTTATAACGCTGGAGCTAAAATGACTACTAAAAAAACGACGGTTCGCTGGCTTAATCCGCTTGGCTTATCCCATTATGATGAACCCATGGCCCAAGCACTGGGGGCTATCAAACGTGACAATACTAGATTAGAGGTGGTGTCACTTAACAATGATTTGTCGATAGATAATTTAGAATACCGTTATTACGAAGCATTAGTAATGGGTGATACGGTAAGGGTTGCTAAAGATGCCGATGATAATGGTGTGGACGCGATGGTGATTGGTTGCTTTTATGATCTTGCGTTAGAAGATTGTCGCGAAATTTGTCAAAATACCATCGTGGTCGCGCCCTGTCAGGCAAGCATGCAGATGGCTGCTAACTTGGCCAATAAATTTTCGGTTATCGTTGGCCAAGTTAAATGGATCGAACAGATGAAAGAACGGGCATATCGTTACGGCTTTAAAGAACATTTAGCGTCGATGCGCTCGATTGATATCAGCGCCAATGCATTGCAATGCGATCCTGACTATACCGTGGCCAAAATTATCGAACAAGGCCGTTTAGCGATGACGGAAGACCATGCCGAAGCGCTCATTTTGGGCTGCACTTGTAATTTTGGACTATACGAAAAAGTACAAGATGTACTAGGAATACCAGTGATTGATCCTCTTATCGCTGCATTTAAAACCGCTGAGCATCTTGCCGAACTCAAGGTGAATTTAGGACTGAAAACCAGTAATGTGTGGAGTAGTGAGCCACCTCCAGCACTAGAAATGGCAAAGTTTAATCTAGATAAGCTACCCAGTCCTATCGGTAATATGATTATTTGTGAATAGGGTTAGTTGATAATAAGGCGACTAGCACCGCCATTGCTTCATTACGATTAGATACGGTTAGTTTTGTAAACATATTTTTTAGATGAAACTTAACCGTATTATCAGTAATACCAAGTTGGGCACTAATTTGTTTGTTGGTCATGCCCGTAAGCAAATGAGGGGCAATTTCTTGTTCACGTTGTGATAGGCCTAGCTTGTCGAACTCGCTACGCGCTTGAAGTTGTGATTTCTGTAATATAAAGTCTATTAACTCAATATGTTGATTACTTAGTTTAAGGACACTACTTTGTTGCTTTAGGTGTTTTAATGGTTGCATGATACAGCTAGGCAGCTCGAAAAATACCGTTATTATGCCATGTGAAACGGCAATGTTAGTTGCTGAGATAAGGTAATGCATTGCCTTATCGTGCTTTTTCTCCTGCCAAAAAATCAATGCTCTTACACCAAATACACGGACTAAATAGGTGTTTTGTTGCGTCTTATCAGCAAGTTCAAATAATTTATTGCAATAATTTTGACACTGATTACCCATGTTTCTTTTTAAATAATGCAGTGACATCACCCAATAATACTCGGAAATAACTTGCCACATAGCCAATGTATCTTGCCAATAGGATTCCCGTATAATGATACTGTTGCTTTGATTGAACTGTTCTATATCATCGAAAGCGACGCTTATTTTTAGCTTAAGAACATCTAAATGTTTATTTAAACGAGATAAATTACGACTGTGTGCGACTTGATAACCGCGCAGCAGATATTGCTGTGCCAGCACATGATTGTCCTCGATAATGGCGAGGTTAATGGCTAATTTAAAGCAAACGGCATAAATGTCATGCCAGCAATCCTTTTGTTCCAAAATGGCAATTTCCTGATCCAATAACTGCTTAGCCTGATCGTGTTGATGTTGCTGATAGTAGAGTTCGGCCATCAGGCATGTTGTCATCGACTTTAACCCATTGTCTAAACCTAGGTGTTTTTCTGCCAAGGTACTTGCTTGTTTGAATTGCTCTAGTGCTGGTTGCAATAGTCCCCGGTAAGCCAATGCCTGACCATGATGAATAAGACTGTAATTCAAACCTATCCAGCAGTTTGCTAATTGCATTTCTTGCTCGCTTAGCTGAGCGGCAGATTGAGCCTGCTCAAACTGTGCTAATTGATTATGCATTAGCGCAAGGCAAGCGGAAAAAATCCCACGCCCAAGATGATCAGTTGGTGCTAATTTGTGCAAGTTTTTATGCAAAGTATCGATGGTGCTTGGGCTTATTGCGTGATCAAGGTAAATCTCATTTAATGTTTCCATCAATAAGAAATCTCTGTCCTGTGCATCACTTTTCCCATATTTCTTCTTTAATTCAATGTGTATTGCCTTGGCTATAGTCAATTGCTGTTCTGCTTGCTCCATATTGCCGAGCTTTATAGATAGGTAGCACTGCATTAATCCCAATAACGGCGAATTGGTTATTTGCGCTTGTTCAAATTGTGCCAAAATTGATTCAGCATAGCCAATACCACGGTTTAGGATTATTTCCCAGCCGTGGGCTTGGCTGACTAATTCAATCGCTAAATCTGGCGATTTTGCGCGCAAGCATTGGCTGATAGCCTGATGCAAGTGTTTCTTTTCTGAAAAATATAGTGCCGCACGACAACGTAATTCATTACAGCGTTGTTCACCAATTTTTTCCAATAATGTGAGTTGCAAGAAATCAGAAAACAGATGATGGTATCTAAAACTTCCATGCGTTTGATCTAATGGAATAATTAACGAATGATGCCCGCGTAATTGCTGCAATATTTGATGGCTGTTGTCGATGTCGCAAACATAGTTCGCCAACTCAATATTAAAACGATCGAGAAAGGAGGTACGCAGTAAAAATGACTGCGTTTCGTCGGACAGGGCGGCAAAAATCTGCTGTGCCATATAGCTATTGAGTGTCTCTGTATTGTTGTAAATTAATTGTGCCAAGTTACCATCGGGGTTTTGTTGGTGCCATAACAAAATTAATTGCAACGCCACCGGCCAGCCTTCTGTGCGTACATAAAGTTCTTCAATTTGTTGTTTACTGCAAATATCTTGTAATAGAGCTGTACACTCAGCCATTGAGAACTTCAGTTGCTGCGCGTCAATGCTTAATAGCTGTCCACTGACTAGTAAATGGCTAGTGGCTAAATCAGGATGCAGACGACTGCTAATGACTATGTGCAAGTTAACAATGTTGTAACGCAGTAACGTGTTGATAAGATTAATAACAATAGGGTCAGAGATGAAGTGAAAGTCATCAAAAAACAAGTAAACCCTTTGCTTATTTTTGATGATGGCACTGAGCAGTTTCTGACTCCAGGTATCGTCATCACGGCTGGCTGACAAACTATTTATTTGAGTAATAAAACTTTGGTCTACCAACCCAGCGTAAAAAAAAGCATGACTCAACAAATTGATAAATTGATTGGCTTGGTTGTCCGATGGATCCAATGATATCCATATCACTTTAGTCGCCGCTTGTTGCTCCAGTAAACTTAAATATTGCGCCAGTAATGTTGATTTACCAAAACCAGCAGGGCTAACAAGTGTAGTCAATCTGGCATGCTGTCGCTCATGTAGCATCGTTAATAACGATTGGCGTTGTGTTAGTTTCACCCATTGCTGTGGCGGTTTAAATTTTTGTTCCAAAATGGCTAAAGGTTGTGTCATTAGGCCTCCTGCAAACCTGTCAATCAATAAAAACTACCCGTATGGGTAGGCCGTTCTCAAACCCTCATTAAGCCTAGCTATTGTTCATATTGCTGAACCCCTTAACTAACCACTAGTATTAATTTGAAACATTAATCAGCGGTTATTTAACTGGTAGCCACTACTATTAAACAATAACAAGGGACATCGTCATGTCAACATATCTGTCATTCAATACCCTATTAACTAAGTTTAGTCCTATAGCTCTGGCGGTGTGTTCCGTGTTGGCTATAACAAGTAGTAATAACGCAGTAGCAGCAGAAAAAAACAACAAAAAAGTAAAAAAAGATATCGAAGTCATTGAAGTTATCTCTCGCCATCGCAAAGAAAACATTCAAAATGTGCCTATTGCCATTACCACGTTTGGTGAGCAAGAAATTGAAGATTTAGGCATTGAACGAGCGGCCGACTTTATCGCGCTTACCCCAAATATGACTATGGTTGAATCGCAAAATGCAGGCACTTCATTTATTACCATACGTGGGTTGTCGCAAGTCAGAAATGGTGAATCGCCGGTGGCCATCGCGGTTGATGGGGTCTTGCAAATTAGCCCGAATCAATTTAATCAAGAGTTGTTTGATATCGCGCAAATTGAAGTGCTGAAGGGGCCACAAGGCGCATTATATGGACGAAATTCCATTGGTGGTGCGATTAACATTACCACTAAAAAACCAACGGATGAACTCACTGGCTATGCCGAGTTCGATCTAGGTAATGGCGGTCTTAAATCCGTGACTGGTGCGTTAAGCGGCCCAATGAGCGAAACATTAAGTTACCGTGTTACCGCGTCTTATAAAGATTACGACGGCTTGATTGATAATGTATATTTAAAACAGAAGGTTGATTTCCAAAAAGATCAGAGTGTTAGGGGGCGATTTTTATGGCAACCTAACGATGACTTTACCGCTGATCTTCGTTTGAGCATGGGGCAAACCGATGGCGGCGCGGTTAATTTTATCTATCAGCCGCTTTTTGGCATTAATGACGCGAATGATACCAGCAGTCAATTAGAAGCCAATAATCTTGGACAAAATGATCGGGAAATCAGCGCCAGTGCACTGAAGCTAGATTGGAGTTCCGATGCGGGCACCACTACATTCATCGTGGCAACGGATCAAGTTACTGAGTATTTAGCCGGTGATCAATTCCCATATAGCCGCAACATGTCTGCGACGTCTCCTTTTGGCGTTAACGTTTTTGATGGCGTGCAAACCCAATTTTTAGACGTAGCGGCTCGCAGTGTCGAATTGCGTTTTACCTCCGATGGCGAGCAAGACTTGCGTTGGATTGCTGGCTTGTATTATTTGCAAACCGAGCGTTATATCTCTACCACCAGTGGCCTCGATTTAGGCAAAGGCATTGCTCGCATAGAAAAAACGCCGCTGCCTAATAGCACTATCATCCCGACTCAGACATTTTTAGCAGACGACAATGATAATAGTGCTGCCGCCGTATTCTTGCAATTTAATTACAGCATAGATTCGGTGCAAGAGCTGAGTATTTCTGGGCGCTATGATATCGACAAACGCCAGCAAACTAATCGCGCACCAAGTAGTTTCGATAGTAATAGTGGGCAGGTCCGCGAGACTAAATTCACCAAATTTCAGCCTAAAATTTCTTACATCTACACCGGATTGGATAATTTGTCGCTATACGGCAACTATTCAGAAGGCTTTCGCAGTGGAGGCTTCAATCAAAGTGGCGTGGGAGAAAAAGCAGCGACGCAAGGTCTACAAGGGGTAACCGATCTTTATAAGGCCGAAGAAAGTACCAACTACGAGTTCGGGATCAAAGGCATGTACCCACAAGCGGGCACAAGATTTAACGCCACGTTATTTAATACTACCATTGATAATCAACACTATTTTGTGTTTGTCGGCGCATTAGGCGCACAAGTATTAGTTAATGTTGATGAGGTTGAATTAAGCGGTGGAGAATTCGAATTTAAAACGGCGCTCGGCGATTCGTTTGATGTGTATGGCGGTTTGGGCGTCACCAGTAGTAAAATCAACGCTTATGCATTAAGTCCTGATGATGTGGGGAATAAAGCGGCTTATGTTCCTGAGTACACCGTCAACCTAGGCATGCAATATAATTCAGAAATTATTTCTGGTTGGTTATCCACGGTGACTGTCGATGTGGAACGTCGTGGCAAGCAATATTGGGAACCTGCGAATACCACCGCCCGTGACGCCTTTAATTTACTTAATTTACGCTTCGGTTTTAATAATGACGAAGGGGACATTAGCGTTAATTTCTGGGCCAAGAATCTACTCAATGAAAAATACAATGCGGAATGGGTACTAGGCGGTTTTAGTCACCCAGGCATGGAGCGAACCTTCGGTGTCGAACTCCGTTGGACCATGGAGTAAGTCATGCTAAATAGTGTGAAAAAAAATAGCGCATTACATATTGCGCTAAGGCAGGCGAGCATGCAGGGCGAAGATAATCAGTACTTTGCGTTGCTAGAAAATGAATTACGAAAAAGCTTTGCCATCGATTTGCTGACTTTCAGCTTAATTGATTTGGGAAATAATAAAGCAAGACGTTTATACAGTTCAGATACAAGTAGCTATGCCATAGGTGGCATGAAGGATATCGAGGATAACGCTTGGACCGAGCGGGTTATTAGGCAGCAGCAAAGCTTTATTGCCAATACTAGCGAAGAGTTAGCTGAAGTGTTTTTTGATCATCAATTGATTGACAGTTTAGGGTTAGGCGCGGTGATTAACTGGCCATTGGTTTTTAATGGTCAGGTCATAGGCACCGTTAACATGCTGGCGCACTCAGGTGCCTATAAAGAACATGATTTATCGCGATTGGAAGAATTATATCCATGGCTGTTGGCGGTTTTCTTTAAACCATTCGAGCAAAAGGAAAGATAATGAAAAAACGAATTTTTGTGACCACCGATGTCGGTGGTACCTTTACCGATTTGGTTTACCTCAGTGAAGATGTTGATGGTAACCAGGTACTAAAAACGGCAAAAAGTGATACTACGCCACCAAACTTTGAGCAAGGCGTGTTAAATGTCATGGCCAAGGCTAAGGTGAAGGCGGCTGAAATTGATGTAATGGCTCATGGCACAACGGTTGTTATCAATGCGTTAACTGAACGCAAGGGCGCTAAGGTGGCCCTGATTACCAGTAAGGGCTTTCGTGATGTCTTGGAAATTGGACGCGGCAATCGACCTGATTTCTTTAATCTAAGTTATCAGAAGCCACGGCCTTTTGTGCCTAGACACTTACGTTTTGAATTGGATGAACGCATTGATTATAAGGGGAATATAGATCGGGCGCTACAGCTTGATGGCTTGGCTGATATCTTGGCACAGATGACCAAGGAGGGCGTGCAGGCGATAGCTATTTGCACCATTAATGCCTATAAAAATCCGCAACATGAACTACTTATAGCACAAGAAATTAAGCGCTTGGTCGGCGACCGTTTTGATATGATTTGCTCTCACCAAATATCTCGAGAATGGCGTGAATTTGAACGTACCAGCACCACGGTATTGTCGGCCTATGTGCAACCTATTGCCTCGCGTTATCTTGAAAACCTGCATTTAGGTTTGCAGAAGCAGGATTTTAACGGCCAGCTTTATATTATGCAGTCTAATTGTGGTGTTGATACCTTAGAAAACGCCAAACAAGTGCCTATAACCATGGTGGAATCTGGCCCCGCTAGTGGGTTTTGGGGCGCTGCAGAGTTAGGGCGAATCATTGATGAGCCTAATATTATTGCTTTGGATATTGGTGGCACAACGGCCAAGTGCGCGTTGATTAGTGATGGTCAAGTGCCCATTTCATCGGATTATTATATCGAACGCACGCAAACCAGTGCTGGATATCCGATTATGATCCCAGTGGTGGATTTGGTTGAAATTGGCAATGGTGGTGGTTCAATCGCTTGGGTCGATGAATTTTCAAAATTGCATGTTGGACCGCAAAGTGCCGGTGCCGCTCCAGGCCCTGTTGCCTATGGCAAGGGGGGAACACAAGCCACCACCACGGATGCTAACTTGGCGTTAGGCCGTATCAATCCAGACTTCTTTTGCGGCGGTGATGTTCAGGCGGATATGGGGCAAGTCGATATTGCCTTAGACGATTTAGCGCAAAGTCTTGAAATGAGTAAAAAACAATTGGCACAGGGCATCATTCGCATCGCCAATAATAATATGGTTAATGCATTGAAATTGGTCTCGGTTAATCGCGGTCACGATCCGCGAGATTTCACAATGATTGCCTTTGGTGGCGGTGGCGCGATGCACGCTTGTGCCTTAGCCGCTGAACTGGGCATCAAAAAAGTGATTATTCCAGCAACCGCAGCCGTCTTTTCTGCTTGGGGAATGATGATGTCCGATATTCGCCGCGATCGCATCATGACCTATCTTAGCCCATGGCACCAAGAGGCGCTTGGTGATCTGAACCAGCAGTTGATACGACTGCATCACGAGTTACAACAGGAATTTGAGCGTGAAAAATTACCTAAAGACAAAACAAGCTTTTCGTTTTATGCTCGTTTTCGCTATCAAAATCAAGAGCATTCTATTGAGGTGCCAATACCTGCGCAACTTACCGGCAGCGCGATTGAGAAAATTAAAGAAGACTTTAAAGTTAAATATGAACAGGAATATACCTATCGATTAGACACTGATATCGAAATTGTTGGTCTGCATTTAGTCGCTAAATGTGATATTGGCAAGATTAAATTAGCCAAGCAAAGACAAAGCGGTCGTTTATTAAGTGAAACGATTAAGGGGCAGCGTGAAGTGGACTATGCAACCGATGGTTGTCATCAGGCGGTGATTTATAACGGCGATTTATTGGAGCCACATATGAATTTTGTTGGCCCAGCAATTATTGAGCAAGCGGGTACCACGGTAGTCATTCATCCTCAGCAAGATGTATATGTTGATGAATATGGCAATTTAGTTATTCAGTTACATAATAAGGAGCTTTAAGATGATTAAACATGATCCCATCACCTTAGAAATCATTCAAAACTCATTACGGGCGATCAGTGATGAAATGTTTTTTACCATTGGTAAAACCGCCATGAGCCCTATTATTTACGAAGTGCTAGACATGGGCACCGCGATCACTGATGCCAAGGGGGAGTTGGCTAGCGCAGGCTCCGGTATTCCAGCATTTGTTGGGGCGTTAGATAAAACGGTTAAAGCCATTAT
>SPKZ01015132.1_pt1 | contig 13601 bp, 11 predicted proteins | sample 2456571 | NCBI WGS metagenome assembly SPKZ01 (sample SAMN11192286, study PRJNA482655) | marine metagenome | biome: ENVO:00000447; feature: ENVO:00000244|ENVO:00000211|ENVO:00000569|ENVO:00002023; material: ENVO:00002151; isolation source: ocean water from marine abyssalpelagic zone ...
CGCCAACCTTGTTCCGGCTAAGGGACATGTTGGCGATATTGATACCGTTAGCACCGAGCACCTGGCCGATGGCTCCCACCACGCCGGGGGCGTCGGTGTTTTCGAAGATAAGAAGGGAGCCTTCAGGGGTCACATCGATGTTGTGCTCATTGACCCGGACAATGCGGGCCTGAGCGCCGAAGAAGGTGCCGGAGACAGCGACCTGCTCTTTCTCATTCCCAACCACCACGGTAATGAGGTCGGTGAATTCGCAGTCCTCAGCGGGACGGGATTCAACCACGCGAATGCCACGGTCCTCCGCGAGGGAAGGGGCGTTGAGGTAATTGGCAGAACCTTCGGTGGTGCCGGCCTCAAGATAACCCTTCAGCGAAGAGCGGGTGATGAGAGTGGTGTCGATGTCGCTGACCTTGCCGTTGTATTCGATGCGGAAGAAGTCGGGCTGGTTCGGTGCGAGCTGATTGCTGAGCTTGCCCATCGTTTCAGCGAGGCTGAGGTAGGGTCCGATTTCCTTGAGGGTGTCTTCGTCAAGGTTCGGCATGTTGATCGCGTTAACGACGGAACCGTGGAGCAGGCGGTCGCGAATGGACTCGGCCACCTGGATCCCAACGTTCTCCTGGGCCTCTTCGGTGGAAGCGCCGAGGTGCGGGGTGAAAACCATTTCCTCGCGGCTGAGCAGTTCGTAGTCAGCTGAAGGCGGCTCGTCTTCGAAGACGTCGAGTGCAGCGCCGGCAACTTTGCCTTCCTTGATCGCATCGAGCAGGGCGGCTTCATCAATGAGACCACCGCGGGCGCAGTTGATGATGCGCACGCCGGGCTTCATCTTGTTGATGCGCTCAGCGTTGATGAGGTGAGTCGTCTCCGGTGTTTTCGGCATGTGGAGGGTGATGAAATCAGCCTGTTCCACGGCTTCGTCGACGGTTTCGCAAAGTTCGACGCGCATGTTCTTGGCCTTGCTGGCGGAGAGATACGGGTCATAGGCAACGACGCGCATTCCGAAGCCCATGGCGCGGCGCGCGAATTCACCACCGATTCGGCCCATGCCGCAGATGGCGAGGGTCTTGTTGTAAAGCTCGACGCCCTTGTGGGCTTTGCGGCCTTCCTTGAAGCGTCCTTCGACGACGGACTGGTGGCCCTGCGGGATGTGGCGGGCCAGCGCCATCATGAGAGTGAAAGCGTGTTCGGCGGTGGAAATGGTGTTTCCGGCCGGAGTGTTCATGACCACGACGCCATGCTTGGTCGCGGTGGGAATGTCGATGTTGTCGACCCCCACGCCGGCACGACCGATGGCACGCAGGGTGCCGGAGCCTGCCTCAATGACAGCGGCGGTGGCTTTGGCACCGGATCGAACGATCAAACCCTCGTAATTGGGGATCAGTTCGACCAATACTTTTTCCTGCTCATCCTTGTCAGCGATGGCTCCGATGTCCGGGCGAACATCGACTTCAATGCCTTCGGCTTCCTGGAGCAGTTCGACCCCACGCTCTGCAATGGGATCGGCGACGAGAACTCTGCGTGTACTCATGGTTTCTGTGTTTAAAAGAGGCGGGAAGGTAGGGGTACAGGCCGCTGACGCAAGGGGGAACTGCGGCAGAATCGGCTTTTCGCTTGTCCGATCGGGAAGAGTCTGTTTTCTAGGGGCCTATGCAGCGCATTTTCGCCTGGCTCACCAACCTGTTTCCGCTCTGGACCGTGCTCTTCAGCGGTTGGGCGCTCGTTCAGCCTGAACTGTTTACGTGGTTTTCGGGCCCCTGGATCGTCTGGGGGCTGGGAGTCATCATGCTTGGAATGGGGCTGACGCTGACCTTCGATGACTTCAAGGCCGTTCTGAAGCTCCCGCGAGCCGGCGTGATTGGCGTGATCTGCCAGTTTGTGATCATGCCGCTGCTGGGATGGAGCATCGCGAAACTGCTCAAACTCGACGAAATCGATCCCATGCTGGCGGTGGGTCTGATCCTGGTGTCCTGCTGCCCGGGGGGCACGGCGTCGAACGTGGTCGCTTTCCTGGCTCGCGCCAACGTCGCCCTCTCCGTCCTGATGACGATTGTTTCGACCTTCGCGGCGATCCTGATGACACCGTTTCTCACCAAGTATCTCGCCGGGGCGCTGGTGGAAGTGGATGCCTCGGCCATGTGCTGGAACATGGTCAAGATCGTGCTGGTTCCGATCACCATCGGCCTCCTCGCGAATCAGTACTTTCCCAAGCTCAGCCTGAAGCTGCGTCCCGTCTCGCCGTTGATTTCGGTCATCGCCATTGTCTTGATCGTGGCGAGCATCATCGGGGCCCAGCGCGATGTGATTTCCGAAGCCGGTTGGCGACTGCTCCTGGCTCCCGCTTTGCTCCATATCGGCGGGTTCGGGCTCGGTTACTTGATCGCGAAGCTCGTCGGACTGAGAGAGGAAAACTGCCGCACTATCTCCATCGAAGTGGGAATGCAGAATTCCGGACTGGGTGCGGCTCTCGCGAACAAGCATTTCCCGGCCACGGTAGCTCCGGTGCCCTGTGCGGTGAGTGCTCTGTATCACTGCATCCTCGGAAGTCTTGCCGCCGGGCTCTGGCGGTTGAAGCCGCCGCCCGGAAACAAAGAAGGCGGACCAGACAGTGCCGATCCGCCTTCTGAGCAAAGCGTGAGTGCTTAAATTGATCAGTCTTCGGTCACGCCACCGCCGGAGTTGCCGAGGTCGGCGTATTCGGGCGGCAGAGCTCCCTTAAAGCGGGATTTGTCGATCGCCTTCATGTAGGCCTCAAGGGCCGAGACCTGACCGGCGAGCATCTTCTCCCAGATAGCATCGTCCATGAACTGCATGCCGTGCTCTTTACCACCGGTGATGATGTCGTAGAGCTTCTGGGTGGAACCTTCACGAATCACGGAGCTGACCGCAGGAGTGGAGACTAGAATTTCGTTCACCGCGACACGACCGGGCTGGTCGTCGCGCTTGAGAAGCAGCTGGGCCACCACGCCGCGTAGCGACCCGGCCAGCATGGTGCGGACCTGGGACTGCTGATCGGAAGGGAACACGTCGACGAGACGGTCAACGGTCTTCCGCGCGTTGTTGGTGTGCAGGGTGCCGAAAACGAGCAGGCCGGTTTCAGCCGCGGTCAGGGCGAGGGAGATCGTTTCAAGGTCTCGCATCTCACCCACGAGCACGATGTCGGCGTCCTCACGAAGGGAGGCTCGCAGACCATCGGCGAAGGACGGGCAGTGAATCGGGACCTCGCGCTGGGAGATTGTGGACTTCTTGTTGTTGTGAACAAATTCGATCGGCTCCTCCACCGTGATGATGTGGCGGGCGTAGGTTCGGTTGATGTAGTCAATCAACGCCGCCAGGGTCGTAGATTTTCCGGATCCGGTCGGACCGGTCACGAGAACGAGACCGCTGCGCATGTCTCCGAAGCGCTCAATGGTTTCGGGAACGTTGAGGTCCTGGATTGTCTTGATCTCTGTTGGAATGAGACGGAAGACAGCGCCAAGTCCATTGTTCTGCTTGAAGTAGTTGCAGCGAAATCGGGACTGCGCGTCCATTTCGTAGGCGAAGTCGAGGTCGCCGGTTTCGAGGAAACGCTCATAGGCGGCATCGTCGCAGATTTCCTTAAGCATGTGATTGAGCGTTTCATGCTCAAGAACACCTTCGGAGATTGGGGTGATGGCACCGTGAGTTCGCATCTTGGGCGGCTGACCTTCACTGAGGTGAAGGTCGGAGGCGCCGGAGGAGACGAGGTGCTGAAAGTATTGGTCAATGACTGCCATTTCTATAAAAGGGAAAAGGTTTCTGTCAGGATTTAATTACAGTCCGAGGTTGGCTCTCAGGGTGGTTGGGTCGATCGCGCGGCCGATGGCTTCATCGCCGGAGATTTCACCGGAGTGGTAGAGCTCGGCGAGAGCGTCGTCCATCATGATCATGCCGACGGTTTTACCGGTCTGCATCACGCCGGGAAGCATGAATGTTTTGCCATCACGGATGAGTGCCGAAACAGCCGGCGTGTTCACCAGGAGTTCGAGTGCCAGTGAGCGGCCACTCCCATCCTTTTTCGGGACGAGCTGTTGTGAAATGACCCCACGAAGTGATTCGCCAACCATGATTCGAATTTGTTCCCGCTGGTCGGTGGGGAACACGTCGAGGATACGGTCGAGGGTTCGCGAAGCACTGCCGGTGTGCAGTGTGGCGAGAACCAGGTGACCGGTTTCCGCTGCGGTGATCGCGAGCGAGATGGTCTCAAGATCGCGCATCTCACCCACCATGATGACATCAGGATCCTCACGCAAGGCAGCTCGAAGGGCGTGGGAGAAACTCTCGGTATGAGTATGAACCTCCCGCTGATTCACATGGCAGCTGGCGGACTCAATCACATATTCGATGGGGTCTTCCAGGGTGATGATATGATCGGTTCGCTGCTTGTTGATCTCATCGATCAGGGCAGCCAGGGTGGTCGACTTACCTGAACCCACTGCTCCAGTCACAAGGACGAGGCCGTTGTGATATTCCAGGAGAGGTTTGATCGCTTCAGGCAATCCAAGCTCATCCATGGTTCGGAGATGAGTGCTGATGACACGAAACACCATTTCCCAGCCGAGCCGGGTTTTAACGACCGAAGCACGGAAGCGGCCGAACTCCGCAACGTAGGCGAAGTCGACATCACCCATTTCTTCAAGGCGCCGCAGTTCAGCTTCGGGCAGGTAGGCGCGAGCCAGTTTCTCGGTGTCCTCGGGGGTCAGCATTTCTGCATTCTCCCAGATGGGCTGAAGCAGGCCGAAGCGCCGCCATTTGGGCTGCGTATTCGGGGCCAGGTGAACGTCGGAAACATCATACTGCTGAGCCAGCTTCAGATATTCGTCGACGTGATCTAAGACGGCGATGGTATCAGACATAACATAGTACTCTTTAGAGAAAGAGATAAGGTAGTGGTATCGAGTCGGTAACTGAAAATTGTTTCGCCGACGTGACGCCGGAGGAGGCCTCAGTCACCGGGAGTAGCGAGTATTCTGATCAGCGCCGCGGCAAGCAAGCCAAAAAGCGACATTTGAAGCGGGTTTCAAGACTGATTGCGGGACCAAAATCGCTTGCAGATGAGAGGTGAATCTGAGAATTCTGAAGTGTGAAGCATCTAAGCGGAATCATCGTTTTTGTGGTCGTCTTTGTCGCAGTGGGAATTGCGATGCATTTTGCCCTCTATCAGAAGCCCGGCATCTTCGTCTGGACCCTGGAGAAAGAGGGTGAAACCGGAAAACCGGCCCTCGTACGCACGACCTTGGAGCTGCTTCCAGTGAAGGCCGAAGTCGAGACGCCCGAAGCCGAAGTGACTGTGGCCGAGCCTGCCGGAAAGAAAGCGGAGGAGGCTGTTGAAGAGCCGGAGCCGGAGCCGGAAATCGCTGAAAAGGAAGCGGACGCTGAAGAGCCGGAAGGGGATTCGAAGGTGATCAGCCTTTTCAATGGCAAGGATCTCGGAGACTGGGAATCCACCCGCTACGGTGGGGAGGGAGAAGTGCTCGTGGACGAGGAAGGTAACCTGGAATTCGATTTCGGGGCCGTCATGACCGGTGTGAACTGGAGTGGCGAGCCTCCCGCAACGAGCAATTACGAAATCTCCCTCGATGCCATGAAACTGGATGGCTACGACTTCTTTATCGCCCTGACCTTCCCGGTGAAAGACAGCCACGCCACCTTTGTCGTAGGCGGCTGGGGCGGGGGCGTGGTTGGGATCTCCAGCGTCGATGATCTCAATGCGTCCGAGAACGAGACGATGAACATCGACGGTTTCCTGAAGGATCAGTGGTATCACATCCGCGTGAGAGTCACTGATGACCACCTTTCGGCCTGGATTGATGACCAGCAGATGGTCGACCTTCCGCTGGAAGGAAAGAAGATCAGCCTGCTGCCCGGCGATATCGAACTCTCCGTTCCTATCGGTATCGCCAGCTTCCAGACCCGCGCCCAGTATAAGAATATCCAGTGGCGCAACCTGACCGATATCTAAATCCGCGTCCGCTCCCCGAAATTTGGTGAGCCCAAACGGGCTGATCAATTTTGGAAATTATAAAATTGTCAAAAATTAAAATTATGGAGCGCTTAATTATCAACTTTTTGAACGAAACGCTTGACCCCTCGTTGAGATGCTGTCTGGATATTTAAAAATTGTGACAGGTTTTAAATCTTAGTCGCAATTTTTTGATCACCGCTCAACATTGTCTCAACCCACTAACATGAACCTACGCGACCAGCTCAAAGAGATCCTCCCTGACATCCTTCCCAGAAATCCGGCCCAGGCGATCAAAGGGACCGAACTCATCGAGATGGTAAAGCACCGTCTCAAGCAGGATTACTCTGACGCGACGCTTCGTTATCACTTTTCTATCATGTCCTGTGATCCCTCTTCGCCGATCGCGAAGGTGGAGCAGGGGCAGGGTTACTACCTGCGCACTTCAACGATCCACACGGTTAACAGCGCCCGGAACCTGTTCCATCAGGGCGAGGCCGAAGGATCCGCCATGGCGGCCGGCGACGTGGATGTTGCTCTTTCCCGCGCCGCTAAGTTCCGTGCCGTCGTTCAGCGTTATCTCGAGTCCGTGCAGCAGTTTCCGTTTTCGTTTGAGCAGTCCTTCACCATCGATGCCGAAGGCAACCGCTGGCGTGTGCCGGATCTCGCCGTAGTTGACTGGCTTGTCGGCGAAGACGTCGAAGACGAGGTCGTGCTTGAGAAGGACAAACTCGAGGTGACCCGCCGCCTTGGTGAGTCTCCGCTTAAGATTTCTGCGGTGAAGCTCCGTCTTGAGCTCAATCATGGAAACCTTTTCGAAGATCTCTTCCAGTGCCTCGCTACTTCGGAGTGGTCCAATGCCGGTGAGCTGCTCATTGCTGCTCCTATTGAGGATCCCCAGCTGATCGAGGAAGTTCGTCGTTTTGCGAGTCGCTACGGTATCGGAGTGATCAGCTTTGGTCTCGACGCAGATGTGCTCGACGACATGCCGGAGCCGGCTGCGATCGAAAACCTTTCTCTCCGTGAGTTTGACTCCATCCAGGGTCTTCTCCACATCCGCCGCTACGCGACTCCCAAGACGGGCCAGTCTTACGATTGGCAGCACGTGACCGTGTCTGCGACGGAGAACCCGGATTTTGCCCGCTTTGAGAACTGGATTTCCCGCTGCCTCCTTGAGGAGCGCGCCGTGACCTCTAACGAGTTCGACGAACTTGATCGCAATTCAGCCGCTGCGGTGGCTCAGGAATACGTGGCCTGATTTTTAGGATTCCCTCTCCTTGGTAAAAAGAGAATCTACAAAGGCGTCCCGGAAACGGGGCGCCTTTTTTACATCTTTCTGACAGTCCTTTTACAGGGCTATGACAACAAATCCCGTGAGCGTGTGATGTTCGCTCATGGACTTGAAACAATGCATATCCTCCATGGTTCTCGGAGCCATGTTCTTCGCCGGTGTGAATACTGCATCGGCCTGCGGCAGTTACGGTGCCTCCTTCACAGAGGGGCCGATTCTGCTCACCACGGCGCTGGACAAGCCGATCGTGGCAAAAGGAAAAGGCGACCGGAAGGTGGTCGTCAAAATCGAAGTCGAAGGCAGCAAGATGATCCGGCCTGACCGGGTGCCGCTCAATCTTGCCATCGTCCTCGACCGCAGCGGTTCAATGAGCGGTGGCAAGTTGGAGCAGGCCAAGCAGGCAGCGATGATGCTGGTTGATCAGTTGGATCGCGACGATGTGCTTTCCCTCGTCGTTTATGAAACCGAGGTTCAGGTGGTCCTCCCGGCTGGTCCGCTCGGTGATCGTCGTAAAGAGATCAAGCGGATGATCCAGCGCATTGGAACCGGTGGAAGTACCGCTCTTTATGGCGGAGTCCAGGCCGGAGGGCGACAGCTCGATGAATTTCTTTCGAAGCAGCGCATCAACCGGGTCATGCTTCTTTCCGACGGAATCGCCAATGTGGGGCCTTCCTCCAACCGTGAGATTTCCCAGTTGGGATCCCGGCTCTCGAAGTCCGGGGTCTCCGTGACGACGATCGGTCTGGGTGATGACTACAATGAAACGCTGATGACAGCCCTCGCAGAAGCGAGTGACGCGAACTATTACTACGTCGCTGATGTCGAGGAACTGCCCGGGGTATTCAAAGATGAACTGGGAGAGTTGCAGTCGATTGTGGCTCGCGAGGTGGTGATTGAAATTCGCTGCCCGGAGGGCGTCCGCCCGCTGCGATTCCTCGGTCGCCCCGGGGAACTGAAGTCCCGCACCGAATCCATTACTTTCAGTACGCTCTCGAGTGAGCAAACTCGTGAGCTATACCTGGAGTGCGTGCTCGAGGAATCAGTTCTTGGTAAGTTGAATGAAATTGCTGATGTGGAAGTTCGCTATGCAGATCCGGATTCCAGTGAAGGAATCGTTCTCGGAGTGGCCCCTGTCGTGGTTGGCTACACCGAAGATGAGAAGTTGGCCGAGGCAGCCAAGGACCTTGCGGTTTCAGCTGAGGCGGCCATTTACATCAATGCCGAGGAAACCGAGCGCTCCCTCGCCTATGCTGATAAAGGAGACATCGTCGCCTGCCGTGAGAACCTCGAATCCCAGAAGGCAGCACTGACCGATGCCCTTGCTTATGCCCCGGCGGCGCAGAAGGAAATGCTCGAGGAAGAGATCGCAGCGGTCGAAGAAGCCCAGCGCGATCTTGAGAATGATGCCCTGTCCAAGGATCAGCGGAAGAAACTTTCTGCCGGTTCGTGGATGACGAGAAACTCCAAACGTTGATAACCTTGCTGAACCTATGACATAGCGATCGGACGGCACCCGAATGCGGTGCCGTCTTTTCGGCTGGGATACGCCGGAAGTCGGGCGATATTCCGACTGCCCCCGAAATGAAGCGAATTGCCCTGGTCTTTATTATTGCCATCATGATTCCGTCAATTCTCCTGGCGGTCCTGGCAGTGCGTACGCTTCGGGTGCAGGAAATGGCGGCGAGCAGTCAGCGTGTTGTTCTTCATCAATCGACCTGCGACGGGATGGTCGCGAACATCAGCCTCTTTATGGATGATGTCAGGATCTTCTTCGGGAAGGAGGTGGATCGGCTCGTTGAGCTAAGGGGGGCGGACCTGGTAAACACCTTTGATGAGGTGATCACCCGCGAGTGGGCGCAGGCTTCAGTCGGTTCCGTGGTGGATGATGCGGGCCTGATCTGCAGCCCTCTCTCATCATCTGATAACAGCTTCGCCGAGCCCTTCCTCGCGAATCATGCGGATTTTCTCTCCAATCGACGGGTCGTCGAAGTCTACCGGGCACCGAAACTCCTGGCCGACCAGGTCAAGGTTCAGAAGGAAGCAATCGTGAGCCGGAAGACCGGTATTTTGGGATCACTGAAGCTACGTCTTAAGGAGCCAATCAAAGAAGCGCCTGAGGGTTCAGTGGCTGCCTCACTCGAGATGGCGGAGGTGGCGATCGACGCGGAATCTTCCGCGATGGCAGATGCGTTCGCCACGGACGAGCCGTTTGCTGCAGCGGATGCCATTCAAAAAGAAGCTCCGAAGGAGAAGGCGGAACTGTCGGGTGCTGCACCAAACTGGCTGACACAGGAAGAGGAGGTTGCGATTCGGAAGAAGGTCGCGGCGTCAAATACGAAGCTCGATGCCTATCGTTTTGATCCTTCCCAAACCCAGCGTCAGGCGGCCGCTCCGGTTGCGACTGATGCGGCCGGGAGAGCGGAAGAGGGCCAGGTATCCGCGCAGGGATTTGAGCAACAGGTCAGGAACGTGGAGCCGGCCCGCCAGTGGATGGGGCCGTCACCGGCTGCAAACCAGCAGGCGGGAATGGCGCAGTTTGAAGACCTTGGCTATAATTATTCCCGCCTCAACCGGGCAGCGGTGACTCAGAATGATCTCACCGAAGGAGAGGATGAGGGGGCGGTCAGCCGGATTATCGACGGAAGCCTGCACGTCTTGCTGTGGAAGCGGCACGCAGCGTTGCCGGGATACACTTTCTGGGTGGAGTTGAACCCGGAAGAGATTGAGGCGGAGCTTGCCGGACTGTTTGAAGTCTATGGAAAAAGCGAAACCAATCCGGAGATCTCACTCGCCCTGCTCGATTCCAATGGCGATCCGGTGACTCAGACCGTCCCCGGTTTTGAGGCCGACTGGACCACACCGTTTGTCGCGGCGGAGGTGGGGCAGATCCTGCCGAGGTGGGAGGTGGCTGCCTACATTATTGATCCCGAAGCGTTGAATGCTGCGGCTCGAACCGTACTGATCACCTTGTCCTTGATCATCATCGTTCTGGTGGCTGCGGTGGCAGTAGGCAGCCTGCTGATCATGCGTTCCGTGAACTACGAAATGCAGATCGCGTCGCGAAAGACGGACTTTGTCAGTAACGTCAGTCACGAACTGAAAACACCGCTGACTTCGATCCGGATGTTTTCGGAGCTGCTGGAGAACAGTGAAAGCTTTGATGCGGAACAAACCCGGAAGTATTCCAGCGTGATCAGCAAGGAGTCCGCACGACTGACTCGACTGATCAATCGTCTGCTGGATTTCTCCCGCCTCGACCGGGGAGAGATGAAGCTGAATTTTGAAAATGTTGATCTCGGTGATCTTGTCAGGGAGACAGTGGATAACTATCGACACCAGATCGAGGCGGAAGGGATTGAAGTCGAAGTCGATATCCTTCCTGACGTTCCTCTAATCGTGGATGCAGATCGTGATGCGCTCTCCCAGGTCCTGCTGAACCTGCTCACTAATGCGGAGAAGTATGCCGCATCCGGCAGAGAGGTGAATGTCAGGCTGGAGCGACCGCACGAAGGAAAAGTGGCGCTATTGGTGCAGGACCGCGGCCCCGGAATCTCCAAGCTTCACCAGCGCCGCATCTTTGAAAAGTTTTACCGTGCCGATGAATCGATTTCGTCCGGTATCGAGGGTTCCGGCATCGGGCTGGCGCTCTGTCACCAGATCGTAGAAAAGCACGAAGGCCAGATTCGCTATTCCCGCCGCGACGGTGGCGGCAGCTGCTTCGCAATAGAACTTCCCGTTTCCTCTGAGTCATGAAAAACAACGAGATCACTATTTTTGTCGTCGAAGACGATGCCAGTATTCGGTTCGGACTGGAGGAGGTCCTGAGAAGCGAAGGTTTCCAGGTGGCTTCCTGTGACGATGGCGGAGAGGCCATCCAGGGAATCAGTGAGGCCTTGCCGGATTTGATTGTGCTCGACGTGATGCTGCCGAACCGCAGCGGCTACGAAGTCGCGACCGAGCTTCGCAAAGGAGGATGTCGTGTTCCGATCCTGATGCTGACGGCCAAGGGGGAGGAAATGGACAAGGTAGTGGGATTGAATGCAGGGGCGGATGACTACGTGACGAAGCCGTTCGGTTTGAATGAATTGCTTGCCCGGATTCGTGCGCTGCTTCGCCGAACCTGCGAATGGGCCGAAGAAACCGACGGTCAGGCGGTCGCGGCTCCGGCGGAGGAGTTGGAAATCGGTAACGCCAGCGTGGACTGCCGGAACTATGAAATCACCGTGGACGGTGAAGTGACTTCGCTGACGCCCAAGGAGCTGGAATTGATTCGGTTCCTGGTTGAGCACCGGGGAGTGGTGCTGAGCCGTGATGAGATTCTTGAAAAGGTCTGGGGAGTGAAATACTTCGGTACGACCCGTACCCTCGATCAATGTGTTGCCCAGATTCGAAAGAAAATCGGGGATCACGGACGGACGCCGGAGCACCTCCTCACCGTGCACGGCGTGGGATACAAACTGGCGTAGTCAAATTCCGTCGAATCCGGGCAGCAGGTCCTGTCGTACCGGCCCGGAGTGCTCACCTGGATTTGAGAGAGGATTCTCGCACCGGTAGATTTCAAGTCCCTCGTTGGTCGGGGTAAGCAAATCCCGGGGATCTTCCGCGGTGAGAAATTCTTCAAAGTTCTTCGGACTCAACAGCGCCGGCATCCGGTCGTGAATGGGCGAAACGGATTCGGAAGCTGAGGTGGTGAGCATGGAGTAAGCCGGTTCGTCGTCTCCGGGCTCCCAGATCCCTGCGGCCCAGAGTCGGGATTCGGGATCGCCTGATTCGAAAGCGAAGGTTTGTTTCTTCCCGGTCGGGCCGGTCCATTCGTAGAAGGTCTGGACGGGAATGAGGCAGCGGCGGCGCGCCTGCCAGGATTCCGACCACATGCCGTCGAGCTTGTCAGAACGGGCGTTGTTTACCGCAGGATTGAAAGAGCGCTGGTAACCCCAGCGCATCACCCTGGCGCCGGGGCCTGAATCTCCAAGGGTCACGACCATGCCTGGATCTGTTTTGCGGATGCCGTGAGTTTTCCTGAACTCACCGATCGCTTCGGAGACAGCGGCTTCCCACTCATCATTCTTGCGGTGACGGCTGGTGCCGATGTCGTAGAGATTGCACATGGGAATGGAGTTCGCCCGGAACTCTACGGCAACAGCGGCGCCCTGCCGAGTGCCGGGTACAAAAAAACAGGGTCAGGTGAGGCACCTAACCCTGTTGAAAAGTGTCGCGATTTGATTCGCGGACCTGAATTACATCAGGTTGAGAGCGCGGGCGCGCTTGATCTCACGAGTGATCTTGCGGTGGATCTTCGCTGAAACACCAGTGGTGCGGCGAGGGTAGATCTTGCCGGACTCAGTCGTGAACTTCTTGAGATAGTCAGGATTGAGGTAGCTGAGCTTCTCAGCAGAGATGTCGAGGCGACGACGCGGCATCTTGCGATTCGCGCGGCGCAGGTTCATTGCTCTTTCTTCGGTTTTCGGGCCCATGGATCTGAGGAAATAAAGTGTTTCGGAGAGAGGGATTAGCGCTTCTCGCGGTGAAGTGTCCGACGCTTCAGGTAGGGATTGAACTTAATCTTCTCCAGTCGGCCAGGAGTCCGGAGGCTCTTCTTGTTACGTGTGGATACGTAGATGGAAGGACGAGCGCCTTCTTCTTTGGCCTCGGTGCATTCAAGGATGATGACTTCTCTGGGCATGGTTCTGAGTTTCGGTATTTCGCGAGGGCGGGTATTCTAGCGCAGTTCGCTGACTTCTCAACCGATAAATTTTATTCGTCTTCGTCGGCCGCTTTGGCGACCTCCTTGTCGTCCAGGCCAAAGAGAGAACCGACCGGGGAACGATACATGCCGGAGGCGCTTTCGCTGTCCAGTTTCTCCTGGTATTCCACGGTGCAGCGGGCGAATGGCATGGCCTCGAGGCGAGCCTGCGGAATCGCGTCGCCGGAGCCCTGGCAGACGCCGTATTCGCCGGAATCGATGCGAACAAGGGCTTCTTCGATTTCGTGAAGGGCGTCCTGCTCCTGGGAAAGGATGTTGAGGGCGAAATCGCGATCGTAGGCATCACTGCCGGCATCGGCCTGGTGCATCCCGAAAGCGGAAGCTTCGTTGTTCTCATCGCCGCGGCCGAGGGAATCACGGGCTACGCCGTTCATCTGGTCCACGAGGGTGTCGCGGAGGTCGAGCAGCTTCTGCTTTTGCTTCTTGAGGAACACAGCAGAGAGCTTGGCCGGCTTTTTCTTGGCGCCGTTAGTCGGTGCCGCAGGTGGGGCCGGGGGTGCGAGGCGCTGAGCCAGGTTTGAAATTACAGGGCGCTTCTTCACTGCGACGCGCTTTTTCACCGGAGCCTTCTTTTC
>SPKZ01017982.1_pt1 | contig 13600 bp, 13 predicted proteins | sample 2456571 | NCBI WGS metagenome assembly SPKZ01 (sample SAMN11192286, study PRJNA482655) | marine metagenome | biome: ENVO:00000447; feature: ENVO:00000244|ENVO:00000211|ENVO:00000569|ENVO:00002023; material: ENVO:00002151; isolation source: ocean water from marine abyssalpelagic zone ...
TAAATTCTTTGGTATATTTTTTACGTTTTGTCATTTCTGTTCTCCAGTTAAGCTTATTATGTCTTAACTGGGGTAGTCGAATCCATTAAACCACGTCAGAGACTTCTTATCCCTACTTACAAAATCATATTCAAAGCTTTGGTGAGCAAAAACTAAACCTTGACGTTGGCACTGAAGAGAAAAATTTAAAATTTGCTTTTGAATTAATAAGTCAAAAAATCAGAATCGCTGCATCATTAAATGATAGTCCATTAGCCCAACTTGAGCTTTTGCCTACGGCTAACTCGCCAATAGCAATACTAGAAGAAATAAGAGATAAAGTACTATCACTAAAATTAGTATTTATTCAATTAGACAATGAAGAAGATGCATATTTAATTTTCGAAACACTTAACGCACGGGGTAGAGATTTAAAATCATCTGATCTTATTAAAAACTTATTATTAAAAACAGTAAAAAAATCTAGTGCAAGCATTGATACACCCAAAGAATCTTGGAACAACTTGATAAATAAGTTTGATGATATCAATGAAAATGATGGGCTCGATTCCTTTCTTTTACATTACTGGATATCAAAAGAATCATATTGCACAGATAAAGAATTGTTTTCAAAAGTAAAAGAAAGCATTAACAATAAAAGCAGAGCTCATGACTTTTTGAAAGATTTAAACGATAATTGTGATTTGTATTGCAGAATGTTAAACCCAACTTATTTTGAATGGGATAAAAATAACGGATCTGAAATTGTAAAATCAGCATTAATCTCATTAAAAAGATTCAAGGTTAAGCAACAATCTTCATTTGTACTAGCCTTGCTAAGAACTTACGAGAAAAAAGTAATTACTCTAAATAACTTAAAATCTACGATGGAAAAAATTGAATTATTTCACTTTATTTTTAATGCTATAACATCACAACGGTCATCTGGACAAATAGTTAGCACTTACTCTAAAAATGCAATCAATTTAAATAAAGCACAAGATGCAAATGAAGCTAACGAAATTTTCAAAGAGCTATTTGGAGCACTATCCAAAAAAACACCTAATTATGATGAATTTGAAGTTAAGTTTCTTAAACTAAATTTAAAAAAAAACAAAACAAAAGATAAAAATATCATAAAATACTGCTTAAGCAAATTAATGCCTAATAACATTAACTGCTTAGATGTCAATTTTGATAATCTATCTATTGAGCATATCATTCCTCAAGCTAGTACCGAATATAATAGTGACGTCATCGGAAATATTGGCAATTTGATTTTAGTTGATCAGAAAACAAATTCGGAAAGGCTTAAAGATAAAACGTCTAAGGAAAAATTTTCGATATTAAGGGAAAATGGATATCCACTTGAAGAAGCATTAATAAACATTAAAGAATGGAATGAAAATGATATTTTGAAAAGAGCTAAACTAATAGCTACCAAGCTCTATAAGGAAACACTCATTTAATTTTTTGATGTTGAATTTTAAATTAAAATTCAACATCAAATTTATAATTCGATTTGCTTTTTAGCAGTCAGAATAAAATACCCCGTACTCCATTAGTACACCTAAGACCGATAAAACGTACTAGACTTAGGCTAATCAATCCAATCTAGCATAGGCACAACGGATAACTCGTAAAAAATCATTTAATTACAAATAAACCCTATAAATTAAAAGTGCGTTCAAACGTTACCAGTATCGTCTGAAATATTGGACTGATAGCCCGAAGAGATAACCAACAACATTTTATATTTCAGCTTCTTTGTTTAATGAAAATGCTCTGGCAATATTGCAAGAGCATTAAAGTAAAAATAATGACAACTTAAAAATTGACTGGAACGGGAGTATCACCGGCAATCACTGTAACATTTTGTGAAGTGATAAAGCTTACCTCTTCATCAACTTCAGGATCATCTTCAGTATCACAACTTACTGCAATGGTGTAATCGCCCGCTTTAATAAAACCAATTTCAAAGTTATAACTTAGTTGTTCGCTATCAAAAGTAACTGCGGTACTTGTATAAGGTAAGCTGCCGTTTTCATCTCCGCCATTATCTTCGAGGGTATCAAAAGCAACATTTTCGCCTTCATACATATAGACACTCGCTACACTTACTGATGAATCAGAAAGTGGTGTACACTGCTTATCAATTAATAACGCCTCCGAGACAGTCCCATCAATATGACCTGCTTCATTATTATTAACTAACCTAACACCTCGCGGCTTAAGAAAATAACCAGCTTGGCCTACAGGGTTGGTCATCGCTTTATTTAGATCAAATTCTAGAGTGAAGTCTACAGTCCCACCCAACGTTGCGGTGAAACCATCTAGCTTAAGTTCATTTGAAGGAACAGTCACACTAATTTTTTCACTCGTTTGAGCATCAATGCCATAAGAGCCATCGCTCATGATTAAACGTAATTGTGTATAATCTCCCGCTGCAATGCTTATACCATCAACTAAAGAGATAGAATCACTGCCGGTATATTGTCTTAAATCAATACCGACCGTGTTAGGAATAACACCACCACTATTATCTAAGCATAAGTCATTGGTTACAATCATTCCGTCTTCATTACCTACGGTGAAAATAGCACCGCCATTATTTCCTTTAAGCTCTATTTGATTGAAACATACAACGACTTCAGAAAGATCATCAACAGGCGCATCACTTATTGATAAAGAAAAGCTAGGCAATGAGTTATCATTTGAGCCACCACAGGCAGTGATTAAAATAGCAGACAAAGTGCAAGTAACAAGGTCTTTTTTATTTAACATAATATTTCCTAATAAATTAAAGTGCTGCAACTAAATTTTTAAGTTTATTATTTCTTTAGAAAATAAAACAATATCAATATTCATTTCATTATTGAGAGACTTTTTCTAAGAAAAAATAACACGACTTTTGTCACGTCACACCAACCGCTTGAGTGACATAGTTATCCCAATCATTCGTTGTACTGTTAATGATAGTCAAATCGAAAGAATAAGTAGTTCTAGCCCAATGATAATTTCCCCACGAATGTTCGGCTAAACTTGCCGTAGAAAAACACCAAGCTAAAAATAAGTGACGTTATAAATTTCATATCATATCTCTACTAAAAAACAACACCACCCCTAATTTTAGCTCACTTTTCATACAGCGCCAATATAAGAAACAATCGACTATTGTAGGTCATGGAGAAATCAGTCGCATTCATCGGGCATTGGTGCAATGAAAAGTTGGTGATTCTACTTTTTCTCTTTTGTCGCAGGGATTTTAGTGGAAAACGATAATGGTTCAGCAGCCGGGCTTCAATACAAGGCATGGTCAATATATAGGCTATGGTTTCATAGCGTTTGGCAAGGGACAGTAAAGTAGTTATCAAAATCACCTCAGACACAGTTAAGAAAAAATACTGTAATACCAAATGAAATAATGAATCAATTCATTATTTCATTTGGTATATTTCCCCCTTAAATCACTAATTATAGTGAATGATTAATATATCTAACGAACTAAATTTAGTAACTTATCGGTACTGTCTACATTACAATAACCAAAACTTAATGCTGCCATAAAAGCATGATGAACATATTTAGCGGGTACTGTAACGCCATTAAATTCAAGCTCTAATGTTGCACAAGCATCATGGGCAACATGGCACTCATAACCAAAATCAACAGCCGCACGAGTAACAGCATCAATACACATATGGCTCATTGCACCAACAATTACTAATTTGTCTACGTTTAGCTCATTAAGAACTTTTTGTAATTCGGTATCTCGAAAACTATTAATTTTATGCTTCAAGATAACAGCCTCTCCCTCAAGCGATGCAACACTTTTATGAATTTTGGCACCCTCAGATTTGGGTAAAAAAAAGGGTGCATCATCCGAAGGAAACTCATGACGAACATGAATAATTGGTAACCCTTGTTGGCGAAACTCGGTTAATAAAACAGCGGCATTAGCTGCTGCGGTTTCGGTATCCGATAAAGCCCACTTAGCACCTACATATGTTGAATAATAATCGTTTTGAAAATCAATTAATAACAAAGCTGTATTAGACATAATAATCTCTCTTGTGTTGTTAGTGGTGTTGTTTAGTTATAGTGTTAAAGCTATTATGCAAAACATAAATCAATCACACCTATGGCGTAATCGCCATAAACCAGTGCAAAAATGACAAAAGATATCCATATTGTAATTATTGATTATCCTGATGCATTACAAAGTGCAGTACATGGCTTAAAGGAGCTGTTTTTATTCGCTAATAAGATAGTTTTAGAAAACCAGCTTAATGAACAATTTGTCGTAAGAATAGCTCGCCCTGATGAAGAGTTAGATAATATAGGTCAAACGGATATTGTTATTCTTCCTCCCTGTTTAGGTGGTAATTATTACAATGTACCCGCATCAAAATTATTAAATTTTATCAATAATGCCCACCGAACGGGGTCAATATTATGCTCGGTCTGCGCGGGTGCATTTATACTTGCTAAAGCGGGTTTATTAAACAATCGCGCTGCTACCACACACTGGCAACTCGCTGATGAATTTAATGAAAAACACCCCAAAGTATCTCTTAAAATTGAAAGCTTACTTATTAATGATGGCGACATAATTAGCGCAGGAGGCCTTATGTCTTGGATTGATTTAGGGCTAGAGATCGTTGCTCAGTTCACTCAACCACACATTATGAGAAAACTGGGTAAATATCTAATTGTAGATACGAGTAAAAGAGAACAGCGCTACTATGTGAGTTTTTCTCCAAAATTTCATCATGGAAATCAGCAAATACTGGCCGTTCAGCACTATATTCAAGCCAATTATAATAAATCACTGCATGTTACTTTATTAGCTAGTTTACTGTATATGTCTGAACGAACATTTTTACGTCAATTTACTCGTGCCACAACACAAAGGCCAGTGCAGTATATTCAAAAAGTTAGAGTACAAAAAGCTTGTGAATTATTAGAGTCTACCACTCAAAGCTTTGAACAAATTGCGCTTAATATTGGTTATGATGACGTAAATAGTTTTCGTAAAGTTTTTATAAAAATTATAGGATTAAGCCCGTCAGCATTCAAAGCTAGATTCATTTAAACAGTTGATGAAAAGATAACTATATTCACATAATTTTGTCTATTTTTAGCACGACAATAGACAAAATATTGAATGATAAAATAACTTAAATAGCATCCACCGACCTTGGCGAACGAATAGTTCACTATAAATCATATCGTTATAAAAACACTTGTTGTTCTTACTGTTATTTTATCTTCACCTATGGCCATATTAACGCTAATTAATATAGTACGTCTAAACAGCATCATGCATCATATTGAAAGCATTGATAAAAATATTCCGCTAAAAAATAATGATTCAAGCCTGAAATAGCTATGCTAACTGTTAACACATTAAAATAAATTAACATTTTACTTTAATGTGTTAATTTATTTTATAATCGACAGAATTTCTCTAAAGCCATTTACTTTAGCGCTTTTCATCAGCTCAAAAACACACATTTCTAAACTCGTGATACTGGCGCCACTATCGCTCATTTTTATTAACGCTAAATCTAGATTTGACTGTAACCTAGATGAAATACAGTCCGACACCACGTCCACCTCAAGATCTTCATTTAATAAGCCTAAAACAGTTTGATAAACACAAATATGCGCTTCTATTCCTACCACTAACCACCGCTTTTTATCTGTTGCTTTAATCGCTTCCTTAATAGGCTCTTCAAATAGTGCATTAAAGTGAATTTTTTCATGTACGATAGACTGCTCCATCAACACAGATAATTCTGGAACAGTTTCCCCTAAGCCTTTAGGATTTTGTTCAAGCCAAATGACAGGGATAGATAACAATTTACAACATTGAATTAGCTTTCTGGTGTTATCAATAAATAAATCACTCTGCTGAACAATCCTAGCTAAACTCCCTTGCACATCAACAACTATTAACCCACAATTTTCTTGCTCAAGCATAAGCCCTCCTTATATCAATTGAAGTAATAAAATGATTGTTTTGTTAGATAAATATCTTATATTGCCATCGCTTCAATATTCACTATTTCACTGCGGTTTAAAGTGATTTTAAAACGTTGTAAATGCTCTCCTTCTTTATCGACACAGCGTAAAATAAGGTTAATTTGATAACGACGCTCAACCGCTTGGCTCGATACTTTTTGTGCATCTAAGCTATATAAACGACCCGCACCCTTTTTTAAAAAACGCACGAAAGGGGTTAAGTTGAAAAACAAGCGTTGCTGTATTTCACCATAACCTGGCAAGAACTCTTTAGTAAGCACTTTGTTGTCACATCGAAAATGTAGTAACCGTGCTGCTTGTTTATTTTGTTGCCTGCGCTGTTGAAACAATGCATTAACCGTTTTGGGAAGATCTTTAGTTGTTATATATTCCAACCATAAAATTTGGCTAAGAATACGCTTTTGATTAACACTATGACGAAATAGGTTTTGCCACTTTGGCCGACCTTTTTGAATTTTTCGCCAAATAAGGCCGGTAAGATCTTCCTTAAAGGTTTCACGCAAGCCATATATTAAGCCCAAAAAAGCAATTAATGCTAAAGTTACTTCAGTAAAGCTTGAACGGGCATTAAGTACTAAAACCATGACAAAAGCCATGATCACAGCCGTAACTCCCCCTCGAACCAGGCGTTTTAAATTTAAGTCTAAGTAACGAGTTTGCTTTTGAAACACCACGCCATATTCAATTAACCGCTGCAGTAAGCGCATTTTATTGGTGATCCTATTAGGATCATTTAGGGTTACTTGTGAGTTATATTTACATGCTATACGGTAATTATTTTCTTCTCGGCATAAGGTAAGTAAAAACTCACGCTCTACTGAGAAGTCACTACTTTTTGGCCCTTTTGATAGTAGCTTTAAAAAAGACTGTTCAACATGCCAACTCAAATAGTTATCCGCATTTTCAAAGAAAGAACTGAGTTTATTATCAGAGGGAGTATAGCGGCGTAACTTTTTAGTTAAGCCACTTATTTGCTCAGCTAATTCAATCGCGGCAGGATAAAATTCTTCAGCACTTTTCAGTTTTAATGTTTGTTTAATGTCAGCATCAAGGGCAATTTTTAATTGATAAGAATAAAGGTTAAGATTTAAACGATAATCACTTTGATCTTCTTGTTTTTCGCCAACAAAACGCTGACTAATAAAGCGACTACGTACTAAAGGCAAATGCAATTTAGCAGAATAATAAGCGCTATGACTTTTGATATTACTATAAAAGTAATCTTCCGCGTTTAAGGTACTTGGGCTGATGCCCATTTCAACAGGCAGGGAAAAATATAGATCAATACGTTGCTGCTCTTGTGGAAGCAATTGGTGGCTAACTTTAAACGATAGGTTCTCATCTTGAGTCAATTTAACTTTATTCACGCCCAGCTAACTATCCTTATAAAAAATATCAATTTATATCAATTTATATCAATTGAATTAAGCATAGCAATAAAACTACTGATTAATAAGATTTATTAATCAGTAGAGGCAAGATAACAACAAAATAACACACGGAGAAATGACTATATTTTAATAAATATTTTACGTTGATATAGCTTCAAAGAAACAAACCAAAATAACACAACATGACTAAAAGCAAACAAAAAAGAGGCTAATGTAGGGTTGGCAAACAAGGTAAACTGTTGATATAACCAAGCATAAAAACTGGTATCTCCAACAGGTATATTCAAGTAAACAGTAACGAAGCAAAATGACAGCACAAAAACAAACAAAGGATTTGTGCCATAAACCAATAATGGCGACACCAGCTTATCTTGTCCTTTTATGTCAATTAACCAAACAAAAACGGCTAATAATAAGCAGGCAAAGCCGGTAGTATAAATAACGTAAGAACTAGTCCATAAAGGTTTATTAATAGGTAAAAGCAAGCTCCACAATGCAGCAAAACCAATAGCGACCCCACCAATAAGAACCAATTTGATAACACTCGCGTTTTTATCTTTTATGCTCGTTAAATAACGTGTTAATTCAAAACCTAATAACATATTTACCACCGCAGGAATGGTACTAAGTAAACCTTCAGGATCAAAACTTACGCCACGCATGGTATACATATGATTAGCCCCTAATACGGCTAAATCAAATTGACGAATAATATTGCCATCAATCGTTAAACCATTATCACCAATGCTTAATAATAATCCCCAATAGGCTAGTAATATTATCGTTGAAACAATAAAAACACCACGACGATTTAGTAATAAAACTAAGCCTGCGGCAATAACATAAGCAATACCTATGCGCTGTAATACCCCCATAATACGTAACTCTTCAATTGGCGTATCAAACGGAATAACATTCAAGATAAAACCAATAAAAAATATGGTAAAGCCACGTTTTATAATTTTTAAAAATTGCTCAGGCGTAGCAGAAAAATCACTCTTTTTGAAAGAGAAAAACATTGCTGAACCAATAATGAATAAGAAAAAAGGAAATACTAAGTCGGTTGGGGTACAGCCATGCCATTTAGCATGTAATAGCGGCGCATAAACATGTGACCAAGAACCTGGCGTATTAACTAAAATCATCAAGGCAATGGTAATACCTCTAAAGGCATCAAGCGCTAAATAACGAGTCATATCATTTCCACATAGATAAAGTTTTATAAATAAACAACAAAAACGCCAAAATGACAGCGCTATCATTTTGATAATATAAGGCATAACTAAGCGAATGGCGAATAATATTTATTCGCTTTGGCTTGGTGTCGTGCTACATAATAATGCTACACTGAGCAAAATAACTAATAATTGACTTAAAAGTACTATAATGACGGCTTCTTCATCTGCAACACTATTAGCGCAAGCACAGCAAGTATGCAAAAAAAAAGGCGCTCGCTTTACCAAGGTGCGTGAGCAAGTATTTTTATTATTGGCAAAACATGAAGGCGCTGTTGGTGCATATGATTTATTAGCCCAACTTAAAAAAATTGATGCCGCGGCCAAACCAGCAACGATATATCGCGCATTAGATTTTTTATCTAAACAAGGCTTTGTGCATAAAATAGAATCCATTAATGCCTTTGTTATGTGTCATCACTTTGGTGATTGTGACCACCCGGTGCAATTACTTATTTGTGACCAATGTGGCCATGTGGAAGAAATTCAATCAAATAATTTTGATCTAGCACTTCGTTCAATGGCTGATGCTAATGGTTTCACTATTAGTCATCAAATTGTTGAAGCACACGGTCATTGCAGGGCCTGTAATACCTAACACTAGTGATAGTGAACAGGCTAGTTGTAACTAATATTATACAGAACTATTACCTCAAAAGACTTACATTTCATCGTAAAATCATCCCCTTATTACCAAGTAATCCGCTTATGTGATATAACATCCCATTAACAAATAGTTTTGCATACAAAAGCATTATTACTCATTGGAAGGTTATGAAATATTCAATATCGACAGTACTCATTTATCTATCTGTTGCTTTTGCTAGCAGCATGATTAGTGTCAGTGCTCAAGCTAAAAGTACCATTGCAGATGACAAATTTCGTCAACTAGAAGAAGTTCTCCCAACACCAAATGTTTATCGTACCGCTTCTGGTGCTCCGGGCCATAAATACTGGCAGCAACAAGTGGATTACGACGTTGAAATTAAACTTGATGATAAAACTCAGCAATTAACTGGTTCAGAAACGCTAAGTTATCAAAATAATTCACCTGACACCTTACGCTATATCTGGCTACAGCTTGATCAAAACAAGTTAACACGCGGCTCAGATGCTAAGTTATCAAAATCAACAGCGCCGTTGAAAAAAGTAACTTACACGGGCGTTCGTAATATGATTGAGTCGCCAAAATTTAATGGCGGTTATGAAATAACAAAAGTTATCGCGAGTAATGGCAAGTCGCTACACTATGTTATTAACGGTACCATGTTACGAATTGATTTGCCTACGCCGCTTAAATCTGGTGACGATACCGAGTTTACTGTGGAATGGAATTATCAATTACACGAACAGAAAGTATTGGGTGGCCGTTCAGGTTATGAGTACTTTAAAGAAGACGACAACTATTTATACGAAATTGCTAGTTGGTTCCCACGTGCAGTAGCCTATTACGACGTAATGGGTTGGCAAAACAAGCAGTTTGTCGGCAGTGGTGAATTCACCTTAGAATTTGGCGATTATGATGTAAAAATTACCGTCCCTAGTGATCATATCGTTGCCGCGACAGGCGTACTGCAAAACCCGAAAGAAGTACTAACTAAAACGCAACGTAAACGTTTAGCCAAAGCAAAAACGGCGAATAAACCGGTACTGATTGTGACGATTGACGAAGCATTAGAAAATGAAAAGTCTCGGTCAACAAAAACTAAAACGTGGCACTTTAAAGCCAAAAACGTCCGTGACTTTGCCTTCGCTTCTAGTCGAAAATTCATTTGGGATGCTCAAGGTTATCAACATGGTGATAGCAATACCATGGCAATGTCTTACTACCCTAACGAAGGTAACCCATTATGGGAAAAATATTCTACAGAAGCCATTATCCATACAATGGAGCAATACAGTAAATATACTTTTGACTACCCATACCCAGTATCTATTTCAGTAAATGGTCCTGTTGGTGGCATGGAATATCCGATGATCACCTTTAACGGCCCACGCCCAACACTTGATAAAAAAACCGGTGAAAAAACTTATTCTCGTCGCACTAAATATGGCTTAGTTGGCGTTATTATTCATGAAGTAGGGCATAACTACTTCCCGATGATAGTGAACTCCGATGAACGCCAATGGACTTGGATGGATGAAGGTTTAAATACTTTCTTGCAGTTTTTAGCCGAGCAAGCATGGGAAGAAGACTACCCATCTCGTCGTGGTAATGCCGCAAATATTACTAGTTATATGAAAAGCGATAACCAAGTACCTATTATGACTAACTCTGAGTCTATTTTGCAGTTTGGTAATAATGCTTACGGTAAGCCTGCTACGGCATTAAATATTTTACGTGAAACCATTATGGGTCGTGAATTATTTGATTTTGCTTTTAAAGAGTATGCCATGCGTTGGAAATTCAAACGCCCTACGCCGGCAGATTTCTTCCGTACCATGGAAGATGCTTCTGCGGTTGATTTAGATTGGTTTTTCCGTGGCTGGTTCTACACCACAGATCACGTTGATATCGCCCTTGGTAATATCCATTTATATACTGCCGATAGCCAAAACCCTGATACCGAAGAAGCTTGGCAACGTGCTTTAGATAATGAAAAACCTGAATATATCACTAGCATTTTGAATAAAGGCCAATGGTTGCGTACTCAAGATAAACCTGAATTATTAGATTTTTATAATGAGCATGATAAATTTACCGCAACCAACGCTGCGCGTAATAAATACAACAGTAGCAATAAAAAACTTGAACAATGGCAAAAAGATTTATTATTAAATCAAAGTAACTTTTACATCATTGATTTTGAGAATAAAGGCGGCTTAGTTATGCCTATTATTTTAGATATAACCTACGCAGACGGTAGCACTGAATATATGAAGTTACCCGCTGAAATCTGGCGTAAAAATTCTAAGAAAACATCAAAGTTACTGATACGTGATAAAGAAATAACCGCCTTAGCAATAGATGCTAAATGGGAAACAGCTGACGTAGATGTAAATAACAACTATTGGCCTGCTCGTCCCATTAAATCTCGTTTCGAGCTTTATAAAAAGAAAAAAGATGACATGATGCGTGATTACAATAAAAAATTGAAATCAGCTGACGAAGAAGAAGAAGACGATAAAGAAAACTAATGGTGACTTATTTTTTTAAAAAAATACTCTTTAGTATAATGTTAATAGGGGTTGCGGCATCTGCCGCTGCCCATACCTACTTTTTTGGTATTACTGAAATTAACCTCAATCGCCAAAACAAGCATATTGAAATTATTCATCAGTTTACTGCTCATGATATCGAAAATACTATTGCTGAAATAAAACAAGAGCACTTTTCGCCTGAACACCCAAAGTATGATCAATACATACAAGCTTATTTTGACAAACACTTTACCATGCAACGTAACAATAAAGCTGTTCAACTAAACTGGCTTGGTTTTGAGGTTAAACGAGGGCAACTGTTTGTTTACCAAGAAAGTAGCCATAAAAACTTTTTAGCTAATTTAGTGGTAAAAAACACCATACTCGTTGATACTTACGCTAAGCAAATAAATATGGTGAATTATCAAGACTTAACATCACCAAATAAGTTGCAAGGCAGTTTGACGTATGATCAATCAAAAAGTGTCGCCGTTATTGGCGCCAGTGATAATTTGAAAATAAAGAAAGCTAATAATAATTAATTATTGTAGTTTGATTTACATTTGTTAAAGAAGTGTGCAGAATCAAATGATTGCAATATAACTAAGACTCGGAAAACTTCATGAAAGTAGAGTTTATTAATCCCTTTTTATCATCAATGTTAAATGTCATGTCCACTATGGCAAAAATAAAATTAACACCTGAAAAACCTAAACTAAAAAAAATGACGTTGCCAGTGGCGATGTCTCCGGCTTAATAGGCATGGTTAGCCCTGAAACAAAAGGATCGCTATCAATAACTTTTGACGCCCCTTTAGCATTAGCGACAATGAAAGGTATGGTAGGCGAAGCCCCTAATGAAGTAAATGAAGAAATTACTGACTTAGTTGGTGAAATCACCAATATGGTTACTGGTGGCGCTAAGCGTCTGCTCAGTGAAAAAGGCTTTGAATTCGATATGGCAACCCCTATTGTTGTTTCGTGTAAAAATCATACTATTCATCATAAATCAAAAGGTCCTGTGGTAATTATTTCACTAAAAGGTGATGCCGGTAGGGCTTATATTGAATTCAGTTTTGATGATTAAGTATTCTCCCTTCGACAAGCTCAGGACAAACGGCATATCTCCGTTCGTCCTGAACTTGTCAAAGGAAGTGTTCTGGTCAAGCAGCATAAGACACATTTCTTGTGGACTGCTCAAACTCAATTAAAAGATTTAGAGCAGCGTTTAAATACTTAGTTGTTCGTTCGCAATACAGCTTAATATAGATATTGCTTGCCATGCGTGCTTTCAATGGTTGATATTTTATTTACCGATGAAAAGATATTAGATGATGGTTTCAGCTATCACCCATTAGGTAAATATGAAGTTGTTGCCGTACTCGCCAACAGAGTAACTTAACCAAAAAAAATTTTTAACTGCCGCAGATTTTAGTCAACAAGTACTATTAACTTACCCAGTAAAAACAGAGCAACTGGATATTTTTAAGCATTTCCTTAATAAAGAGCCTAATAAGTTTAAATGTAACACAAGGAAGTTACCAGCCTAAGGCTATAAAGCAGGTTGCTAATAGCCATATGATCTTACAAATGGTGGCGGCTAATATGGGTATTGCGACACTACCTAACTAGTTAGTTAGTAAATAGTTTAACAAAACAATCACTGGTACAAACCAAACGCATTGGCAAGCTCGGCATATATAAAACCTTGGCTCTGTTGTAGCTAATTGTTGTCTATACTTATAAATGAGTCTAACTTATTGAAGGTAATAGCAATGAATACAAAATCATTTGTAGGTAAGCTTAA
>SPKZ01012253.1_pt1 | contig 13591 bp, 12 predicted proteins | sample 2456571 | NCBI WGS metagenome assembly SPKZ01 (sample SAMN11192286, study PRJNA482655) | marine metagenome | biome: ENVO:00000447; feature: ENVO:00000244|ENVO:00000211|ENVO:00000569|ENVO:00002023; material: ENVO:00002151; isolation source: ocean water from marine abyssalpelagic zone ...
AGTGTGAAGAATCGGCCTGAAGTGTAAGTAATAAGCACACTAGGACTAGTGAGAAACCCAGAATCACTCTGCGCTTGGGAGTGTCATCACAGAACCTTATGAGAATTAGTATCAACGATGTTGGCAATGAATAGAGCGCCAGTTCAAGCAGCTGGTTTCTATAACGCAGCATCAGAAAGCTAATATCGTGCCCTAGTGTGACTTCCTGCGATTCAAGAAAGGTTCGAAGAATTGCACTGATCGATTCGGTGGATAACTCGATGAGCAGAACCCAAGCACCGATAGAAATAAAGAACGCTGCAGTTTTATGCACTGATTTGGATTGAGTAACTAAATATGCAGCAACAACGAAGGTGAGAACAAAAGCAGAGGGAAACTTGACGCAAAACATCACAGCCACCAGAAGTCCCAGCACTATAGGAGTGCTGGTCTTCGCGCTGTGAACAAGCAGGAGATAGCAGCATATCGCAGTCAGAAAACCAGTCAGTAGCGTGTAGTCGAACGTCGGAAAGAACAGATAGATGCTAGCGCTACCCACCAGAAACAGTAGAAATGAGCTCAAAGTTTTTTCCTCTAACGAGGAAAAAAAAGCAACCAACATATTAGTGAGCAGATTAATGCTGCTAAACGCAGCTCGAAAAGCCCTCCGCCAACCAGTTTAAAAAGCGTGTTCAATACGATGTTAGAGTTCACCAGCGGTCTCGCCTCAACATCGTAACTATTCTGGTACAGGTAAAGGTGGAGACCTTGGTCTGTGATGTCGAAGTGAAACGTCAGCGTGTACGCAATTAGAGCCACGAATAACGCGACAATCAGACATACGACAGATATAGTCACCATGGCATGTTGATTGTACTTGTCTAACACATTCACCAGTTGACACTCATCATTTACGGAGGTTCGGGCGCTTCAGGAGTGCTCTCGAGCCTGTCGAGTTGGAACGACTGCCCAAGATACTTAACCTCAAATCAAACAATTTAGTGTGACCAAAGCGATGTTGCAAAGCGAAGTTCATCAGCCTGGAAGTCAGGGCCGTCCGTCGAGCCCAATTGAAGACTCTGCACTGCTAATGTTGTCCGCAGCCTGCATTTTGGCGGTCTCACTGCATGTGCTAGCTAATGCCTACTATGGCGTAATCGAATACGATATGGGAAAACTCATATCCTATCTCCCCCGCAATGCAACCTTCCTGGACTACGTTGCAGATGTGAGATTTGGTCAGGGTATGGCTGCACAGTACTACCTGCTGGGCTCGGTTATTACGCTAACTGCGCCTATACTTAAGACACTATCTTACCTGTTTTTTATGTCCTCTTTCGTTCTTACGGTGGTTCAAGTGAGATATCAGAGCGACATCACTCTCCGATTTTGTATCACTGCTCTCCTGTCTGCTTCTTGCTTCGTTTTCCTAAATTCGAAGCTACTAGCCTATTTAGGCAGTTACGGAATGTTGGTGTACTGCCAGATGTTTCTCGCAGGGGCTTTGCTTCTCTACTTCACACGGCGTGTGTTGCTGTCAGATCAAAGCGTTACGTTCGCCGCACAATGGAAGTGGGTATCGCTGTGGTGTCTAGTCACTTTTCTGGACATTAGATTTTCGTACTTTTTGTCCGTAGCTTTTTTTGTTTCCCTGCTATATCACGCTGGTAATACGCAATTACTAAAGGATCGCTTTATATTCGGATTGATCACAGCGGCAGCAATTACGCCACCGATCCTACTCCAATTTTCGCTTTACGCAGACGTCATGGGCTTCAAACCAGGGCACGTCACCCCAATGCTGTATGGCGGGGACCTGCTCAACCCAGACTCAGCTAGCTTTCTCGCAGACAGAAGTCGCCAGTTTCTCACCACGTTATTCGGTGAGGGCCCATGGACCAAAGCGGCTATTTTGAGCTTGATGGTCGCAGGCACTCTTAGTCCATCGATGCCGCAAAACCGATGGATCGCAGCCTTGGTAGCTTTGTCGATGGCGCCCATATCCCTCGCCGCGTTGTTCGGCGTTTATCCCTACGGAAGTATTCGATATACGACGCCGCTGCTCGCACCCATAGCGTATTTGTATATATCAGGCGTGTATACGCTTACTCTATTGCTGGTGGAATCAACACTCGAAAGGAGGATAAAGGTGGCCGCAGTTCTCGCCATCACGGGTATTCTCCTCGCTCATGCACTCCAACAATCTCTTATGGGACTGGCAAAAGAGCAAGATACTTATCAGAGAGAGGAATTAATCATTAGGCAAATCGAAACCGCGGACGAAGGACGCATATGGTGCGACATAGCAACGCAGAAAATCGTAGAAGCCTATGGTCGCTCCTGCAACGTTATCACCACTTGGGTCTTTATGAGTGGTGTCCCGGAGTCTGAGGAATTTTATGAAGAAGTACTTCACCCCCTTCAGCGCCACAATTCACAGCCGCTAACACTGCTTTTACTCAAATCAATTGAAACACCTGCATTTAGCAGACTTAAAAGCCACCTGAACACCGAAGGTTTTCGTCAGGAAACCTACACCTACGGGCGTGCGACTCACATGTATATTTATCGTCCGATTTAAGTAGCAAAGGAGTATTTAGTCAGTTCTCGTAGCGCAGTCATGAGATCACACGTCCTCATTCTTCCACTCAAATACTGCTGAATGGAATAGATACGACCTGAGCTCGTAGCCATAGCCAGACAGGAGTGCATATATTGGGCTTGAGTCTAACCGAGCCAATGCAAGACCTTTGATCTCGACCACAATGCACTTGGGTTTATAAGTATCAAACGGAAACGATTCAAGAATATTCAGCTCATGATGCTCAACGTCGATTGTTAGTAAGTCAATATCCGTAAACACGCTGCTATTGGCATCCAATACAGACCGAATTGATCTAGCCGGCACGTCCGCCGTACCGGTTAGTATCGCACCAAACGCTTCAGCATCTTCTATGTTCCTGGCTTCAAGCGAATTAAAAGCGGGCTCATCGAACATGTAATATTTAAGAGATGCTCCCTCTTCAGTATCGGATATTGCTATCTCCAGATTAATATCATCAGGTCGAAGCTTTTTAAAAGAGAGCATTCCGCCGGGAAGAGGATCAATATTGATGCCGCGCCAGCCTTTTCGATAAAGTTTGTAGGTATTGGAAAAGCGCGTAGGGTGATGGGCACCTATGTCGACGAAGAACCCCTCATTGCTACGGTTAAGGCGCGCAATTATGAGGTCCTCGCCTTCTTGCGAATACGCTTCCTGTCGAACAACATCATCACATAGCTCTGTACTGATAAGCTGGTCAATCACCGAGCTCACTGACCTAAAGTCTCCTTGATTCAGCGCTTCAAACATCTTCATAAGGCTGCCAAGGGAGGCGCGTGTCATAGATTCCGAGTCTTGTTGGGAGTAGCTGACGTTCTTACCCTCGTTGAGGATGAGCTTTACTCGGTCAGCGCTCGTATCTGCCTCACCCGGTCCTTCGGGCGCTCGGAAGTGTAAAGACTCCTTTACAAAAACAGCCTTTAGAACCGTTCGCCTTTCTTCTCGACCGACGAAGTCAGAGCTCAAAAATTTAGCAATGGAGCCTCCGAAGCTTCCTCTCGCTACTAGGTAACGCAGCGCAAACCCGAATATCCTCAGGGCACCCATCAGTCGTTTAATCATGGCTTCTTCCTGTAGCTCAGCCGCACAGCAACTCCGCGGTGGCTGCGTCTGAATTTCTTATACCGATTATTGCATGAACAAACCACAGCGCCCTATACAACCGCTTGGACATGTCAGCATAATTGAGTTCTTGAGAGCCGCGCTCCACCTACCATATGTCGTAGGTATACCATCTCACGGCAGAGGCGCCCGGCTGCATAATCTTAAGGGGCAACATTCGAAAACTATGAACCCAGTAATCGTTGTCATCGCGTATAACCGTCTCGAATCACTGAAGCGGTTGCTTCAATCAATTGATGCCGCACAGCCACCACAAAACACTACGTTGGTGATTAGTGTCGATCACAGCGACACTGACACCGTGGAGGACTATGCTCAGCGTTTCTGCTGGGGCTATGGCGAGAAACGCGTCATCGCGCACCAGTCTAATCTTGGATTGAGAGATCATGTGCTCTCCTGCGGGGACCTTGCTAGCGAGTATGGAGCTGTTATTCTTCTAGAGGACGACTTATACGTCTCACCGCAGTTTTTTGACTTCGCGAGAGAGGCGCTGGACTACTACAGCGACGATTCAAGAGTGGCGGGGATTTCGCTCTACAATCACTGCTGGAACGAAACTGCTCGTCAGAAATTTACCACTTTGGAGCTGACTAGCAGTGACTGCTATTTGCTTCAGATTGCTTCTTCTTGGGGGCAGGCTTGGACGCACGACCAATGGAAGAAGTTTCGCAATTGGTATCAAGCCAACAGTGAATGGTCATGCGAAGGATTAATACCTAACGACGTGAATCGTTGGCCCGAATCATCTTGGAAAAAGTACTTCATCAAGTACTTAATAGAGACAGATCGATACTTCATCTACCCAAAGCTCTCGTTCTCGACCAATTTCTCAGAAATCGGCGTACATCATAAGGAGCGACATTCAGTACTTCAGGTGCCTTTGGAACTGAGGAAGCGCAGGCTCAAATTCCTCCCGTTCGACGATATTCAAGAAAAATACGATGCATTCTGCGAGCTGCACGTAGACAGCTTTAAGAGGATTTGCCCATATCTTGAAGGCTATGATGTTGAAATTGACCTCTACGGTAGCAAACCAAGTAACGCCGTTAGGGCATCATTTCTTTTGACGAGTAAACAATGCGTTGATCCCAAGATGTCATACGCAATGGCACTAAAGCCGCACGAGGTGAACGTGGCGTTGGGCTTAACTGGTTCTGAATTTCATCTAGCTCCTACGACTAGTTGTTCAGATGAGCTAACCACATCCTTTCCAGAGCGTGCTCGCTTCTATTTTGATATTCACGTCAGCTACGATGCGGTTCTTGTTAAAGCGACAGAGGAACGTATCTCATTAAGTGCGCAAGAACGCACCAAGCCAAGCTTGGCAAGGCGAGCGGCGCGGCGAATGAAGCGTTCATTAAAGCGCTTGCTCCATTGGCGCTGAATGTTATTCCAATGACTCCTCAAGTCGCGTCGCTCGCTTAATCCGTGATGCCTCATCAAACACAGCCCCAGGGACTAGCATTCAGCTAACGGCCGCGTAGTTTCGCTTTGCGCAAATCAGTAGTAAACCTCAAACGAAATGTCCTAGCAGGTTCGTCAGTTTCTCCACATCGTTCCGACGCATGAAGTCCGCACCTCGCCAAGACGCGGAAAGAGGCCCACTTGACGTCTCCCTAAGTCTCAAAAACTCGGATTCAATCGATACACGGTCGCCTGAGGGCACTGTACTTCCCAGCCCGAATTCTTCAGTAAGCCTACCCATGTAACTCCCTTCGTTGCACAAGAGTGCCACATTCAGTCCTGCAGCCTTGGTCAACATATTGGAGCTAAATGGAAATTGCTCATACACCGCAAAAAGCAAGTTCACTGACTTGATTAACGTATTCATCTCAATCTCGGTTTCGATACGTTCGAAGTGGAAGAACGCATTCACGCCATCACACTTCTCCATTACGTAACGAAGACGAAGGCGCTCGTCAGGGCTCAGGTATTCCTCGATGAGCTCGCCGGCGAATACAAAGAAAAACTCAGTATTTTCCCGCATGGCAAGCACCACATCGAGCAAGGCGAGGAAGCCCTTGCGCGGGGCCATGGACCCGAAAGTGCCGATCACGAAAGACTGCTCCAATTGCGGCGCCAGGGCAGAAAACTGGGTATCTGATAATGAGCCTGAGCGAATATCGGCGAAGTCCGGGAAAAGCGTTATAGGCTTTCCACCCAGTCTATGCGAAAGGTTTTCGAGTTCATCCTCTACTAAAACACCCAACATCTGACACCGACTCGAGCGAAAGATACGCTCTTTTGCGAGTAACACTTCCATCTGGCTATCTGGCTCAGCCCAGAGGCTTATTCGCACTGGCTGAAAATAAAGACAGCCCCAGTCGAAGGGAAAGATAAGTCTATGCAGGACAGTATTCAGACGACTGTGCGTATAGCTATCGATCCAGGGAAGAAAAACTCTCGAACCTATTCCATGATCACTCTTGAACAGTATGTACTTCGTGATCTTGAGCCAGCGCCGGACTATGCGATATAGAGACCGCCAGCCCCCATTCGGGACTCCTTCGTAGCTCCCGCGCACATCCACAAACTCCATCACACGAAGGTGTTGGAGTAGTTCGGGCGCCTCGCTCTGGATATACGCTTCCACGCGCAGAGGCTCAGGCCCGAGCACAAGCACCTCTCTCCCAAGACGCAAAAAAGATAGCGTGAAGGCGCACAAGTAAGTCAGGTGGTGCCCCGTTGAAAATGGATCAACGACAACAACCTTATTCATGGTATGAAAGAATGCCTCGATATCGTTCGCTGAAGACAATACGCGCGGTTACGCAATCTCTTTCGTTATCACTGAAGCCTAGCCAAATCACTTAAACAGCTTCCGCTTCACTTTCTGCAGCGTCTGCACTGGCCAGGTTAGTCCAGTGTGTACCTTCCTCAGCCATGGGTAGCGGAAGAAGCTGTTCTTCCAGAGGTAAAGAGGCAAGCCGCTTTGCCACACGGCCTTAACCCCATAGCGCTGCGTGACCAGGCGAAGCCAGTCCCAGCGGTTGCGAAGAAAATGTTCGTAGCCCCAACCTCCAAATTCATAGTCCACAACTGCCACTGGCAAGCGCTCAAACGTAAAATCTGACTGCTCTACCAAATCAAAGTACCAGTTTAGCTCGCCTTTGAAGCGGTATCGGGTGTTGTACATGGGCACGATGTCCCTGCGTACAAACATCGCTTGATGGCATATAACACCAGTGCCACGACTAACTAGTGCCGATTTCGTAAAATCCTCTGACACCACGCGTTTGCGAACTCCGTCGACCCCGATGCGAATGATATCGCCATAAACCAAGGCCGGCTCATTGAGACGACCCTCGAAGAGTTGGCCCAGAACTGCTGGATTGTTGAAGCAATCTCCCGCGTTAAGGAACTGCACGTAGCGTCCTGAAGCCAGATGTAAACCTTTGTTCATTGCATCATAGATTCCGTTGTCAGGCTCGCTAACCCAACAACGAATGTGCGATTCGTTCCTTCGGATGACGTCGACAGTACTGTCTATCGACCCTCCGTCAACTATGACTACTTCGTAATCAGTGAAAGTCTGGGCAATCACACTGCTCAGGGTACGCTCAAGCCCAGTTGCCACATTGAACGTGACGATGATGATGCTAACTAATGCCACTTTATTTTTTGGCGCAAAGGCGCAGTCTCGACCTATGGGGGAGCACTAAGAGCACTGTGCAGAGCGAGGCTCTTAGAAATAGTCCTTATGTGATTTTAGCGAGCTGGCTTGTTTTACGAAGAAAAAATCGCCACCCGCCATGGCGCGATCGTAAGGTCGATACCTTACGTCAACAATATCGTACAGGACAAAGTCATGCTCCTGCATGAAAGCTATCAGTTCCGCAGTAGTGGTTCGCTCTGTGTAGGCATCCAAACAGCCAAACTCAATAATGCACAACTCGCAGTGCGCCAGTGCACTTGTAGCACCTCGCAACGCTGGCAGTTCAGCTCCCTGTAGATCAAGCTTGATCAAGTCTGGCAAGAGGCCGTGTTCGTTGCTGATATCGTCGATTGTGCGCACGGCAACATCTAGGCGTCGTGTAGCCTCTCCCTGCACATGTCCCAATAACGATGAGGCGGCCAAGGCAGTCGTTTCGTTACCGTGCTTCGGGTTTTCCCAAATATTCAGCTGCATGGTGTCGGGTTTCTCTCCGACGGCAGCTTCAACCAGGCTAGTTTGCTCCGAGAATGTGGCCGTATGCTCTGCAATCCGAGGGTATAGCTCGCTGTTCGGCTCTATCAACACCAGTCGGGCATCGGGAAAAATATCGTGCACTTCCTGTGCCCAGCGACCTATGAAGGCTCCGCAGTCAAAAACTACGTCAGGCTTGAATCCGAGACTGGCAACGTGCGCGAGTCGGGCCTCGCAGGTTGGAAGAGCGTGCTCAACACGCACTTGTACCTCGGGCGCTGGCAAGATCATCCGTTTTATCTTGCGAGCCGCTCGTCGTGCGATATTCATCAGCACCTCAAATCTTGACGGGATCGTTCGTTCGAAATCATACACAGCGGAGGTGACCAAAGAAACAAAAGAAACAGAACCTAGCCGTAAAAGCCGCCTCTGAATCGACTAAGGCCCGATGCTTGCTTCTGCAACCCGCATCCCTCGTAAACTGTGAGATACTCCTCCGATACTCAGCGATTTTCACTCTTACGAACGCAGGAAACCGCGAATTATGGCCACCACGGGCTACCTGAGGGAGCACTCAAGCATTTTGCTCTGGTCCATGCGGCTGTTCGATGTGGGCCTCTCGCTACTGTGCTCATATGCGGCCTTTATGGTGGTATTTGAGGGCAATCTCGCGCCGCCAAGCTACCTGCTCTACCAACTTGCCATAATCATGGCCCTGCTACTCCAGCTTGTTGTTTTCCACGTGTCGGATCTCTATCGACCTTGGCGGGGTGAGGATCAGCTCAAGGAATTCACCCAGCTCATTCTAGCCTGGCTTGTCGTTTTCGGCATTCTGGTGTTCCTCGCCGTCATTACGAAAACTTCCTCAAGCTTCTCCCGGCAGTGGCTGCTGATGTGGTTCACGGGCGGACTTGTTACGTTGATGGCGTCTCGCCTTGTGCTCCGAGGTGTGCTTCGAAAGCTGCGGGCCAATGGGTACAACCTGCGTCATATCGTCGTGCTCGCCAAAGGGGATGTCGGCGACCGTGTGCTGGAAAACTTGGCCGCCTCACCCGAGGCGGGGTTGAACGTATTGGGCTATTTTTCGCCAACCGATTCTGAACCCGGGATGTTCAAGGGGCGCACCGGTACTCTCGATGACGGGCTTGAATACGTGCGCAGCCATCGAGTTGACCAAGTTTGGTTGGCAATGCCGTTACGCGAGGAAGACGAAATTCAACGCTTGCTTTCTGAGCTGCGCGATATCACGGCAGATATTCGTCTTGTGCCGGACTTCTTTGGGTTTCGCCTGATCAATCATTCCATTAGCAACATTGCTAACATGGCCGTTGTTAATGTGTCGGTTACGCCCATGGATGGGGTCAATCGATGGGTCAAGGCCGTAGAGGATCGGATACTTTCGCTGGTGATCCTTACGCTCATCAGCCCCCTTCTACTTGTGATTGCTATCGCCGTAAAACTCAGCAGCCCAGGCCCGGTGTTTTACCTACAGGAAAGAGTCAGTTGGAACGGCAAGCGTTTTAACATGATCAAATTTCGATCAATGCCAGTCAACGTAGAGTCTGAGTCAGGGCCCGTATGGGCGTCTGCGGAGGAGCAGCGAGCCACTGGAGTGGGTGACTTCCTTAGAAAAACCTCCTTGGATGAACTGCCCCAGTTTTGGAATGTCCTGATGGGCGACATGTCCATCGTAGGGCCGCGCCCCGAGCGACCTGTTTTCGTGGACAAGTTCAAAGATGAAATCCCGCGCTACATGCAAAAGCACAAGGTCAAGGCCGGCATAACAGGCTGGGCGCAGGTGAACGGCTGGCGCGGCAACACCGATCTCGAAAAACGTATTGAGTACGATCTCTATTACATTGAAAATTGGAGCCTTGCTTTCGACATCAAAATCATTCTGATGACGGTAGTCTGGGGTTTCATCCACAAAAACGCCTACTGATCCAAACGAGGGTGGTACACAATATGGCCAAATATCTGGTGGTCGGCGCTGGTTTCAGCGGCGCTGTCTTAGCTCGCGAGCTCGCTGGCGCGGGGCATAGCGTGGATGTTGTGGATGCTCGTAGCCATGTTGCCGGAAATTGCCATACCGAGAGAGACGCTGATTCTGGCGTTATGGTGCACAAATACGGTCCCCACATTTTTCATACAGACAATGAGCGGGTCTGGGAATACCTGAACCAGTTCACCACCTTCATGCCCTATACGAATCGAGTTAAGACAACCAGCGGCGGCAAGGTGTATTCCCTTCCCATCAACCTGCTCACAATCAACCAGTTCTTTGGTAAGGCCATGTCTCCAGATGAGGCGCGGGCATTCATTGAATCTCAGGCCGACATGAGCATCGAAAATCCGGAGACCTTTGAAGAACAAGCACTACGTTTTGTCGGGCCGGATCTGTATGAGGCATTTTTCAAAGGCTATACCCAGAAACAATGGGGTTGCTCGCCCACTAAACTGCCGGCCAGTATCCTTAAGCGCCTGCCGCTGCGCTTCAATTACGATGACAACTACTTTTTCCACAAGTACCAGGGCATGCCAGTGGATGGCTACACCTCCATCGTTGAGGGCATCCTGGACTGCCCGAACGTCAGTGTGACCCTGAATCACGACTTCGAGAAGTCACAGGGCAAGGGCTATGACCACGTTTTCTATTCGGGGCCGCTGGATGGCTATTTTGGCTACTCAGAGGGGCGGCTGGGTTACCGCACACTGGACTTCAAAGAAATCAGGGCCGACGGCGACTACCAGGGCTGTGCGGTGATGAATTACGGCGATGAGTCGGTCGCTCACACCCGCATCGCTGAACACAAGTATTTCTCCCCTTGGGAGGCACACGAAAAGACGGTGTGTTTCGCAGAGTACAGTCGCGCCTGTGAAGAGGGTGACATTCCCTACTACCCCATTCGATTGACCGAAGAGCAGGCACTGCTCAGGCAGTATGTCGATATCGCCAATAGAGCCTCGGAGGTCACTTTTATGGGGCGCCTGGGCACTTACCGCTATCTGGATATGGACGTCACGATCGCAGAGGCCCTCAGTGCCGCTGATCAGGCGCTCGCGCTCATCGAAAAAAGTGAGCCTATCCCGCCATTCTTCACACAACCACTCTAGCACCATGAGCGACCTAAATCAGCTTGTCGCGGTCATCGTGACATTCAATCGGCTGGACAAGCTGAAAGTCACGCTCTCGCACACCCTTGCGAATCGCTTTGCCCACATTGTGGTAGTCAACAATGCATCTACCGACGGCACCGACCAATGGTTGGACAATCTCGCAGATCAGCGGCTTCACATTATCCACAGCAAAAAGAATCTAGGCGGTGCCGGGGGCTTTCACATCGGTTTTAAGTATGTATCAGAACAGCTCAACGATGCAGATTGGCTCGTGTGTTTCGACGATGATGCTTACCCCGAAGCCAACGTGGTAGACGTCTTTGAGTCGCTGGATGTCCCCGATGATGCGGGCAGTCTGGCGGCTGCAGTGTATCTGCCCGATGGAGAGCGGATTAGTGAGATGAACCGTCCCAGCAGAAATCCCTTTTGGCATCTCAGGCACTTCCTTGGCACAGCAGGCGGTGGGCGCAAAGGCTTTCACGTGCGCGACTCCGATTACCTTGCATCTGGCCACATAGAAATTGACACCTCGTCTTTTGTAGGATGCTTCGTCCGCGTGAGGAATATACGGCAGGGACTGATCGGACTACCGCGCAGCGAACTGTTCATCTATGCCGATGACGTCATCTATATCCTGGAATCCCGGAAGGCAGGCTTCCAACACCTGTTCGTTCCAGCGCTTCGCTTCCGGCATGACTGTGAGACGCTCATCAACCAACAGGACGTGTATCATCCGCTGTGGAAAGTTTATTACACCTATCGGAACCGTCTTGAGCTGTACCGCATTGCGTCCACGTGGCTTTACCCGTTAGTTCTGCTGGTGAAGATACCCAGTTTCCTGTTGGCGGTCCGTCACTATGACCCCGCGGAGCGGGGCACGTTTTTGAGGCTGGCGAGAGCCAGCATTGCAGATGGACTACGGCGAGACTACAGCAAGCCTCATACAGAAGTGCTTGAACTCGCCAAAGTTGAGCACGGCTAGCCTACTGACGCAGCGAATCTCGGTACTCGCTTAATACAAACTCGGGCTCGCCTTCCAGCCTTGATCGGCCCTCATCGATCCAGATGACCCGGTCACACAGACTTTTCACCTGCGCGTCCGTGTGAGAGACAAAAACAACGGTTTGATCACCGCTGATACGTTCCCTCATCGCTCGCTCGGCTTTGGCTCGGAATTCAGCATCTCCCACACTCAACACCTCGTCGACGAGGAGGATATCCACATGCGTCAGTAGCGCCGTGGTGAACCCAAGGCGGGACTTCATGCCGGCAGAGTAGGTCTTCACCGGCTCCTCAAAGGAGTCGCCCAGCTCAGAAAACGCCTTTATCTCCTCCAGATAACTCTGAGCTTCAACTTTGGAGGCGCCCTGCAACATCGCGGACAATAGTGCGTTATCCCTGCCGCTAAGATCAGGCTTGTGGCCCAGACCTATTGTCAGCAAAGAGGCGGTCTTACCGGGGTACTTAATGACAGTGCCACTTGTGGGGCCGAGAATATCCGCCATGATGCGCAACATTGTGGTTTTACCCACGCCGTTTCTGCCAATAATCCCGAGGGTTTCGTTCTCGTACAGCTTGAAGGAAACGTCACGCAGCACATGGTGGATGCCGTCATCAAAGCTGTCCTTGCTGGCCTCGAAGTTCAGAGAGACGTTCTGCAGTTCCAGCATGACTTTTCGCTCATTCACCCCAGTCACGTGAGCACCTTGAGCGCCAGGTAGTGGGTGTACCTGCGCATGAGATAATTCATTGCTACGATGACCGCGCAACACACCACACCCAGTACCAACAAATGGGCGAGGTCAGGTGAGCCCTTGTACATCAACACCTGCCGGTGTGTATCGATCAAAAACGCTAGCGGATTCAATGTGAGCAACCAATCGGCCTTCTCCGCATTCTTTACGTCGCGGACATCCCAGAAAATGCCGGAAGTGAACAGCAGGAATGTCATCCCAAGGGGAATGAACTTCTGAAAATCGCGCACCATACACACTAGGTATGCGCCCACGAGACTGCTGGCCACAATGAATAAGTACATCACCAGCAGCACCGGGAGCATCCATAGCCAGGTTAATGCCGGGTATATCCCAAACACCGCCAACAGAAACACCATTAACAGATACACCGTGGATTGCCGATATAAGCTTTCCTGCACCGCCGACATGGGCCAAATTGACTTCGGCATCTTCACCTTTCCGATAAGCCCCTGGCTGGAGACGATACTACCTGAGGCCTGAACCACAGTTTTGGAATACCAAATAAACGCGAATTTGCCCACGGCAAGGAATACGATAAAGTCGCCCGATTTTTCGCCATTATCGAGAATCAGCGCGAACACAATGTAAAACACGCACACCCACATCAGCGGCTCGAGGAACCACCAGAGCACGCCGAGCTTATACTTTGAAGTGTCCGCCTTCAAAAGCATTCGTGCCTGCACATCGATCAGGCTGAAGTAGTGGTTAAGTGTCATGAATAATTTCGAATATAGATTTCACTGGCCCATGTCACATGAGCACGCTGGGGCGGGAGTCTATCAAATTAGCCGGTCTCAGGAAGCCGAATCTGTCGGGGTGAACGTTCAAGTCCACTACCAGCTCCATGTTCAAGCCGGCTTGAATGTGACCGCCTGATTGAGGCGCCCG
>SPKZ01017843.1_pt1 | contig 13591 bp, 12 predicted proteins | sample 2456571 | NCBI WGS metagenome assembly SPKZ01 (sample SAMN11192286, study PRJNA482655) | marine metagenome | biome: ENVO:00000447; feature: ENVO:00000244|ENVO:00000211|ENVO:00000569|ENVO:00002023; material: ENVO:00002151; isolation source: ocean water from marine abyssalpelagic zone ...
CATCTCCTGGGTGCGCGCTACCGCCTCCGGCGTTTGTGCTTGGGCCAGCATTTCCTCACGAGAGCTCGCGTCACCGGCATTGTCTAAATCCAGAGCGCCCATGATGGCTTTGATACGCGGGTCTATACGAGGGTCGTCGTTGAGTTTGCTCATAATAGTTTTTGTTGTCTCTCACTGATTTTGGGATAACTTAGCACAACCCTATGGCCTCCGGGCGAGCGCTCGTTGACCAGTGTTTTGGCCCCGCGGCGCCATGTGATGTGCCCAGGCCGCAGAGCCCAGCCGGCGCGCTCTACGGTAGCACAACCGCCACGCCACGCCCGCGGTTGTCCGATGCTGCCTGGGCTTTGCCATCAACAATCCTGATCAGTTGTACATCGCCCAAATTGCCCCAGCTGTTGGGCTGGACCTTGTAGCCGAGATTGGTGAGCTCATGCAGGGTGTCGCCAGCAATTTCACGCTGATCGTGACGAATAACGGTGGCATCAGGCAACTGGTGATGGAAGCGAGTCGCGTTGACCGCTTCCTGCGGTGATAAGCCGTAGTCATAGACATTCAGGATGCTCTGAAACACGCTGGTGAAGATGGTGCTGCCACCGGGAGTGCCAACAACCAGCGCTGGCTTTGCGTCTTTCAGCAGTATGGTGGGTGTCATCGATGAGAGCATGCGTTTGTTAGGGGCGATGGCATTGCGTTCGTTGCCAATGACACCGAATTCATTCTTAACGCCAACCTTGGCGGAGAAATCATCCATCTCGTTGTTCATAAGGAAGCCGGCGCCTTCCACAACCACGCCCGAACCGAAGTCCCAGTTGAGCGTGTACGTCAGCGAAGCGGCATTGCCCTTACTGTCCGTGATTGAGAAGTGCGTGGTGTCGGGCGACTCAAGGCCGGGACCTACAGAAGATGCGCCGGAGATAGCGTTGGGATCGATCGCCTGTGCCCGTTGTTCCAGGTACCTCTCATCGATCAATGCTGCCACGGGGTTGTCGATAAAATCAGGGTCGCCCAGGTATTCGGCGCGATCAGCAAAGACCCGTTTTTCGATCTCGGCGAGCAGATGAATGTACTGCGCAGAATTGTGCCAAACGTCGGTGAACAGCGGCTGCGCGTAGTCGCGCATCTTAAGCAGCTGCACCAGTGCTATCCCGCCCGAGCTGGGCGGCGGTGCGGTGATGATCGTAAAGTCACGCCACTGCGCGACAATGGGCTCGCGCCACACTGCGCGGTAGGCCGCAAGGTCCGCCAGCGTTATCAGGCCGCCACTTTGCTGCATTTGTTCTACCAGCAAGCGGGCAGTTGCGCCGGTGTAAAACTCTTGGGAGTCATCGGCGATCCGCTTCAGCGTTGCCGCCAGCTCGGGCTGTTTAAACCGCTGCCCGGCGATCAGGCCGGCAAAGTACTCCTCGAAGTTAGTCTCACCCGCAATCTCCTGCACTTTTCCCCGGCCGTAGGCTGCAAGCATCGGATCGACAACAAAGCCGTCCTCGGCCAGCGAGATTGCAGGTGCCAATAAGTCGCGCCAGGGCAGTGTGCCCATCCGCTGGTGGGCCATAGCTAAACCGGCCACGGTGCCAGGAACGCCAGACGCCTTACCGCCCACCAGTGACTCGCGCTGTACGAAGTTTCCTCCTTCATCGAGGTACATGTCCCGCTCTGCTTTTCCCGGTGCAGTCTCTCGAAAGTCGAGAAAGGCTGGCTCGCCGTCCATGTACACCGTGAGGAACCCGCCGCCACCGATATTGCCCGCCTCCGGATAGGTCACCGCGAGCACAAACGCGGCCGCAACGGCTGCATCCACCGCGTTGCCACCTGCCGTGATGATTTCTGTGGCCGTCTCGGCACTGTATCGGTCCGGCATTGCCACCGCGGCAGGCGCGGCCTGTGTGGCCGGTGCTAAAAGCAACACCAGGAAAAGAAGGGCGCTGGGTTTGTTCATTCCTAGACCTCACAAAAGCAGGACTACGACCGTAACAGATGCGACACGGGCAGGGAATTCAGCCCGGATCTTGCACCTTGGCCTCGCTGCCAGCGAGAGGCGCAGACCATGAGCGAAAAGGTCATAGGCGCTTGATGGTTTGCGTCATTGAGCGCCCCCAGGCACTGGTCAATACTCCGAGCTTCCAGTTAGTAGCAGGAGCAAGCGGGTGTCACAGCCAGACCTACTGAAACAGCCCTTTGAGCTGGGCTTTACCTACACGCGGTCTACCGGGCCGGTAGTGGGGCGATTCCTCACGGGGCTTCGCAATCGGGAAATTATCGGCAATCGCGCCAGTGATGGGCGCGTCATCGTGCCACCCATGGAGTATGACCCCGTCACCGCGGACGCCCTGGACGAGTTTGTGCCGGTCAGCGATGAAGGCGTGATCGTGAGCTGGGCCTGGGTTTCGGAACCCCGTGAAGCCCACCCCATGGAAAAGCCGTTTGCCTGGGCAATGATCCGTTTAAAAGGCGCCGATGTCCCCATGATTCACTGCGTCGCCGCTCCCGAAGAATCGGCGGTTAGCACGGGTGCACGCGTGAAGGCGCGCTGGGTGGATGAGCCCAGGGGCTATATCACCGATATCGCCTGTTTTGAATTGATGGGAGGTGCGTCATGAGCGACGAGCAGGATGTGATTACAGACATCGAAACGCCGATATACCTGAAGTACAACTTTACGGCAGGCCTGGCGCCATCGCGTTTTCTGACACAGTTAAAGAAGGGCAAGTTGACCGGACAGCGCCGAGCAGAGCCCGATGCCCCTGTGTATGTGCCACCTCGGGGTTCCTGCCCGGCGTCTGGCATGCCCACCGACGAAGAAGTGGAGGTCTCTGACAAGGCGACCGTTCAGTCCTTCACCATCGTTCATATCCCCATACCCAACAACCCCATCCAACCGCCTTTTGTGGTGGCAAACCTTGTTGCGGACGGCGCGAACATTTCCTTCATCCATCTGATGAGCGAGTGCGTGAACGAAGAGGTGCGCATCGGCCAGCGTGTTCAGGCCGTGTGGAAGCCCGAGGAGGAATGGGACTATGCCATGGACAATATCCGCTACTTTAAGCCGATCGATGAGCCGGATGTCGCCGTGGACATGATTGGCAAATTACCGGTAACCGGACTGGAGGAGTAAGGCATGAGAGAGATATGTGTTGTCGCCTACAGCCAGTCTGACTGCAAGTCTAATGCGGGCATGGCCAACGAGGTCGAGCTGATTATGCCCCAGTTGCAGGCGGTGTATAAGCAGGTAGGTATTACCAGCGCCCAGGATGTGGATTTTGTCTGCTCGGGCAGCTGCGACTACCTGCAGGGTGCGGCGTTTGCCTTTGTTGCCGGCGTGGACGCACTGGGAGCGGTGCCGCCGATCAAGGAATCGCATGTGGAGATGGATGCTGCCTGGGCGCTGTACGAGTCCGTGCTGAAAATCCGGATGGGTCAGGCAGACTCTGCTTTGATCTATGGCTTTGCCAAGTCTTCCCCCGGCGAACTGCCCATTGTGCTGTCACAACAGCTGGATCCCTATTATCTGGCCACTCAGTGGGTGGATACGATTTCACTGGCGGCTATGCAGGCACGCCTGATGCTGGAGCAAGGGCTGATCACCGAGGGTGACATGGCAGCGGTTGTTGCGGACTCGCGCAGAAAAGCACTGCAGAACCCGCAGGCGCAGCTTTCGGGTGAGACCAGCACCGAAGCACTACTTAACGAGCCACATTATGTGTCGCCGCTCAGGCGCTCCGACTGTTGCCCGGTGTCCGATGGCGCTGCTGCGATGATTATCTGTACGGTAGACAAGGCAAAGGAATGGGGTGTGCCTTACGCGCGTATCACCGGGATTGATCACCGCATTGAGACTCACAATTTGGGTATGCGTGATCTCACCGATTCGGTGTCCACGCGCCAGGCTGCTGCACGCGCAGGCGTTGCCGATGGTCCTGTTGATGTCGCCGAAGTGTACGCCCCCTTCAGTCATCAGCAGATCATTCTGCAGCGAGCGCTGGATCTTGGCGATGATACTGACATCAATCCCAGCGGCGGCGTGCTAGCAGGGAACCTGATGATGGCGTCGGGCGTGTCCCGGATCGGCGAAGTATTCCGCCGTATTGTTGCGGGCGAGGCGGGTCGTGGCGTTGCCCATGCAACCTCGGGCCCCTGTTTGCAGCACAACATGGTTACAGTATTGGAGGGCGCGTAATGTCTGAATTAGCAGCGGTGGTCGGCATTGGCCAGACCCACTATAAGACCAAGCGCGGCGATGTCTCCATCGCAGGGCTGGTGCGCGAGGCCGCACAGAATGCACTGGATGATGCTGGCCTGACATTCGATGACATCGACGCGGTGGTGATCGGCAAAGCCCCCGATATGTTCGAAGGCGTGATTATGCCTGAGATCTACCTGACCGATGCGCTGGGTGCCAATGGCAAGCCCATGTTGCGTGTACACACGGCGGGATCCGTGGGCGGATCGACCGCGATCGTGGCGGCGTCGCATGTGCAGAGCGGGACGTTTAAGCGTGTGCTCACAGTGACGTTTGAAAAGCAGTCTGAATCCAACGCGATGTGGGCGCTATCTACGCCGCAACCGTTTTCGGTACACTTGAACGCCGGCGCCGGTGGTTACTTCGCCCCGATTATTCGTGAATACATCCGGCGCTCCGGCGCGCCGGCGGATGTGGGAATCAAGGTGGCGGTAAAAGATCGCCTGCATGGCGCGCGCAATCCGCTGGCGCATCTTCAACTGCCGGATATCACTGCAAAGGAAGTGGAGGAGTCCATGATGCTGTGGGACCCCCTACGTTTCCTGGAGGCCTGCCCATCGTCTGACGGTGCCTGCGCCATGGTTATCGCCAGCGAAGATCTGGCCGAGAAAGGGCCCAAGCCCCCAGCCTGGATTCGCGGTGCCGCCATGCGCTCTGAGCCCACGATGTTCGCCGGTAGGGATGAGGTTAGTCCGCAAGCAGGGCGCGACTGCGCCGCCGACGTGTATGCACAGGCGGGCATCACAGATCCCCGTAAAGAACTCGATTGCGCAGAAATCTACGTGCCGTTCAGCTGGTATGAACCCATGTGGCTTGAGAACCTCGGCTTCGCGCCAGAGGGTGAGGGCTGGAAACTGACCATGGAGGGAGCAACCTCGCTGGACGAGGGGGGTGATATTCCCTGGAACTGCTCGGGTGGTGTTTTGTCCTCCAATCCTATCGGTGCTTCCGGCATGATACGTTTTGCTGAGGCCGCCAGGCAGGTACGCGGCGATGCCGGCGACCATCAGGTGCCCGGTGCGAAGCTGGCCATGGGCCATGCTTACGGCGGTGGCGCCCAGTTCTTTTCCATGTGGGTCGTTGGGGCTGAGAAGCCCTAGCGCCCGTCATCCAGCCGGAGAGCACAATGACCAAGCACTTTAATCTTGCAGATATGTTCGAGCTGGTGGCCGACAAGGTGCCCACGCGCAGCGCACTGGTGTGCGGTGAGCAGAGGGCCACCTTCAGTGAGTTGGAACAACGCGCCAACAGGCTTGCCCACTTTCTCGCCAGTAGAGGCGTCAAGGCCGGTGACCATGTCGGCCTGTATATGTATAACTGCAACGAGTACCTCGAGGGTATGCTCGCATGCTTCAAACTGCGTGCGGTGCCCATCAACGTCAACTACCGTTACGTGGAAGAGGAGCTGCTGTACATATTTGATAACGCCAATATGGTGGCTTGTATCCATCATCAGGAGTTTGTGCCGCACATTGAAAAGGTGCGCGCTGATGCGCCAGACCTGAAAACCTTTGTCTATGTGACAGATGACTCCGGAGAGGATGCATCGGCGCTTGATTCACAGGAGTACGAAGCGTCACTGGCCGATCAGTCGGACGCGCGCGACTTCGGTGAGCGCAGTGATGAGGACCTGTTTATTCTGTACACCGGTGGAACCACCGGTATGCCCAAGGGCGTGATGTGGCCCCACAAGGCGGTGTTTTTCGCGGCCATGGGTGGCGGTGGCTGGTTCCATCCCGACGGGGCGATCACTGAGCCCGAGCAAATTGCGGAACGCATTGGCGATTTTGCCATTGTCGGCATGGCGCTTGCGCCACTGATGCATGGCGCGTGCTGGTGGTATGCCTGCATTCAGCTGTTGGCTGGAAACTCTGTCATTCTTAATCCCGGCCACCACCTGGTGGGCGAGGAAGTGTGGGACATTGTAGAGCGCGAGAAGGTTAACTCGGTCTCGATTGTGGGTGATGCGATGGCTGTGCCGCTGCTGGATGCCCTGGCGGACAACCCCGATCGCTGGGACCTGAGTTCTGTATTTAATGTGGGCTCTGGTGGTGCTGTATTCTCCGAGAGCAAACAGGAAGCCTTCAAGGCCCACTTCCCCAATGTCTTCATTTCTAACTCCTTCGGTTCCTCTGAAAGCGGCAGCATGGGCTTTGACGGCGGTGGCAAGAAGGGCCAGGGGCTGGGTAACGTGGTGAAAAGCGAGTTCATGTCGGTGATTAGCGACGTGGAGGGCGAGCCCCACCGTCATGTCGAATCCGGTGAGATGGGCATTTTTGCCCGCAGCGGGTATATACCCGTGGGTTACTACAATGACCCGGTAAAAACCGCCAAGACCTTCGTTGAGGTCGACGGGCAGCGCTGGTTATTGCTCGGCGATGAGGCGCGTCTTGAGGACGACCAGAGCATTACCGTATACGGTCGCGGCTCTAACTGCATTAACAGTGGCGGGGAAAAAATCTTCCCCGAAGAGGTGGAGCAGGCGCTGAAGGCGCACCCCGCTATCTTTGACTGCCTGGTAGTGGGCACCCCGGATGAACGCTTCGGCAGTCGTGTGGCGGCTATCGTGCAGCTTCGCGGAGACGCCACGCTGACGCTGGATGCAGTGCAGGAAGAAGCGCGCCGTCACATTGCCGGCTACAAGGTGCCGCGTGAGTTGCATATTGTGAGTGAAGTGCCGCGTGCACCCAGCGGTAAACCCGCTTATCCCAAGGCGCTGGAAATTGCGCTGTCAGGCGATTGTCAGGTCAGCTGATCTGCATCTCATTCCCATGGCCACCCTTAGGGTGGCCACTGACTTTTCTAAGGACTAACTGATGACGGAACTGCCCATCAGCACCGATAACTGCATTGTTGAGCGCGATGACAATGTTCTAGTGGTAACGCTGAATCGCCCGGAGGCGAAGAACGCATTTACGCCTGCCATGTTGCTTGGCATGTACCGGGCATGGCGCCTGTTGGATGAGGATGACAGCCTGCGCTGCGCCATATTGACGGCCAACGGCGACACCTTTTGCGCGGGCATGGACCTCAAAGCGGGTGCGGATGGTGACCAGGGCGGCAACGATGAGTTTATGTCAGTGATGGCAGAGGTCCCCAATGTTCACTGGCAAGCGCTGTTGCGTGACAACCGACCCAATAAACCCATCATCCTTGCGGTAGAGGGCTATGCCCTGGCGGGAGGCACTGAAATTTTGCAGGGTACGGATATTCGCGTGGGCGCCGAGAACGCTATTTTTGGTGTGACCGAAGTGGCGCGCGGTCTCTATCCAATGGGCGGCTCCACCATCCGTCTGCGCAGACAGATCCCTTATTGCCTGGCAGCTGAAATGCTGCTGTGCGGCGATCACATCACAGCGCAACAGGCGCTGGATTTCGGCCTCATCAACAAAGTCGTACCGGCAGGGCAGACCCTTGAGGCCGCAAAAGCCTATGCGGCGAAGATTTGTAGTGCGGGTCCACTGGCAGTCAAAGCCGTGATTCAATCCCTGCGCGAGCACCAGGAATGCATGGATGAGGATGAGGCCATGGTGGCTTCAGATGGTTTAGCAGGCCCGGTGTTTGGCTCCAAGGACGCCAAAGAGGGCATGCGCGCGTTCAAGGAAAAACGGCCTGCGGTATTTACCGGCGAATAACCAAGGTTCGCGTTGCTACAGCGCAGTGATTGCACCAACATACCGCGCCATGCCCGCTTACTGGAGAACAAGAAATGACTGATTTGGCCCCCGCTTTTGAGACGCTGGTCAATGAGCGCCGCTCTTTGCGCGCGTACCGGCCCGATGCCGTACCTCAGGCTGTTTTGGATGCGGTGTTCTCACAGTCGCTGATGGCGCCGAGTAACTGCAATACCCAGCCTTGGTATGTGCACGTGGTTTCCGGGCCCAGGCTTGAGAAACTGCGGCAGGCGATGCCGGAGAAGTTCATGGCGGGTGAGATATCCATGGACTTCCCCTACGACGGGGTTTACGAGGGTGTGTACAAAGATCGCCAGTACGGTTCGGCGCAAGCCCTTTACGACGCTGCCGGCATTGCCCGTGAAGATAAGGCAAGGCGACATGAGCAGTTCATGCGCAATTTCACTTTCTTTGACGCGCCGCATGTGGCGTTCTTTTTCCTGCCGGAGCCTTTCGGTATACGCGAGGCCTGCGATCTGGGCATGTTCGCGCAAACCGTCATGCTGGCCCTCACAGCGCACGGGTTGGGCAGTTGCCCGCAGACTGCGCTCAGCTTTCAGGCCAATTATCTGCGCGAAGAACTGGGTATCGACGACAGCAATAAGCTGATGTTTGGTCTCTCATTCGGCTATCCCGACGATACAGATCCTGTGAATGCCTGCCGCACCGTGCGCGCATCGCTGGATGACGTGATTACCTGGCACAGCGAGGCCTGACCATGAGTGTACTGCTGGCAGAAAAGGACGACGGTGTACTGACGCTAACGCTCAACCGTCCCGAAAAGAAAAACGCCATTAACAACCCACTGTGGGAGGCCATTCGCGACACCTTCCGAGCAGCGGCTGACGACGACGAGGTCGCCTGTGTGTTGCTGACAGGTGCCGGCGATAACTTTTCCTCAGGCGTGGATATGTCGTCGTTCACCGATGCCGGGGAGGGTGAGCACCCCTTCGAGGCAGCGGCCAGGGCGGTGGCTGATTTCAATAAGCCGCTGGTCGCTGCTGCGCGCGGGGCAGCAGTGGGCGGCGGTGCGACTGTATTGTTTCATGCGGATATCGTTTATGCGGGGGAGAGCCTGCGCATGCGTCTGCCTTTTGCGAGTCTGGCCCTGGTGCCCGAGTGGGCAAGCAGCTACATGTTGCAGGCCAATATCGGTGCCCAGCGAGCCGCCGAATTGTTTTACACAGCCGAGTGGATCGATGCGGCAAAGGCACTGCGCTATAACCTGGTTGCCGATGTGCTGCCCGACGATGAACTCGCGGCCCATGCCAGTGCCAAGGCGCGTGAAATAGCCCAATGGCCGGTTTCGGCGCTGAAAGAGATCAAACAGTCATTGCGTTTGCACCATCAGCCGCAGATAGATCTGGCGTTCAACACCGAGCAGGCAGGCATGTTGCGACAAGCGGGGTCGCCGGACAATATTGAAGCGGTGATGGCGTTTATGGAGAAGCGTGCCCCCAACTTTCGTCGGGGGTGATTCTTGCTGAGGGTCCGGAGGTTTAGGCCCCTAGGCGTCTTCGAAGCCTGTGACTTCCAGATTAAAGCCTGAAATGGCATTGAAATGGATGGGTGCCGACATCAGTCGCATCTTGCCAACTCCCAAGCGCTTCAGAATCTGTGCGCCTGTGCCGATAACCCGGTAGTTTTGTACGCCCGCAGGTGAGCCACTGGTGGCGACAGCAGCAGGTTGGGGGAACTGCGTGACTTCTTCCAGTTGCTGTTCCACAGACGCGGATTGGCCGATGAGTACCACAACCCCTTTACCCGCATCGGCGACACGCTGCATCGCGCGGCGGTAAGACCAGCCCGGACGCCCCTCAATGCGCGTCCCCAATACATCGCGCAGCGTATTGATGGTCTGCACTCGCACCAGGGTTTCATCGTCCTCGTTGAGATCACCGTGACTCATGGCGTAATGCACAGTGTCATCGATCAAATCGGTAAACGTGTGAAGGGTGAACTCACCGAATTCGGTATCGATGTTCTTGCTGGTATGCAGTTCAAGTGACTGTTCGTGTAACGCACGGTACTCAATAAGGTCGGCGATTGTGCCCATGCGCAGGCCGTGCTTCTCGGCGAACACTTCCAGTTCCGGTCGCCTGGCCATGGTGCCGTCTTCGTTCATGATCTCAACGATCAACGCCGCGGGCTCGAAGCCCGCCATCCTCGCGAGGTCTACGCCCGCTTCGGTGTGACCTGCGCGTCGCAGTACTCCGCCGGGCTTGGCCACCAGGGGGAAGATGTGCCCGGGCTGATTGATATCTGCGGGTGTGGCCTGAGCCGCCACGGCTTCCTGCACAGTGTGTGCACGCTGTACGGAGCTGATGCCGGGACCTTTGCGATCAGCCGCATCGATAGAGACCGTGAAGTTGGTTTCGTGTTGGGAGCGGTTGTCCCTCACCATCAGGGGCAGTTGTAGCTGCCGGGCCCGCTCCTCGGTAATGGGCATGCAGATCAGGCCACAGGCTTCAGACGAGAAGAAGGTAATGATTTCCGGTGTCACTGCCTCGGCGGCAACGATCAGATCGCCTTCATTCTCGCGATCTTCGTCATCCATGAGGATAACCATCTTCCCTGCTTTAATGTCATCCAGCAGGTCGGGGATACTGCTAAGAGCCATGGGTGCTGTCCTCTTTCGCCGGCGCTGCTTATAGCATTTCAATGGCAACGGCTGTGGCTTCGCCACCGCCGATACACAGTGCCGCAACACCGCGTTGCTTGCCGTACTGCTTCAGTGCATACATCAATGACACAAGGATGCGAGAACCGGTTGAGCCAATGGGGTGGCCCTGTGCGCAGGCGCCACCATGCACATTCACTTTTTCATGATCCAGACCGAGATCTTCCATCGCCATCATGGTCACCATGGCAAAGGCTTCGTTGATCTCAAATAGATCGACATCGTCTTTGCTCCAGCCCGTCTTGGCCAACAGTTTTTCGATGGCGCCAATGGGGGCAATGGTGAACTCGGCGGGCGCCTGACTGTGGCGGGCGTGTGCAACGATACGCGCCATCGGTTTCAAACCGCGCGCCTGGGCTTCGCTCTCGGCCATCAACACCAGTGCACTGGCTCCGTCAGAAATGGAGCTGGCATTAGCGGCGGTGATGGTGCCGCCTTTGGCGAACGCAGGGCGCAGATTTGGGATTTTATCCACTGCCGCTTTGTGTGGCTGCTCGTCGTCTTTAACGACAGTATCGCCACGTCGGCTTTTTACCGTGACGGGAGCCGTTTCTGCATCCAGCTTGCCTTCATCAATAGCGCGCTTGGCACGGCTCAGCGATTCGATGGCGAAGGCATCCATTTGCTCGCGGGTGAGTCCACGAGCGTCTGCAGTCTCTTGCGCAAAGCTTCCCATTGCGCGGCCGGTGTAGGCATCCTCAAGGCCATCGACAAACATATGATCCAGCATGTCGGTATGGCCGGTGCGCACGCCGCCGCGAGCACCCATCAGCAGGTGCGGCGCATTGGTCATACTCTCCATGCCGCCGGTGATAACCACCTTGTTAGTGCCGGCCATGATGCTGTCGTAGCCAAATATTGTTGCCTGCATGCCGCTGCCGCAGGCCTTGTTAACGGTCACCGCGCCTGTGGACTTCGGTACACCAGCGCCAATGGCTGCCTGACGGGCAGGGCACTGCTTGAGGCCAGCCGGCAATACGCAGCCCATGAACACTTCGTCCACGTCGGCGCCATCGATGCCCGCGCGTTCGACAGCTGCCGCCACGGCCGTGCTGGCAAGCTCGGGTGCGGGAACGGCGGCAAGTGCACCGTTAAGGCCGCCCATGGGGGTGCGTGCACCGTCGATGATGACTACTGCGTCGTTACTCATAACTGGGTTTCCGTTGCGCTAAATCAAAGATGGAGAGCGGTATCGCGGTGCGATAGCGGTCAAAAAATGGGCCGCCATTTAGCCATATCCTAGGGCTATTCTCAATACGGCCAGCCCCTGTGTTCAGTTGTGTTCTGGGGCGAATAACTTGCCGCGTACGGCCCTGCGGTAGGCCTGCGGCGTTACCCCTGAATGCTGCTTGAATACGCGCGCGAACTGGCCGCCATCGCCCATGCCCACGCGCCAGCCAATTTCACCGATGGCGAGATTGCTTTGGCGCAGCAGCTCCTTGGCGGCGGCCACACGCTGTTTTGATAGATACGCCAGCGGCGTCATGCCGGTTGCCGCTTTGAAACGACGGTTCAGGGTGCGTGTGCTCAATCCATGTTCTTGCGCCACTTCGGGCATGGACAGAGTGTTGGCGAGTTGATCCTGCAGTTGGTGCTGCACCTCGAGAACGGTTTCATCGTGGTGGGAGGTTAGCGGCTGGTCCTGCCAGGCGGCGTCGCCGAAGGGTTGACGTATTTCAGGCGAAAACTGGTTCTCTATGGCTCTCGCGATGCGTCCGCCGAACCAGTCCTCAACAATGTGCACCATCAGGTCGGCGATGGAATTCACACTTCCTGCGCAGTACAGGTTATCGCTCTGGGTAATCAGGTGGCGCGATTTGCACGCGACCGCCGGGTAGCGTTGTTGAAAACGCTTTAGATAGTGCCAATGGGTGGTCGCAGGGCGACCGTCTAACAGCCCCGCTTCTGCCAGCAGGTAACTGGAGGTGCCCACTGCACAGATGCGTGCGCCCTGTTCAGCGTATGTCCTCAGTAACGGGAGTAGGGCCTGTGACTGTGCCAACACGGGCAGCGGATTACGCCAGATGGCCGGTAGAATGATCAGGTCTAGTTGTGCCGGCAGCGCGTCGTATCGGGTATCCGGTTGCACCCGCAAACCGCTGGCCATGGTTTTCAATCGCCTGTTTTCCGCCGCCACCAGTGTCTTGACTGTCGAGCGCCCGGGCTTGCTGATGCCAGCCAGCTGATTGGCCGCATGCAGAATTTCCAACGGCAAGGTCAGGCTCGTCGAGAGTGCATTGGGAAGCAGCAGGGCGGCGGCAGTACGCATAGTTTTGGTCCTGTGAGTGAAATGGCCAAAATAGCACACTATCTGTCTGAATATGATTGCTAAGCGCAGCTTGGAAAAATCTACACTTGCGCCTGTATTCAGTTAGGAAAAGCAGGCATGAGCAGAGTTCCACTGCCCGTCATCGTTGGGTTTGGCGGTATTAATGGTGCAGGACGTGCTTCAGGGCATCACGCCTTGGCACGCATGGCCTACGACGCTCTAGGTTCCGGCCAGCGCGCCACCACACTGGCGGCCCTTGCACAGTTGATGGGGGTGGATAATCCCAGTGCTAAGGAACGATACATTCTTGAGCACACACTGATCAGGCGCATTGAGGTGCAGCATTTCGATCCTGACTGCATGTCCTGGAACAAGCGCTTTCCAACGGAGAGCAATGGCCATCCCGTTAACTTCGATGTAAAGCGTCAGAACCTGCCTGACAACCTGCCGAGGGGTTGGGATGTCACCGAGAAGTCCGTCACGCATGTGAATGTGCAGATCCGCGGGCAGCAGGACTTTCTATTGCCAACCACCAGGGAGTTTGAGGTCAAGGTGGCGGGTCAGTTGCCGACAGGCTTTGAGCCAGGTGAGCTCTATCCATCGCGCAATCATCCACGTGGCCTGCAGATGACCATCTATGCCGCCTCTGACGCCGTGAACAGCCTGGGTATGGACTGGCAGCAGATCACAGAGCGTGTGGCCGCCGACCAGATCAGTGTCTATGCCGG
>SPKZ01021380.1_pt1 | contig 13584 bp, 11 predicted proteins | sample 2456571 | NCBI WGS metagenome assembly SPKZ01 (sample SAMN11192286, study PRJNA482655) | marine metagenome | biome: ENVO:00000447; feature: ENVO:00000244|ENVO:00000211|ENVO:00000569|ENVO:00002023; material: ENVO:00002151; isolation source: ocean water from marine abyssalpelagic zone ...
AAATGCAAAAGATCTTTTAAATAAACTTGATTTAGAAAGTTTCACCAAAACAGCGCATGAAACAGGTTTTTTTGATCAATCCCATTTTATAAGAGAATTTAAATTTTTTATGAAAGAAACCCCTAAAAACTACTATAAAAATAAACTCTCTTTAACAAAATCAAGTGATTTTAAAACATATCCATCCAAATAAATTTAGAAACAAAAAAAGTAACCTTAAAAACTTTCCCATTCTTTTTGATCATTTGTTGCAAATACTGTGCTATTCACTTCTTCTTTTGTTTTTTCACTTCTTTCTTTTATAATTTTATTTTTATTTATTTTCAAATTACTTTTTTGTCTCATAATGGCTTTTTCTCCACTTCGTCTTTCATTGTTATCATAATCTAAATCAAAGTCTTTTTCTCTTCTATCTTTAATATCATTTTTTCCAATAAATTCTTTTTGATTCACACTGTCCACTATTTTTTGAGATATGTCTGCTGAACTTACTGCAATTTCTAAGGTTTCATTTGCTGCAAATGCGATTTTTTGAGTTTCTCTGTCTTGTGTGCTAATCGCATCATTAATTTGTTCAATGCCAAGCTTTTGTTCTTTTGAGGAGGTCTCAACATTGGCAATTAATCGTATTGTATTATTTATATTTTCGGTTAGGTTCGTATAACCAGAAATCATTTCATCTGATATTTTTTTGCCTTCACTTGTTTTATTATTTGCATTAGCTACTAAATCTTTGATTCTTTTGGCTGTATCAGCTGATCTGGTTGCTAAGTTTCTTACTTCTTGTGCAACTACTGAAAAACCTTTTCCTGCTTCCCCAGCGGTGGCTGCTTCTACAGCTGCGTTTAAACTTAAAATATTGGTTTGGAAAGCTATTTGATCAATTTCAGCAATGGCGTCTGTTATTGCAGATACTTGTTCATTAATCTCATCCATTGAAGAAGTGGTTTTTTCTGCTAAAACATGACCTTCTTTTATTGAATCAAGTACTTTATTAGCATAAGTGCTCATTTCACTAATAGAGTTATTATTATTTGTTACCGTACTTGTAATCTCTTCTAAAGCAGCAGATGTTTCTTCAAGAGAAACAGCTGCTTCATTAGAAGAATGATTAAGAATATCAACATTTTCCAATAAAGTATTCGCCGATGAATTTAGCGTTAAACCAATTTGTTTATTTTCTACCAACATAAACGAAATAGAATCTCCTAAAGAATTAACGCCATTTGCTAAATCAAGAAGTTGGTTTTTTACTTTTGAATTATCTACTCTATTTATATAGTTATAAGATGAAAATTCTTCTAAAATACTTAAAACATTCCCTATATTATTTTCCATTTGAAAAGCCATAGAATCTAAAACTTTTTTTAACTGCATCAAGGTAGGATTTTCTACATTCATATTAATTCTTTGACATAAATCACCTTGTTCAAACTCAGATAAAACCATTATTGTTTCATCTATAAAAGCTCTGTCTTCATCAATTGATTTTTTTATACTTTTAATATTTGTATTAACGATTTTTGCCATAGATCCCATTTCATCGTTTGATACATCATCTAAGAGTTTAATCTCATCTTTTTCTCTGTTTAAATAATCAAAAAATCCAAGTAATCCTTCTTGAAACGTTGATATTTTATACCTAACAGATCGCATAACAAAATAGGCACTTAAAAAAGATATAAAAAGAACAATAAGTGAAATAATTTCTATGGTTCTTAAGATAGTATGTTCATCTTTCTCAGTTTGTGCTATGGAATGTTCAAGAAGATTTTCCATTTGATGCATTAATATTTGTATATTTTTATCCATAAGTTTTAGCTCTGTACTTAAAGTCTTTTGTTCTTCTTTAATATGCTCTTTTTTACCACTCTTTAAATCAGATATAAACATCTTTAATGTAGCTTCAAACTCTTTTTGTTCTTTTTCTAAAATTTTAAGCTCTTTTAGAAAAAGTTTGTATATGTTTTTTGTTTTTTCATCTACATTATGCGCAATTGCTTTAAGTGATAATTCTTCTGCTTTTACAAGGGTATGGTCTGTTTCTTTTTCCAGTAAAACAATATTATTCTCAAGTGTTTTAAACTCTTTAGAATTAATATCAGCACTTGCTATAATCAATTCATAAGTAAGTATCTCTTCTTCTAAGATATCTTTTTCCAATTCAGTAATAATCGTATTAAGAGGTATTTGGTATTGCGATATTTCACTGATTTCATTTCCGATTTTATTAAATCCCAAATAAGAAGAAGTGGCAATAATAATCATGCCCGTAATTCCAACTAAAATAGAAAAAAGTATTTTTGTTGTTAGTTTCATATTAATTAATAATTTACTAGTCATTTAAAATCCTTAAGTAACTTTTTATCTTAGCTTAAAAATATACATCACTCGCTCTTAACATATTGTTATCTTTAGGTATTAATATTATTCTTTTAATGATTTGTAATTAATAGACTATATATATCACAACAATAAATTATTTATCTCTATAAAAAAGGAATGAAGACTATATAAAATGCACTTTAATCATTTTTAATGTAATTAAATTATAAATTTAAGTTTATGAATTTTACAAGATAAAATCCAATCATAATTTGAGAAAAAAATAAAAAAAGAAGTAGGAAAAAAGGAAAAATAGAATTTGGATTATTTTATTTTAAATTTAGAGAATAAAAAACACTGTACTTTCTAAAAACATGAAGATAAAAATATCTCCATATTTTTTAATAACTTAAAAAATTGTGATTAACAACAATTACAAGCTTGTTTATACTTACTTAATTTTCCAATACCTGGATTAAACGTATTCGTAGGATCTAATTTTTCATAAAACTTTTTTAAAGTACTTTCTGCTTTATACATATGTCCAACATTATGTTCAGCAGGATACTTAGCACCTTTTGCGTCTAAAAATTCAAGCATAATTTCTTTCATTCTTACTAAATCAGTACCTTTTTTGAAAATGTAATTTTGATGAAATACATTACACATAAAATGTCCATAATGAAGGGTAATTTCAATATTTTTTGCTACTTCTTCTGGCAGTACTTCAAACCATTGCGTATCATTACGACGTAATGCAATATCTAAAGGCAAAACACCTGAAATTATATTATTGTTCATAACAGCATACCTTCCAGTAGCTCCACCGGCTGCAAATCTGTGTAAGATTGCTTTATCGCCCTCTTCTTTTGTACATTCTATATATCCACCATCGCTGTTTTCTTTATCTTCATTCCAGTTTTCTTCTAAATATACTTTTGCTTCTTCTATTCCATCATCTCCCATACTTAAAATCAAATGATGTTCATATTTATCTCTAATATCAAGTAAACGCTGTGGAATTTGATTGGGGAATAATTTACTTGTATATTGCATTACTTTATTTGGAATATCTTTTGGTAAAAATGAAAACCCTTTTAAAAAGTTCTCCGCTTTTGCTTTTATTTCATATAAAAGAGGCATTCTTTTCGTACCTAAGTATCTAATTGCTACAAAAGTATCTTTTCCATACTCTTCTGTAATATTAAAAATAGTTCGGTGCATGTATTCTCCCATTTCTGGAAGGTTCGTAAAGTCCTTTAGAATATCCGTTCTTAGTTTTGCAAGTTTATCTGGGTTATTCGTTCCAAGATAAAAAACTTGTTCTCTTTTAGGTATTACAAAAGTATCTGTTCGTACTGCAAAAACACCCAGTTTACCAGCACAACCACTGCTTTCGAATAATCTTCTCTCATCAGCATTAAAACGGGCTGGAATGTCTGATGTTATATCACGAACACGTGCCTCATATTCATTATCAGATGCTATTCCTTTATCATAAGAAATTTTAGAAGCATCAAAGTTACCTTCTTGAAGATTTGTTAATATTTCTTCTGGTGTATCCCCAAGTCCATCAATTCCTAAATTATTAACAAGGTGTAATTTTCCTTTTTCATCAACTTGTGCATAAATAGCAAGTTCAGTATAAGCTGGACCTCGTTTTACTAATGCGCCTCCTGAGTTATTAGCAATACCACCAATAACAGTAGCACCTAATTGAGAAGAACCAATAACAGAATGAGGACTTCTGTTTATTTTAACCAGAGTTTCTTCAAGTGAGTGAAGCGTAGCACCTGCTAAACTAACGGCTTGTTTTCCTTCATTTATTAAATGAATTTTATTAATTGCAAGAGTAGATATAATAACAAGGTCTCTATCATAGTCATTTCCACTAGGAGCAGAACCTTCTGTAAGTCCTGTTTTTGCAGCTTGCATGATAATGATACAATTATTTTTAACACACGCTTCAATTAGTTTCCATTGTTCAAGCAGAGTACTTGGAAAAACAACTGCTAAAGCCGTACCAATTCCAGAACGAAAACCACTTCTGTAATAAGATGTTTTACTCTCACTGGTTAGAACTTTTTTTGAACCTACAATGTTTTCAAACTCTTGAATCAATACATTTTGTTCTGCTGTTATTGTCATTATCTTAGCCTTTTAATTATTTTATAATTTTTAATTTTTAAATTTTTTTGATACGTTAATCAATACTTCTATTTATCACTTAGAAAATCGAGTATAAACTTAGAATAAATACTTATCTCAAATATGACATAATATTAAAAGAAGTTATTAGTTTAATAATAATGCCTTCTTTTAAGTAAAATAAATCCTAAAATTCTTGTTAATTATTTAATTATGCGAATTATAGCACAATTTTAAAACAGTAAAACATGAAAAAGTAAGAAATAATGCGCTTTAGTTAAGTAGATAATAAAAAGAAAAATTTCACGAAGATATGATTCAAGCCTCTCTTTTAGGCTTGAAAAACGTTAAATTTAAAATTTACAGTAGTTTTTTTGTTTAAATAAAGAGTAAAATACTTTATTTTTGTATTTCAGGACTGTTCTCATTCTTTTTATTTACCATTAAAACACATTCATTATCATCTTTTACAATGGTAATATTTTTATCTTCATACACGGTATCTATACTTTGAGCACTTGAGCCCATGTCCAATTTAAAATATCTTAAATATTCTGTAAATTTAATTCCTGAACGAAAAGCTTTGTTTTCATTTACTTGCTTCAAAGCATTTTTTATCTGTTTGTTCGTGTAATATCTGCTCCAACGCAACCAAATAACAATCATTACGATTAAAAATATGAGTATTTCCATTTATTTTCCTTTAATTCTTTTCTTATTTTAAGATATTTTTATTTAAAAAAAATGTAGTGATATTTTTTATATACTTTTATTCTTTTTTTTCTTGGTTTTCTACCCACTAAAATACCACCTAAAGCAATAAGTGCAATACCAGAGATTGCGTATATATCTGGTATTTCATCTCCTAACATAAGACCAAAACCAACAGCAAAAGGAATACTGGTATAACTAATAACGCCAATAATACTTGCAGCACTTAAACTATAAGCACGAGTAAGAAACCACTGAGATGCCGTGGATAAAACAGCCATAAAAGCAATAAGCGCCCAAACAAAAGGATCAGTATATATTTTAAACTCAACGAAAGAAGTAAATAACAAAATGAATAAAGGAATAATCACTCCTATCCCCATAAAAGAAAGCATAATAATTCTTGCATCATAAATGTCTTTTATTTTTTTAATAGTGGCATAAGCAGCAGCTGCAAAAAAACCACCTAAAATTCCAAGAATATGTTCAAAAGATATTTCTAAACCAAAAGGTTTTATTATAAATATAACCCCTAAAAATCCAATAAACAAAGCTAGAATGGTGCTCGTACTAATAGACTCTTTCATCAAATAATAAGCAAAAATCGTTACAAAAAAGGGCGATGTTTTATTTAATATCACAGCTTCTCCTAAAGGAATCGAAGCAATAGTATAAAAATAACACAGCATAGCAAGTGTTCCAAAAACACCTCTTAAAACAAGTAAGTTAAGTTTTGACATATCTATAGCTACAGGGACTTTTTTCAAACTATAAAGTACAATTATAACGCCCAAAAGATTTCTATAAAATACTATTTCAATGGGGTCCATAGTATCTGATAATATTTTAGCAACTGCCCCTGAAAGTGCCCCAATAAGAGCAGATGAAAGCATGAATAAAATACCCTGATCGATTAGTTTTATTTTTGAGATGATGGAATACTTATTTAACATTTAGATCCTTTATTAATCGTATTGTATACAAAATTTATAAAAAAGGTTTTAAAGGCTTAGAAAGTTAGATTCGTAGAGGGTTTTGAAGTATGGAATAAACCATACTTCTGTGTAATTAGTGAGATAAAAATACTGGTAAAGTAGAATTTTCCAACAAATATCTTGTTGTTCCACCAAACATAAGTTCTCTTAAGCCTTTTTGTCCAAAAGCACCAGCAACAATTAAATCAAAATTGCCATCATTTGCAGCATTTAATAAAGCCTGCCCTGGAATTCTGGTTGTTTTTACTATTTCATAAGTGCTTTCTACTCCATGTAAAGATAAATATGCTTGTATATCTTTCATTTGAGTTTCATCTTTTATATATTCTTTAGAAGAAACTATTTTTACTTTTTTTGCAGCTTTTAATAAATCAAGGGAAGAAGTCAAAGATCTTGAAGCTTCAGGAGAATTATTCCAGCCAATAATAATAGAATCAAGCGAAAACTTTTTCATAACTCTTGGAAACATTAATACTGATTTTCCACTTTTTAAAACAGCTGTTTCAAAAGTAGCAGTAGCAATACCAGAGGGAGGCGCTGCTGCAATAACTAAATCACAAAACTTAGAAGCTTGTTCCACCAAAGAACTTCTAACCCCTACTTTAATTTTTAAATTAACAAGACTTTTATCAATACCAACCTTGTTGATTACCTTAGAAAGAAGGGCTTTAAATTCATCATCTTCTTCTTTATACTGAGATCTAAGAACTTCATCAATAGAATTTTGAATCTCTGTAGGTAAACGCATAGTATCTTTCATAGTAACAATAGTTTCTAATCTGGATTGTAAAATATCTACATCAACCGCAAAATGTTTTGCAATTAATAAAGCACCATATAGTCTATCTTCTAGCTCTTCTCCTCCACCAATGGGAAAAAAAAGTTTTTTATACGTCATATTAAATCCTTTTATATCAAATTATTATCAAGTAAAATAGTATAAAACGAAAAAATGTAATAAAAATAAAATTTATAAACTTATTATATTATACAGCAAATATAATAAGCTCTTTGAGCATCAAATGCCTTAATACTCTAAATAACCCTACTTCTTTAAACTTAAAAATACAATATTCTCAATTTCAATATATTCTTCATTTGTAAGCTCATAAGATAAATTATAAGCCCCACAAATATTCTCTAAAATACCATATAAATATTCAAGAGTATTTACTGCTAAAAATTTATATTTTTTATTGGGATTCATCTGTTTTATTTCTTCTAAATATAAATCTCTTAATTCTTGATTTTTGTAAATATTACTTACCGTTTCAAAAAGTACAATAATTTTTTCTTTTTTTAACGTTGTTTTACTTAGAATATTAGGTTCTTTATTAAATGCAATTGCAATATCAAATAAATCTCTAGCATTACCATTCCCAGCTCTATAATAAATTTTTTTTGCAATTATTTCTTCTACTGTATCAATTAATAATCCATGATTCCATAACGTTACTTTAGTATAAGGAACTTTTGATTTTTGAATAACATCAAAAAATTGAATCTTACAAACTTCATCTATTACAATTTCAGAATAAATAGGATGAGATCTAAAATCTCCAGTAAATCCAATGTTTTTCATACTTTCTTTTACTTCCTTACTCCAAGAAGACTCTTTAAGTAAGTGTTTTTTATCGACATCAGCATATATAAAAATATCAATATCCGTAGAATATCTATGATTCCAATAATAAGCTGCTAAAGCAGTACCTCCACCAAGAGTAGATACATCTTTTAATCCCTTTTCTTCTAAAAGTAAAAGAGTTGCGTTAAGCATAGCTTTTTGTTTTGAGAAATCATACATGAACTATTTTTTTTCGCTTTAATATATTTTGCAATGCAAGAGGAACAATATTTTCATTATCGCCATTTAAAGGAAGATGTTTAAGTCTAAATCGTTTGTCCCATGATTTAGCGACACCTGTTAAACTTCTAAAAGGACTTGTGATATATATATTCTTAACATCTCTTTTTGAAATATCAAATGTTGAAATAAACTCTTCAAGCTCATCAGGCGATAGTTCTTTAAAAAACTTTGAATAAATACTTTGTTCTTTAATGCTTGCATCATCATACTTACTTTTATTAAATGCTTTTTTAATGTCACTATATGTAAATTTGAAATGTTCATCAATATTTCTATTAAGTATATGAAAAAACCTATGAGTAACTTTTTTTTCACTAATATTTTGAAGTTCTTTTTTATCAAGATGAATAAGTAGTTGATACAGTTTATTTCTATTACTGTCCTCTTTTTTCCAATCATTAAGAGTTGTTAATGGTATCTCTAAATATTTACTAATTTCTACTTGAGTCATTCGCTATCCTTATATATTTACATTATATACGAATACCGTATTTTTGTCAATAATTAATTAAGTAGAAAATTTAATTAATGTTAAAACCATTTATTTTTTTTAGTGATATAAATAAAACCTGCAACGCTTGTTACTCCCCTTGCTATATAAAGGGAAAGCATTGCTATCCACAAACCATTATTTTCTAAAGCTTGTGTGAAAAACCATACAGGGAAATAGACCAGTATTACGGATACTAACATCGCATTTTGCATGACTTTTACTTGTGTTGCCCCTATAAATACTCCATCTAATAAATAACTGGGTGCTGCTAATATTGGCAAGATTATTAACCAAGGTAAGTATTTAATCGCAATGTCTTGTACTTGTGATATTGAGGTTAAAGCTCCTATAATTTCTTCGCCTAAAAAGTAGAAAAACACACTAAAACAAAGAGCTACAAGAAAAGATAAACAAGCAGCAGAAATAACTAAACGGAAAAAATTCTCCATATCTTTAGCCCCAATAGATTTTCCGCTTAACGCTTCAAGTGCATGTGCAAAACCATCTAAAACATGTGCAATTAACATAACAAAACTAAGTAGTACTGCATTCGCAGCCAAAGTATCTGCCCCAAATTTAGCACCTTGAGCTGTAAAAAAGGACATAGAAATAAGTAATAAAATAGTTCTTACAAATAAATAACGGTTGACTTTTATAATTTTTGAGTAATTATTTAATTTGATTAAAGATTCAAAAACAACAGTACCCCCAACCTTTAAAAGCATTTTACGGCAAAAATAAGCCCCAAGTACTAGTCCAAAGTATTCTGATATTACAGTAGCTATAGCTAAACCTTCTGCTTGCATATTTAGAACATTAACAGCTATTACATCTAATACTATATTTAACAAGTTCGTACTTACTAATAAGATTAATAAAACTTTAGTATTTTGATTACCAACAAACCAGCCCAATAAAACATAAGAACATAAAACAGCTGGTGCCCCATAAATACGAATACTTGAATAAGCTAAAGCCTGTGGTAATACTTTTTCATCGGATAATAATAAATTCAACGCTACATCAATGATGACTTCTTGAAACAGCAGTATTAACAAAGAAATAAAAAGTGCTAAAATAATAGACTGTGATAAAACAGTGCGATTAGCATCTCCATCATTCGCCCCAACGCTTTGAGCAATCATTCCTGTTGTCCCCATTTTTAAAAAACCAAAAGACCAATAAACAAAAGAAAAAATAGTGGTACCAATAGCAATTGCTGCTAAAAAACGACTGTCTGGTAGATGACCAATTACCGCAATATCCACAAGTCCTAATAAAGGTTGTGAGATATTAGAAAGCATCACAGGCCAAGACAATAACCAAATCATTTTAAAATCTTTTTTATTACTATAAAATTTTATGTAAAATCCTTCTTATCTTTTAATTTTTAATCATATCCAAAAGATATTTATAGAGCAAAAAAAAGGTGTCAAGCAGCAATTAGTAATGAGCAAATTGTAAATAATTTGGTATTGCGTCCTCGTTATTTTGATGACCATATTAATTTTTTTGTTAGTTACTTACTTCAAACTGAAATTTTTTTGATATCCACTGTGTCGCAAGATTGAGGTTACTACATTCGAATTGCGTACCAGAAAACAGCTCACGCACACTATTCGATGAAGATACACCGATACATTTTATGTTGGCTCGAATGGCAGAAAGACTACCATTGTAAGTATCTTCGATGGCCAGACATTCGGATGGTTCTAAGTCCAGTTTGTCTGCTGCCAATAAATAACAATCAGGAGAAGGCTTGCTATTTTCAACATCATCGCCAGAAACGACCACTGAGACATACTTTTCGAGTTTGTGATTCCTCAACGTAGTATTCACTCCTTCTCTTCCTGCACCAGTAACAATTCCAACTTTTAACCCTTGAGCGCAGAAATAACGCATAGACTCAAGTGCTCCTTCCATAAGAGGAAAAGCTTGCTTAGCCAAGTATTCACTTGTGATTTTTGCTTTAGCCATTTCGAGTTCAGAAGGCTCTACTTCCATAGAGTGATTTTGCACAATAGTTATTGCGTTTGCTGTGCTTGGTATACCTGCATATTGACTTTTGTACTCTTCATGGGACAAGTCAATATTATAACTACGTAGAACATCTCTCCACATTTCATAGTGGGCTTGTTCTGAGTCTACAATTGTTCCATCGTGATCGAAAAGAATTGCTTTAATCATGAGTATCCTTGTTTGTTAATAGCAAATTATATACACCCCTGGGGGTGAAATAGATGTAATATATTTAACCACAATAATGATAAAGATATGCTTCTTAAAATTATAAATAAAATAGCTTTAAGAGACAATGTTATTCTTCATACTTATGTTTTAATGGATAATCACTATCATTTATTAATAGAAACAAAAAAAGAAAACTTATCTTCTTTTATGAGAGTAATTAATTCTAACTATTCACAATACTTTAACAAAAAATATAAAAGAAATTGTATCAAAAGTGGAGATTCAACCCCCAGCGTGTAAGCACATTTTAAGCCATTTTTATAAAACATAATCGTATACTTTTATACATATGACAGTATTGAAACGTATGTAATTTGTATTAAATTATGTATTATAAATCATGGCATGTCCTTAAAAGGTACAAATTGAGAATTCTATTATTTGTTTTATTATTTATAAACACTCTTTTTTCAAATATTATTTTAGATAAAAATATTGATAAAAAAAGTAATTTTATTTTAGAAAAGTTTTATGACAGTTCAAAAAAACTTACGATTGAAAACATTGAGACTAAATCCTTTGAAAAAATACCAAGTCAATTTACATTTGGACATGAAAAAGGAAATATTTGGTTCAGGTTTGTAATTAAAAACCACAGTTTATATGAAGACTTTATTTTAAATTTTAGTGAAGCATATTATCACGAGATGACCCTTTATAAAAAAGTAAATAACTCTTGGGAAAAAGAGAAAAATGGTTTAATACTACCCTTCAAGCAAAGAGAGGTTTTAAATCACAATCCCACATTTCATCTAAAAATAAACCCAATCAAATACAAACTTTTTATATAAAAGGAAACTCTAAACTTACTACTTCTGGAGAGTTTGAGATTTATAAAAAAGAGTATTTCAACTCGATACATGGACATTCTAATGATATTTTATATATGTTTTATCTTGGAGCAATCTTCACTATTACATTAATAAATTTATTTATTTATTTTAGATTAAAAGAGCGTGTGTATCTTTATTATAGTGGATATACATTTTTTTATACTTTATGGGCAGCTGCTTACGGCGGATTGATCTTATATACCCCAGTTTATCAATTTTTTTATAAATTTCTCATGGTAACACCTATGTTTATAATGTTCTTAATTCTCTTTTCCTCAGAATTTTTAAATGTGAAAAAACACTTACCTAAACTATATAAACCTTTAAATATTTTTGGATATATTTTTGGAGTATTAGCTATTCTTATTGTTTTTAGCTTTGAGCCGTGGTTTGAAATTATGAATACATTAGCTTCTGTTTTATTTTTAGTTTTATTTTCAGTAGCTATCTATATTTTAAGAAAAAATAATGATATTAATACCAAATACTATCTTTTCGCTATGAGCGTTTACATGGTAAGTATGTCTTTAATGTCAGCTATGGCAAATGGGTGGATTGAAAACAGTGATATAAATAGATACTCTTTCTTATTTGGTTCATTTTTTGAGATATTATTTTTTACACTGGTTCTTACCAATAGATTTTATATATTTCAAAGTGAAAAATTTAAGATACAAAATGAACTTTTAGAATTGAAAGATAAAAATGAAATCATTTTAGAAAAAAAAATAGAAGATAGAACAAAGAACTTAACAGAATCAAATAATAAACTAAGTGCTTTAGTAGAAGAAAGAGAATTATTACTTAAAGAATTAAAGCTATTGACAATTACTGACCCTATGACTACGTTATATAACAGAAGATATTTTGCCGAGATATCAAAAAGTATAGTAGCTTTATCTAAAAGAAAAAAAGAGAATTTGTCAATCATTATGATTGATATTGATAAGTTTAAAAATGTAAATGACACATACGGACATCAATTTGGTGATGATGTCATAATTTCATTATCTCGTATACTCATTGAAAGTCAAAGAAAAAGTGATATTATTTGTAGGTATGGGGGCGAAGAATTTATCATATTACTGCCATACACCGCACTTGACGCTACAGCTGTAGTAGCTGAAAAAATACGTATACTTGTAGAATCATCAAGAATGACGCTTCCATCAAATGAACGTTTTAAATTCACAATAAGTTTAGGTGTAGCTCAAGTAGATATAGAAAAAGAAACAAATATCAACGATGCTCTAAAACGAGCTGATGATGGACTCTATCAAGCCAAAAATTCAGGTAGAAATAATGTTGTTGTAAACGCTCTAAAGTGAAACTATATATCTTTTTTTAAACAAAGAGAGCAGCTATTTTTTTCCTAATGAGTATACATTCTTCTATACTTCTACCTTTATTAGAAAGTGATAATTCTAGTGCTCATGAAAGCTAGCGCATTCGTTTTTTTTCTTCTTTTATAGAAAAGAAGAAACAAGAAAGCAACTGACGGTTGTTGAAGGCGGAGCTTCCCTCACTTGTTATTTTGTGTTTCTGCCTTGTGGAACTCCCTAAAACGTGCATTAAAGCACCTTTCTTAACGGTCAAACAGTCCTCAGGCTGTTCAGAAACAAAAAATAAACGCTCGGCTTCAACAAAGTCAGAACCACGCTCCACATTTCACTAATGATTTTTTCTCTTGAACGTAAAAATATAAGAGATAATTAAATCTAATAAAAAACCACATTCCCAACGGCTCTTTCCCTGACTTTGAGAAAGCTAAATATTTTTATTTTTTAACGGAAAAAGGCGAGGACTATTTGAGTGTAAAGAAATGTGCTCTCTAGCACATTTTAACGAGTTCCACAGCCCAGTTAACAAATAAAAATATTTAGGCACCCGAAGGGCTTTATCAACTCGTCAGTTGCTTCTTTTTGTTTCTTTTTCTGACAATTAAGAAAAAGAAAAAAGCGC
>SPKZ01007090.1_pt1 | contig 13582 bp, 12 predicted proteins | sample 2456571 | NCBI WGS metagenome assembly SPKZ01 (sample SAMN11192286, study PRJNA482655) | marine metagenome | biome: ENVO:00000447; feature: ENVO:00000244|ENVO:00000211|ENVO:00000569|ENVO:00002023; material: ENVO:00002151; isolation source: ocean water from marine abyssalpelagic zone ...
CCGGGGCTGCGTTGTCGCCCGGGGCTGCGTTGTCGCCCGGGGCTGCGTTGTCGCCCGGGGCTGCGTTGTCGCCCGGGGCTGCGTTGTCGCCCGGGGCTGGGCTCGGAGCCCCGATGCTGGGAGGCTGGCTACTCGGTGGCTTGGGCTGGGGAGCGGCGGGGCTCGATGGGTTTGTCGTCGGGGCAGCGGGCGCGGGGGCCAGCGGCGCCGGCACGACGGGCATGGGGTTCAGGCCTGAATTGGCAGGCTGTGGTTTTGGGTTTTCCATCGGTTTGGATGGAGCGGAGGGCTTTTTCCCCGTCGGGTCGGGGGAGCGCGGCGGAGCTGAGTCCCGCGGGCTGGCGGCGTCTGCCGTGCGGATTGATGCATCGGTATCGTTGAGCATTACCTGAGCGGCTAAGTCGACTGAAATAGGAGCGTGGGTCGGAAGTAGCTCAGCGTCCGGCGCGAGTACGGGCACCGGCACGGTGGGTTCGACGCCGGGAATTCTGCGCAAACGAACGATCAGCTTCGAGGTGGAGCCGTCGACCTTTACTTTGCGCGAGTGGAATCCCTGACGACGTACCTCGAGTATGGCGGTTTGCCCGTCGCGGATTCGTGCGTTGATGGGCATGGTGCCCAGATCCTTGCCGTTCTCAAAAACGTGGGCATCAATTGGCGAGAAGACCAGGGCGACTGTGTGGAACTCTTCGCCCCCGGCGTCAGCGGCTGCTGACTCGTGCGCGCCGCCGCGCCCTCCAGGTACGACGCTGAGTAGCCACCAACTGATGGAGAGTAGGCAGGCACCGATTACGTAGGTCTGCCAGCGTTGGTTCAGCGGGCGTCGAGCGCGCGCTCGTTGGATGAACGGCGCGTACTCTTCGACTGCATCCCGAGCGAGCATGTCGCCGACAGCCTTCGGTAGGCCGCCGCTGGCGCAGAGGTTGAGATCGTCGGCTAGCGCGTCCATCGACGGGTATCGAAGGGGAGGCTCTTTGGACAGGCATTTCAGAATGATCGCCTCGATTTCGGGACGAATCTCTACAGGTGGTTCGAGTCCGCTGGGAGCGATCGGCGGCACGTACATGTGCTGGGTCAGAATGCCGAGGGGGTTCTCGCCGTCGAAGGGGACCTGGCCAGTCGCCATCTCGTAGAGGATCACGCCGAGCGCATAGACGTCGGTGCGAGCGTCGATGTCCGAGCCCGAGCCTTGCTCGGGAGACATATAGTGTGGCGTGCCAAAAATCTTTCCGGCTCGGGTGAGCTTGTTCTGTGCGCCGGCGACTTTGGCGATTCCAAAGTCTAGTATCTTCAAGAAGTCAGCCTGTCCGTCTCGCTCGGTTAGGAACAAGTTGTCGGGTTTCAAATCGCGGTGAACGATGCCGGCCTTGTGAGCGGCCCCCAGACCTTCCGTGATTTGAATGCCCAGCTGGATCAGCTCAGCTTCTGGCAGCGCGGACCCCTTCATGCGCGCGCTCAACGGCTCGCCCACCAGAAACTCCATCACCAGGTAGGTGGCGCCGTCTGGCAACTCGCCAAAATCCGTAATGTCTACGATGCGGCTATTGCCGATCGAAGAGGCCGCCTTGGCTTCGATGAGAAAGCGCTCGGTGGCCTCGGTGTCTCCAGCTAAATCGTGCCGCAGAATTTTCATCGCCACGATCTTGTCGATCACGCGATGCTGGCACTTGTACACAACGCCCATGCCGCCCTGAGCGATCACGGATTTGATGTGGTAGCGGCCGTCCACAATGTAGCCGACGTATCGCGCCGGATCGGGCAGATCTTCGTCGCGTTCGTACTTGTCGGGATCGTCGGAGGCGCTCAGCGCTGTTTCGCGGATCGAGCTGGATTCCCAAGTGACCTTGCGCAGGCTGCCGGCTTTTTCGTCGGTCGGGCGCACGTCCAGTTCGGTCGGGGCTCGCGGTGTTTCGGTGCCCGCTCCTTCCCGCAATGTCGAGTGCGCTTCGACTTCGGTGGCGGCGACATCCTCCGTATCGATGCCGGTAACACTGGCGAGGCCGTCAGCGCTGTCGAGAACGTCAGCTGTGATCGCGGGCGCAGCCGAGCTTGTCCGCTCGGCCGCTTCCGTCGAGTCCTCACCGGTATTCTCCGAGGAGGGGGACTCCTCCAGATCCGGCTCTTTTCCATCGTGCTCGCTCATGCAGCCCTGGCTGTGTACCAACTGTTGGGATCGGGGTCGACCCGCTCATTGCGTCGGTTTTTGTCACTTTTTTGGGAATATTTCGGCCTAGGACTGACAGTGCGGGCAAAAATGAGAACTTCGCTGGCCGATGACCAGGCGTTTGATGGTCTCTGAGCAGCTGCAGCAAGGCTCACCCGTACGGGCATACACTCGACGCTCGTCCTGGAACTTGCCGTCTTCCCCGTCCGGATTGACGAAATCACTGATGCTACTGCCGCCGGTTTCGATAGATCGCAGCAAGATGCGCTGAAGCGCGGCGATCAGCCGTCCGCACTCTTTGCGCGTTACCCGAGGTGCCCGGCGAGTCGGTCGCACCCCAGCTGCGAAAAGTGCTTCGTCGGCGTAAATGTTTCCGACACCAGCCAAAACTGACTGGTCGAGCAGCACATTCTTGATGGCCGTTTTCCGTGACTTGCAGGCGCGAAACAGCGCTTCAGGATCCGCTTTCAGGGCGTCGGTGCCGAGCTTCGCAATCCGCGGATCGATCTCCCCGGTGCCCAGCAACTTGACCTTGCCGAACTTTCGCACATCGCGGAACAACATGTGGGGGCGGTCGTCATCAAAGTACATTTGAAAGTGAGTGTGTTTGTCCGTTACAAAGGTGGGCTGAGCCTCCGGGGAAAGTGCTACGTGGGCGGTGGATTGCAGCAGTCGCAAGCTGCTGGCCCCGCTCATGAACAGTTGCCCTGTCATTCCTAGGTGAAGCAGCAACGTGTTGCCGCTGTCGAACTCCAAGCTAAGGTATTTGCCCTTGCGGACTAGCCCTCTGACGGTTTGTCCCCGCAGGCGTCGTTTCAATGTCCCAGGTGACGTGAGAAAAAAGTAGCTGGGTTCTGTTGTGACGATTCGACGAATGGTCCGTCCGGTCAATTGGGGTTCGAGCTTCCGGCGGACGACTTCAACTTCCGGCAGTTCGGGCATAGCCGCCGGAAGCTAGCACGGCTCTGACAAACTCACGGCTCGCGACGAGTGATGTAGAAAAAGTCGCGGTAGGAGGGGCGTTTGACATAGCCCCGGTCGTGATACTCGAGCTCGGGCACCAGCGTTTGGCTGACTTTTAGCTGCCCGTTCTCATCCGGGGAAAAGTACAGGAAACGAGTGTAGGACCAGTTGATGTCGAGCTCAGCGGCCTGAGTCGCGCCAGCGGAGGCCATGGCGAGGGCGAGGGCCTTCGGATCGATCCAGTCTCCCAGCGCGAAAAAGAGCGTCCTTCCGTCACCGTTTGTGCCGAGAGCGGTCCGACGAATTTCAGGCTCCTTCTTGATTGACCGGCCCCACTTGCGACTGCGGGTCTTGTGCCCGAGATCTGGGTGAGGTGTGCCGTCGGCAATCAAGCACGGGGGCGTCTGTCGCCAGGAGGTCAGCTCGGCTTCATGAGTAGCGAAGCGCTCCCAAGGTCCGACTTTGACCGTTCCTGTATTATCCAGCACGACGGTGCACATGCCGGCACGGGGGCCGACGAAGCTCTGGGTCCCGAGTCGCATGCCGAAGCGACCGTGCTTGGCCTGAAAGCCTCCGTTGAACACGGCGAGCAACGCTCCGAGATCTATCGTCGGGATCAATCCCGGGCGCTGGGCTTTGTCTACTTTGTCACTGGTGGGTTCGTGAGTCCCGGCAACCAGGGTGGTACGCACCCGGGCCATGTCGATAGCGACGATGACGGCGTATACCCACTTCTTGTAGCTGTTGGGGTGGACGAGGCTCTTGAGCAGGTACGGGGCATCTTTGTCTTGTTCGATCTCGCTGATGGCCGTCCATTGCCCATCGCCGGCTTTGCCCGTTTTCTCGAAAGGGGGCTTGAACTCGGCTACGGACCAGGCCGGCAGCGCGGGGGCTGGGGCGGCGGGCTCTGGGGAGGGAGGCCCGGCATCGGGCGAAACCGCTTCGGCGAGGGTCGTGGACGGCGCGGGCGGTACGCTCGGTGGGGCTGTTTCGGAGGGCTTCGGCTGGCAACGCGGCAACAGACACCCGAACAGGCCGACGATTGCCAGTAGGCAGGGGTCTTGCCATCGCCAGGGAGTCATCAAAGTTACCGGGGGGATTCTAGGCCTCCGACGCTCGAAAGTACGAATTTCCGAGGGTCAGATCGGGCCCAAGTGCGTGATTTGTGCCGTGTCTTCGGGGATGCAGGAGCGGGCCGGTTGAGTAGTGCCCGAAACTAGGGCAGGAGTACCGGCGCATGGACAGTTTAGTAACTCGCGGAGTCAAAATTTCGGTCGTTTCCCAATACTCGCCTGAACATTCGGATCCGCAACATCGTCAGTGGTTTTTCATCTACACGATCACTATCAACAACGAGAGTGAGGAAACCGTTCAGCTCATCAGTCGCCATTGGAAAATAATGGACGCCGAGGGCAGGCACGAAGAGGTTCGTGGCTCCGGAGTGGTGGGGGAACAGCCTGTTCTCGATCCCGGCGAGTCTTTCGAATATTCATCCGGTTGTCCGTTGCCGACGCCGTTCGGCTCGATGGACGGCACCTATTCGATGGTGGACGAAGCGGGAACCAGTTTTGACGTCACAATTCCTCCCTTCGCGCTACGAAATCCAGAAAACTTGCAGTGAATCGGGTGAGATAATGGGACGGGCGGGCGTAGTACGGGAAGGACCGAGATAATCATTATGAAAAACCGTGCATTCGTTCTTTGCGCTTCCCTGGCTTCCTTACTCTCCGCCCCGGCTCTAGCGGATGATGGCAGCCCGGCTGCGCCTGGCAGTACGCCTCCGGACACGAGCACTTTCGCCGAGCCCGTCGAATCTACGACGGCCGAACCAGCGCCAGTTGCGACTTCAGCGAGCCCCGCCAGTACGGATGTGCCCGAAGCCTCTCCCGCTCCTGCCGAGGATGACAGCGTACCCAAGGGGACGGTTCAGATCAGCGTTCCGGATCTACCGCCGCCGACAGTACGTACGTCTCATGTGCACGACGGATTTTACGCTCGCATCAATATGGGTGTCGGCTCCTTGGGGGGCGAGCTAGATGACAATGACCCTAGCGGTCAGGATCTAAACCTGAGTGGAACGAGCCTATCCCTCGATCTACTCGTGGGCATCTCGCCAGCGGCTGGCGTAGCGGTAGGGGTTGGCCTGTTCACGGACAATGTCGTTTCTGCCGAGACGGAGTGGGACGGTCAGTACGGAGCCGATCGCAACATGCAACTCCAGATCGTCGGACTCTTCGTTGATGGTTTTCCGAAACCGCGGCGTGGTTGGCATCTAGGAGGGGCCATCGGAGGAGCTCACCTAGGCATCGAAGGTGACGTTGGCCGGGGCATGTCGGACGCCATTGGGTTCGGCGGAGCGGTGTGGGGCGGATACGACGCCTGGGTCGCGGACCAATGGAGCGTGGGCGGACTGGTTCGTTTGGCCGGTAGTGTGACCAGCGATGATGAGGATATCACGGTGTCGACGCGATCCATCACGTTCATGCTGACCGCATTGATGCACTGACCGCAACCCTGAGGCGCCGCCCGGAAGGGATAGCTAGCGACTCGGAGGCCGCTGGGATGGCGAAAGCGCGCTGATGGCGACGCAAACGTTTCGGCCGCGAGCCTTGGCCTCGTAGAGCGCAAGGTCGGCGGCTCCGATGACCGCGGCGGCGTCGGAGAACACGACATCGGAGGTCATGGTGGCAATGCCCAGGCTCGCGGTGACCTTCAGCTCCTGACCCTCCCAGGGGATGCGGAGCTTTTCGATGGCCGTTCGAATTCGTTCTCCCAGGACGTCGGCATTGGACGGACTGATTCCGCGGGCGATCACCGCAAACTCTTCGCCACCATATCGAGCGAAGGTGTCTTCCGTGCGCACAGTGGTGTCCACAATCGCGGCGACGTGTTTGAGCACCTCATCACCCGCTAGGTGGCCGTGTTCGTCGTTGAAGCTCTTGAAGCGATCGATGTCGAGCATCATCAAAGTGAGCGCGCTACCGTGACGGGTGGAAAATGCCAGCTCGCTGTCCAGGCGGTCATCGAAGACCCCTCGGTTGTAAGCACCGGTGAGCCTGTCGCGAATGGCGGACTCGTAGAGCCGAATTGTAGCCTCTTGTTCCATCGAGTCCTGAACGAGGAACTTCACAATGGAGCGCCGTCCGAGACCGATCCGTTGCCCATCGGCGATGACTGTCGGGACCGATATTTTCTCGCTTCCGATGAAGGTCCCGTTCGTGCTCTGGTTGTCGGCGACGTAGTATTGATTCAGGTGGGAGTAGATGACCGCGTGCACGCGCGACAGATTCGGATCATCAATGCGCACGTCGGCTTCTTCGGCTCGACCGATTGTGTTCCGATCGCCCTCCAGCTTGATCACTTGTCCCTGGGAGGGCCCGGCCAGCACCGTTAGCAGGCAGTTGTTTTTTTGATGGGCTGACGGCGGCGGAATTGAATATCCCGCCGCGTCCTCCACGATGGTTTCAAGGGGAGGCCGGTAGGACACGGATTTGCGGTCTGGCGGCATAGTCATGAGTTCGCTTGAGTGAACTATTCGTCCGGTCCCGGGCGAAGTGACGGCAGCTTTTCCTTCAGTCGGGTGTTCAGCGCGTCGAAGTCGTATTTGTCGGGTCGATGACCGCCCGGTAGGCAAGCAACGTCGAAGGCGGACGACGCGGCAGCTTCTAGTTTTAGGTCGGGCAATTCCAACACGGCGCCCAGTGCGGTGAGGCTCTCGCTCTCCGCTGGGTTCACGACGCCGTCGAGCTTAGCGACGAAGACCGCAATGGCGTAGGCAAAGGCCTTCTCCCAGTCAGTCAATTGGCTCGGATCGAAGTCGTCCAACTTTACACCGGCTTGTACCGCGGTCTCCAGTGCCTCGAAGTCTTGCCCTTCGATGCCAGATTCTCGCGCGGCGCGGAGTAGTCCTACGCTCTCGCCGTTGCTCAGGCGTCCATCGGCCCAAGCAACGGACGCCACGGCGACAAATGCCTGTCTGTGTAGTTTGAGTCCCATGACGCGACGCTAGCATTTCTTCGTCGACTACGGGAATCGTGCGCTAGGGCGGCGATTCGCTGATGTGGGAGCGGTCGGCGTCGGCTTTGGGCGGAACCTGATTTAGCGGAACTTGAATCGCCAACTGACGTCGGTGTCCGCTTCTGCCTTGGGGAACGACGTGGCCATGACCACGGCGAGCACGCAGCTTTCGAGGTCGGAATTGTGCTCGGTGCGGTCTGTCACCCGAGGCGCGCTGACCTTGCCCTTTTCACTCACTGTCCAATCAAGGGTTAGGGAGCCAGGGTCCTCGCTGGTCCCGCCGTAGGCGACGCTGTGACAACCGCTCACGGCTGGGTAGCGAGCCTTGACGGTGTTGACAATTTGATCGCGGCTAAGCCCCTTGGCGAAGACCTCCGGGGCTGCGGCTTGTTCCGCCCGGGCGACTTGTGGGGCCGGTGCTTTGGCGGGGGCCGGGTTGGAGCAGCCGAACGCTGTCACAGAGAATCCGAGAATGGCGACGACGAGCATATTGTGCGGCCTCATGGCGGCTACCCTATCGAAGGATCCGTAGTCTGGGAATGTGGGTTTTCTAACGATTATTACGACAATTTTCTGCTCTGGGGCGACGTGTGGGAGGGCGCTCGGGGGCGATTTTCGGCGCTCCTGGAAGCTCGAAAACGTGCCGAATGGGTAGAGGCTCAAGCCCCCAAACCTCCGCATCGACGGAGATGAGGCACCAAAAAGTACCCCGAACCGAACCGATCCGGTGGGGGCTACAGCCCTTCGAATCCTGTTGCGAGCACTCACCCACGGCGCCTATGGTGCCCGGCGATGAAGCTCCATTACGACGAGGAAACCGAAAAATTCCGCACTGAGCTGCGAGACTGGCTCAGCAAAAATCAGCCGACCAAGGCCGAAATGGACGCGGAACCGCCGAAGAGCTCGGCGCACCTTCCGGACTGGGCGAGGGCTTGGCAGCTCCGCTTGTTCAATGCGGGTCTCTTGGTTCCCGGTTGGCCCAAGGAGCTTGGTGGCCGCGACGCGACGCCGATTCAGCAACTCATCTACTTTGAGGAGTTTGCTAACATCGGCCCCTGGCGCGCTTACAACATGCAGGGCGTGCAAATTATCACGCCCTCCATTCTCGATTTCGGCACAGAAGGCCAGAAGGAGCGCTTTGTGCTGCCCTGTTTGCGGGGTGAAATCACCTGGTGTCTAGGCATGAGCGAGCCGGGCGCGGGCAGCGACTTGGCGGGGCTCTCTACCCGTGCGGATCGGGACGGCGACGATTTCGTCATCAATGGTCAGAAGGTTTGGACTTCGGGCGCTGCAGAAGCAGACTTTTGTTTTTGCTTCGTCCGCACGGATCAGGACGCCCCCAAGCACAAGGGCATCAGCGTGCTGATCATCGACATGAAGTCCGAAGGCCTAGAAGCGCGTCCCTTGCCCGAGCTGACCGACCGCCATCACGGCGACTTCAACGAGGTGTTCTTCGACAACGTTCGAGTCCCAGCGAGCAATCTTGTCGGCAAGCTCAACGACGGTTGGCGCATGGCCGCCGGCTCTCTCGCGCACGAGCGCGGCATGCTTTGGACCGGCCAGTGCGCTCGCATCGAGCGGCGCCTGCGCGAGCTTGTCGAGCTCGGCAAGACTCAGAAGGGCCCCGACGGCAAACCCTTGAACGAAAGCAAGAAGTTCAAGGAAGAGCTCGGCGAGTTGTGGACCAGCGGTCAGGCGCTGAAATTCATGGGCTACCGAGGCTTCAGCAAGTTCGCCCGCGGCGAAGCGTCTCCGGAGCACTCCGTGATGAAGCTGGCCTGCGGCGAGATGGAGCAGAACCTGTTCCTGTGGGGCGCGGAGGTAACCGGTCCCCGTTCCTTGGACACCCACCACAAGCGGGTGGCTTACGACGCGCCGGCTCCGTGGGCGCGGCAGTATCTGTCCAGCTTCAGCTACACGATTGCTGGCGGCACATCTGAGATTCAGCGCAATATTATTGCTCAGCGTGTGCTCGGGCTTCCTCGGAAGTAACCCTGATCGGCGCCAACGCAGAGCTAGATTAATTAGCCCCCCTTTGGTGAGGGCTAATTAATCTAGCTCTGCGTTGTTGTTTGCGCCGGGGTTACTTCTTCCTGTTTGTGTGTCTGGGGCCCCGGAGCCCCAGACGGCGTGCAGTTGGCGTGATGGTGGGGTTGATAGCGCGGGGCTTTGGGGTTGCGACCAACCCTGATCGGCTTCGGGTATGCGCGGGGTTACTTCTCTGCAGGGCAAGAGTAGTGCGGTAATAATGTTTTGGGCTGCCGGAGAAACGTAGTGAGGCCCGCAATCGAGTCGGTCGAGCTGTATTGGAAGCTGTGTGGTGCGCGCTGTCGTGTTAGCTAGAGCGTCACTCTCCGACCTATCTTCGGACTTACACGATGACGACCCAGGGATACTTCGAAACATGCGGTTGCGCCGCAATCCTGCTTCTCTGTGCGAGCTGCGCGGGGGCCGGTCGGTCCCCTGGATCGAGCGCGGCAACAGCTCCGCCGCCGACGGTAGCCGCTGCCGCCCCTGTGGTTCCTCCCTCCGCTTCTGGGGAGACCAGGCGCTTCACTTTTCGCTACGCGGTTCGAATCGGCCCGCTACCGGCCGGCTCCGTCCACGTATTCATTCCGGTAGCGAAAACGTCCGACAGGCAAATCGTTCACGAATTGACAATAGCGACGCCGATTGACGGGAATTTGGAAGTGGAGGAGCAGCACGGGAATCAGTTTTGGCACGGCGCGGTGGTGTCGACTGAGGGTCAAAGCTTCGACTTGCGTTTCGACTATGACGTAACTCGCATCCCTTTTCAGAAGCGTGGGTTCGGGATGCCGAAAGAGGAGGCGTCTGCAAGCGAACAGGAGGCTTCCCGTCAATATCTCGCCCCGAGTCCTAGCGTACCGGTTGGGGATCCCGTTCTCGCTCCCATTGTGCACGAGGTCCGTCGAAAGCTGGGCCCCGGGCAAAGTCGCGCGCAAGTGGCACGAGGGATTTTCGACTGGGTTGTCGACAATATGACCTACAAGAAAGTCGGATCCGGTTGGGGCCATGGCGATACGTTCTGGGCATGCAGCGAGCGGTACGGTAACTGCACTGATTTTCACTCGCTGTTCATCTCCCTGGCGCGAACGGAGTCGATACCCGCGCGGTTCGACATTGGCTTCCCTGTGCCCATGGACCGTTCCGGAGGTGAGGTCAGCGGCTATCACTGTTGGCTTAATTTTTTCTTGCCCGTCATAGGCTGGGTCCCGCTCGACGCTTCCCAGGCGCACCAATACCCGGATCGCCGGAATCAGTTGTATGGCGCACAACCTGCAGATCGGTTGCATTTCACGACTGGGCGAGCCCTTCAATTGGGAGCTGATCAAAAAAGCGGCGCCTTGAACTACTTTATCTATCCGCTGGTGGAGGTAGACGGAGAGCGTTTTACCGGTGCGATGGATACGCGGTTTAGCTACCGAGACACCAAGGCGATTGGGTTCAAGGCGACGGTGGCAGCCTCGGTTGCGAAACCCCTACCAATCTAGCCGTCACCAAGCTCCGGCTCTTCTGCGAGGCGGGACGTACTTAGGTGTGAGGGCAGGGGGCTCCAGGTGAGGAGCCAGGGGCACACCGCACTTGGCGCGGACTCGTGCAGTTTTCGTAGCTCCGCTGTGGCGCCGCGCTGGGGCGGGCGTCTCGGGTTCGCGCCTGTGGGGTTGGCTGCGACTACGAGCGGGTGGTGTCGGCGGTGATTAGGTCGGCTACTTTTACTTTGTGCTCGGAGGTGGTGCCTAGGAGCTGGGCGCCGGATTTGGCGCGGCGCACGAAGAGGTGCATGTTGTGCTCCCAGGTGTAGCCGATGCCGCCGTGGATCTGGATGCCCTCTTTGCCCATGCGTTTTTGGCAGTCGCCGGCGGCAGCTTTCGCCATGCTCGCGGCAATACGACGCTGACCGTCGTCCTCTGCCAGGGTCATGGTAGCGTAGTAAGCCGTGGAGCGGGCCTTCTCTAGTAACACGAATAGATCGGAGAATTTGTGTTGGATGGCCTGGAAGGTGCCAATGGCGACGCCGAACTGCTTGCGCTCTTTGGCGTACTCAAGCGAGACGTCGAGAATGCGCTGACAGGTGCCGACCATCTCAAGAGAAAGAGCGGTGACGGCGACGTCGAGGGCGCGGTCCAAACCGGTTTGGGTGTCCGAGGCTCCAGAGAGTCGGCGGTCATCGCTGATTTCGTAGGCTTCCAGGGTTAGCGTGCACAGGCTGCGACTCTCGTCGAAGCTCTCGATCTTGACGAGCTTGGCATCGCTGGAGGGCACCACGAAGAGCTGTAGCCCGCCGTCGGCATCTCGCGCCGACACGATGATCTCGTCCGAGTGGTTCGCTTCCATCACCCAGTGGCGCTGGCCGTTGAGTTTCCATTTGTCACCGTCACGCTTGGCGGTCATCGAGTCGTCGACTGCGCCGAGCCCGCCCGCTTCGTTCGAGATGGCGAGTGTGCCGCGCAGCTCACCCTCGGCGAGAGTCGGCAGGAATTTCTCTTTTTGCGCGTCAGTGCCGCACTCGATCATTGTCGGCAGAAACTGAGTGGTGGTCGTCAGAAAGGGGCCAGGCGCCACCGCGCGGCCGTGCTCCTCGAGCACCAGGGCCATGGAAGCGAAGTCGAGGCCGAGGCCGTCGTTGTCTTCGGGCACCATGAGCGCGGGCCAGCCCAGCTCGACGGCGGTCTCCCAGGGTTGGGTCGCGCGCTTGCCGCTCTCGACGATGCCGCGGACCAGCTCGATCGGACACTCTTTCTCAAGGGCCGTTCGGACGGAGGTTCGAATTTCTAGCTGTTCTTCTGTGAAGTCGAATTCCATAAAGCGAGGGGACCCTACACAAAAGCGCCTGGGGATGGAGGGGTCGGCCGGAGATTTTTCCTCGCCAAGTGAGGGCCATGTCGGGCCGCTGGCAGATCTACAAAAACCTCGGCAAGAGTCGCGATTTGGGCTTGCCGATACGCTACGCTCTTCCCTCGCGGCGCCACGTGTTGGGAGGTAGCGAGTGGGAGACGGCCGCCCTAGAAGGTAGGTGCGGGAATCGTCTTGAAACCGCTGCCCGGCGGGCGGGAATTCGGCGGCGGGGGCCAGGAGATCCTCGGCATGGGATTCGCCGGCTTGGCGAATAGGTAGCCCTGTCCGAAGTGTGCACCGGTGTCCATCAGGGCGCTGTATTCGTCGCCGGTTTCCACCCCTTCGGCAACGACCAGTGCACCGAGGTCGACGCACAATCGGACGACCGAAGTAACGAGGGTTCGTTGTCGGGGATTCCGGTCCAGACCACAGATCAATTCGCGGTCCAGTTTGACGACCTTTGGCTCCAGATCGGCGATGTATTTGAAGTTGGAATAACCGGCGCCCAAATCATCGATCACCAGGTATTGCCCGGAGCGCGAGCAAACTTCAGAAAGCACGGTCTTGCAGAGGTTGGAGTGGGTGAGCGGCACCGACTCGGTGATCTCGAGGTACAGCTCGTGGTCGTGAAAGTAGATCGGGTCGTCCGGACGCACGAGCCAACGATCACTCAGTTCCCGCGGGTGCAGGTTGAGAAAGAGTGGCACCCCCGAGCATGCCGGGACCGCGATCTCTCGAATCATTCGTCCCAGACGTCCGACGCAACCAGCTTCCACTGCGTTGTCGAAAAGCTCAGGAGGTGAGTTGTAGCGGCTGCACCGAACCAACGCCTCGTAAGCGAAGAGCTCGCCGTTGTGCATGTGGATGATCGGCTGAAACACCACCCTCAGTTCGTCCCGCGATACGATTGCGTTCAGGGCTCGGTTCGAGTCACGTAGCTCGCTGTCTGGTCCAGGCATGGGAGAACTCCGGAAGAAAAGGTGGCCGCGCGCCGCGCCAGAGGTCACAATACTCTGTTCCGTGCCTGGGAGCCAAGTCCCGAGGGCGCGATTCGATGTCGTTGGAATTCGCACTGGGCGGGGCAACAGGAGTGGGACCGTGGTGGGTCAGCCTTGGCTATCTCTGCATAGTCAATATTGCTGAGTACCGAATGCTGGTGCCAGAGTTCACGTAAAAGGGGAGCGGGCTGAGACCGGCCCCTGTTCGGGCTTCAGCGGCCCCCTAATACGAGCCGTTGTGGGTTAGGAGCTTCGCTCGATCAGCACAACGCCGACCACCAACAATAGAAGACCCAAGATCCGACCACCGCTGATCGGCCTCACGGAGTAGCCGACCCAGCCGAAGTGATCGATGACCACCGATGAACCCAGCTGTCCCGCCACCAAACAGGCGACTAGCAGTGCCGCTCCTAGCTTGGGGGCAGCGATCACTGCCGTGAGCACCAAGCTCGCTCCGCAGATCCCGCCTAGGTAGCTCCAAAGGGGAGCTTGCCCCATGCGCTCGAGGCTTGGCATCGGGATCCCCATCACGGCGACCATCACGGCGACCACCACCGAGAGCACAAACAGCCCGACTCCGAAG
>SPKZ01009024.1_pt1 | contig 13576 bp, 12 predicted proteins | sample 2456571 | NCBI WGS metagenome assembly SPKZ01 (sample SAMN11192286, study PRJNA482655) | marine metagenome | biome: ENVO:00000447; feature: ENVO:00000244|ENVO:00000211|ENVO:00000569|ENVO:00002023; material: ENVO:00002151; isolation source: ocean water from marine abyssalpelagic zone ...
ATCGCTTTTTTTACCGAAATTTTATTAGTAGTACTGAAATTTAGACCAGAGACTAGGCTTTCTGTCCCCCCTGAGAGCCTGTAAAGCTGTCCGTTTTTGACAGAATAAAAAAAGCCTTTAAATTTAAAAACTTGCTGAATTTTAGAAGAAGATAAATTGTTATTGTTTATTTTAGTTACTCCAATGTTTTGATTGGTGTACCCTTGGGGAGTTGGTCTAAAATTTTCACACTTTACAAACTCATTAATAGCTAGCTCGTGAGGGGCTTTTGAGGTGTTTAACCCCCCAAGTAACAAATTTAGTAAATTATTCGGTAAAAAATTTACAGTATATTTTTGTGTCAGGCGTGGCAACGGTTACAAAAAAAATAAAATTGATATATACTGATATTAGTTGTAATAATAACAGATATTTATGAATGAGAATATAGATAATCAAGTCGCAGATCAAGGGCAATTAGGAGCCGTTCCACAGGGGCAAAATCCGGAAACAGGGTACGAATACGTTGAACAAACGGAGCTCCAAAATCCAACAGGAACGGCAGAGAACGCTCAAAATCAGGCTGGTCAGGGAAATCAATCATATAATATCACCCCAGAGCAATATAACCAGTTACAAAATCAGTTAAACAAACAGCAGGAAACTATTCAAAGTAACAATCAAGTTCTTGGAAACTTGAGAAAAGCTATCCTTCCTGAACAAGAACAACAGCAGGACAACCGCACCGTACAGCAGGTTATTAACGATTCGGTCGAGAGTCGGATACGAGAGATAGAGATGCAAAAACAGGTAGCAAAAGAAGCTAAGGGTTACGGCTTCCCTGATGGGAATTCAGCTCTTGCTTATTTTGGTGCCCAATTAAACAACCTTGCAAACTCTCTTTCACTGGATCCGCAGACTCGTGCGAATATTGCGCAAGTTCATAATCTCTATAACAGTGGAGATCCCGTCTCCGCTCTAAGACTTGCGAAGCAAATTAGTGATGGAGCTGGACACAAACCTCCAGTTAACTTTAATAGTTCTGTTAATAATCCCGCTTCAGCAGGGCAAGGTAAAACTTACCCTTACGCCTCAGAAAGTGCGTTTCTTCAAGCCGTTACAGCGGGCGAACCAAAAGCTGTGGAACTGGTTAACAAGCTCAGAGAAAATGGTTTTAACGACAACCTTAAAAATTCAATTTTCCCGACTAGTTAATTCTTTTATAAAAAAATGACAAAAAATGTCACAAGACAGGATAATCAGTCCCTTGAGACTAAAGTTATCGTAGCTGAAGTTCAGCGTTACTTGCATCAAAACCTTTTTTTTGCTTCTTCCGTTTTCAAAGACGGGCAACTTACAAGCGACCCTTCAGATCCAAGGCCTCGATTGGTTGATTTTAGTAGTTATTTAGGTAAAGATTTAAGGAAAGGTTCAACGGTCAGCATTCCGAGAGTGGGCAGGCTTTACGCTCAAAACAAGGCCGAGGGAGTGCCAATAACTTTTCAGGCTCCTACGACCGAGGAGATAACCTTAACAGTTAGCTCTCACTTGACAGTAGCGACTCAAATCGAGGACTACGGTCAGTTCTTTAATAATGTTAACAACTATAGAAGTATTCTCAAAGAAGAGAGCTTAAATGCCCTCATTGACGAATTTGAAAGACAAATATTTAGTTTGTTTACCAGCTTCTCTAGCTCGATTGGCACCGGAGGTGGGGATATTTTATCAGGAGACGATTTGAGAGAAGCAGATCTGGTATTGAATCAAAAAAACATACCAGGCAACTTAAGGAAGTATGCAGTTCTCACGCCAGAAGCTTACGATAAGGTTCGTAGCGACATTAGTAGATATGACATCGCAGGAGACTTCGGTACCAACACCTTAAAAACCGGTAAAATCCAAGAGGAATTGGCAGGTTTTAGAGTCGTTAGGAGTAACAGGATTGAAAAAGTTAGCGGAACTGCTAAAATGGCTGCTATCACAGATAATGCTTTTTGCTACGGTTTCGCATGTTACCCAAAATACGAAGAAGGAAGGAATCTCGAGGCTTTAGCTGGACAACAGGTCTATCATATGATTTTTGGGGTGGGAGTGTATCGTAATGCCTACGGTGTTTTATTAAATTATGACGAAATAAATCAATAATAAATTATGAATTTTGCAATACCGCTTTCTCGAAAAAAAGAAATTACAAAAGGTAGAATTATCTTACCTTCAGTTCAGGGAGGGGGTGCTACACCTGAAGAAAAAGAAAAAAACGATTTCCTAACAGAGAGAGCATCCCAGGACACCATTTTTTATATAGACGAGAAAGATCAATTTGCTTTATCAAATCATCGGACTTTCCCGGATGTTTACAACGGCAAGGCTCCTACCCATCTCCACAAAATAAGACCGATTAGATTGTTTTGGTTAGGGAGCGGTACTGTTGATGCACGTTTTCGAGATTATCAAGATCAAGATTTGTACAACAGTCAGGGTCTAAGAGATAAAATTTCCGAGGAACTTGTCAACGACTTAACTGCTTTTTGTATTAAGTATTATCAAAATTTTGATAAAACCCCAAAATATGAAAGAGAAATCCAGGAAAGGCTAGGTAGGGCTAGACACAGGTCTTTTAGGAGGTCCTTTAAGTTAAATTTTGAAAAATCAACTTATACCTATAAATTGGTTAATGATATTATCGCCGGTAATAAAGTTAACTTGCCTGAAACTGTGCAAATCTGGGAAGAAGTCTTTGCTCCGACTCCGTTGATCTCAAAAGAGGAACTTGATCAGGTGATTGCAAATTTCAAAAATTTCAAGAAAACGTACGATTTAGAAGAAGAAAAAAAAAGAGTAGCTAACTTAAAAAAAATTATTTAGGAGAAAAAAATGGGTGAATTATTAGATAAAGGGTCTTTAACCCTAACAAATGCCTCGAACGAGGTTAACTTTGGTGAGGCTCCGAAGGCGGGGACTTTGTCAGTTAACAAGAGCTATTTAACTGTAACTACTGCAATTGTAGCGGGTACAACTGCCCCAGTAGTAGGTATCTATATCGGTACTACTAAAGTTGGGACAGCAACTATCCCAACTGGAACTGCGGTTAAAAAAGCGATAGGGTTTACTTTACCAACAGGGCAAAATTTCTTTGGCCCCGCTTTTTCAGCAGGCCAAGAGCTTAGTGTTCAGGTAGACACCGCAGGTACTGATGGCGGTACTCCGGCGGGCGTTGTTGATGTAAAATTAGTTTATACCTTAGCTGACACATAACAAAAATGGTGGACTCAGTACTAAACATTATTAATAAAGCGTTAGTTCTGAACAACACTCAAGAGGTGACGCTCTCGGAGTTGAAGAGTGCTAATGAGTCTCACCACAAGTTAGCTTTGCAAAAAATAACTGATTTCTACAAAGATCTGATTCGTGAAAAAACTTACGAGTTTAAGTCAGATTTTGATTTAAGCACAGTTTCTAATCAAAAAAATTATGCTGTAACATTCCCCCCTAGGTTCTTGATAAACTTTGACAAAGTTACTGTCATAGAGCCTCTTGAAGGGAAGAGTTACAGTATTGATTTTTTGAACGATAGCAAGGTTAGATTTAGGTTTCCTAACCCAGATGCTGATATAACAAGCACTGGGAAGCCTGAAAACTGGTTTTTTTGGAACAACGAAATTAGATTTTATCCGATCCCAGACAAAGTTTATACCGTTCGGTTTAGGAAATTAGAACAAATCACGAGCGATTTAACTGCTGAGTCTAGCACTGCTTGTAATGAGCTAGGGGATAGGCTGTTAGTTGTTCTAATTGCTAGAGCGTTAGCGGACTCGATCGAGGGGTTTAACAGTCAAAAATACGATCACGAAATTCATGATCTTACCTCAGAGTATCTACTTAGCCAAACAGATGTTAACTACTCAAATACCTTTAAAACCCCGCCTTTGGGGAGTTCTTTCTAGACATAAAAACATGGGGACTTTACCAAAACAGTTGAACATAGGTACTAATAAAGGAAATTATTTAATTAGATCTGCTCAAGCCCTGGGTACTGTTGATCTTTCGAAGATAAAAAGCGTTAAAACCCAGCTTGAAGTACAGGAACTAAAAAATTATTTAGAAAGTTTAGAGGGCTTGAAAAAAATCTTGTTTTGCATTTTGCAAAATTTAAATGATAAGAGGATTGTCGAACTCTATCAAGCCTGTTTAGATCCTAATTTTCACTACAAACCTACTAAATTTCGCAGGAAAGAAATTATAGATAGGCTTTTAAGCAGTCCAAGTGCTGGAGAAATTACTCGGGTTTTGTTAGAAAAAAATATAGAAGAATACAAGTATTACACTTTCGTTTTTAAAGAAGAAAATTTTGAAGACAAAGCAAGTTTTAGTTTAGCAGGCACTTTTTACCTGCATTTCCCGCCTTACAAGGAATGTGCTGAGGTTCTTTTTGCTTTAGCAGATAAGCCTAAGAGAAAAAGGGCTTTGGCTTTAAAAGTGATCATTGATTATTTAGACCGTTTCCTAGGTGAGTTTGTCTACAAAGACCTAAATGTTAGATTTTTGACTGCTAAGACCTATTCCAAAAAAAATGGGGTCTGGGTCGAGCGGTTAAAGAAAAAATATGAATCATTAAACTTTATAAAGTTTCCGTTTCGGAAGCTCGGGAAAGGGGATCCTCTTTACTTTAACGGAAATATCGTCAATCCAAATAATTTTCAACTGGACTTAAAAAAACGGTTTTCAGAAAAAAATACCAACAAAGAAAAAACAGAAAAGAACTTAGAGGAGGTTAAATAAATGGGGCTATTTGGTGGAAAAAGCAAAGGTGATGGTGGAATGGCTAAAGCAATTGATGCTCAAAATCGTTTGTTTCAACAGGCTAGAGCGGATCGGGCATTGGGTAGAGGGAAAATCGCATTAGGTACCGAGATAAGTAATCCATTTGGCTCGGTTTCTTCAAGGTATGACCCGAATAAAAAGAAGATTACAAGTAGCTCAAAAGGGGATCAACGCCTTCAGGATTTATATTTTAACAACATCTCAAAGCTTTTGAACTTTGATCAGGTTGGAGAGAATGCTAGGAATAAAGCTTTTGAAGCCTATCAAAAACCTGTACTTCAAAATTTATTTTCAAATTTAGGAAATTTAACAAGCCGGGTAGGAACTGCCGGTTTGAAAAATTCAGGCGTTAGATCTGACTTTCTCGACTCAACTAAAAACCTACAAGAAGGGGCAGAAAGGCGGTTGTTTGGGCTAGGAGAGCAAGCTAAAAGTAATGCTTTAAACCAACTTATGGCTCTGTCAGACCAAGCTTATAAACCGCTAGCCCTTCAGGCTGGCGTTGGTGGTGATGCATTGAGGAGTGCTCAACAAGCCCAAAATCTAATGCAACAAAGTTATGGCTCTCAAGCAAGTGATGCCATGAACCAGGGCAACAGTTTAGCAAATCTTTTTTCACAACAAGCTCAAATGGAGAGTAGAAATAGAGCAAATCGAGGTCAGGCTATAGGGTCAGCGATTGGCGGGGTAGCTAAGCTCGGGTCTTCCTTCGCAGGAGGTGGTAAATGAGTATCTTAGAAGGTATTTTGATGGGAGTAGGGCAAGGAGCTAGTTCTATTGCTGATGATATCAACGCTCGAGGGCGAGAAAAAAGGGCTTTAGAAAACAGAAAGACGATGATGGAGTTGCAACGTCAATTTCAGTTAGAAAAAGAGCAGGAGGATAGGAATCAAGAGGCTGGGGAAGCACAAGCATTAGCGAATATTTACGGTCTTGATCCTAAAGTCCAGACTATGACTCAACTGCAAGCCCTCCGTGAACAAGAGTCAGCAAAAGCTAATAGAGCTAACGAACTCGAAAAAAGGGGCCGACTAAGACTAGCTTTAGTAAATTCAGGAGTCCCGCTCGAGCAGGCCGAGGTAATGATTGACAATCCTAATTTTACAAAAAACATATCTGACTTTAGAAAAATGCAAATTCAGCCAGAGATGCTGATGAGTACTTTAGAAAAAATCAGACTTGGTAACCAGGGTAAGAGGTTAGATTTAAAGAGCAAAAGTTTAAAAAATACTTTTGATGAAAGAACTTTGGCTCAGAGAATTTTAAATGAGACATTAAGAAATCAAGCAACTAAAGCAGGGATTGCCAACAAACGAGATTCTATCCGTAGTAGAAATTTTAGAGACCAGTTTGTAGACCCTACCGAATTCGAAGGATACACTCGGACAGAAGAGCCACTGCCTGGAACTGCTGGGGGAGAGACAACTTTCACGGGTAAAAGAAGAAAACCCAAGAAAAAAGAAATAGCCCCGATGAACTTTTCAAGCATAGGAGCTTTTGAATAGTGAACAGTTTTTTAGAAGAGCTTCTCTACTCACAAGAAAAACAGCCTCAGTCAATCGTGGATCTGCCTATAAGTGCTTTAATGCCTTATGCACCCCCAAAGCCAAAACCAAAGCCAAAGCAAAAGCCTAGACCTAGACCTAAAACAGAAGTAACAGGGGCTTTCACTACCTTAAAAGACTATTCGAAAGAGCTACCTACTCGTTATAAAGATTATAGAGCTAAACTAGGATCTTGGGAAGAAGAAAACATTAACAACATTAACACTCGTTACCAAGGGTTTTTGGCTTCGGGGGAGTACAGGCGAGAAGATGTTGAATTTGCTAGAAACAGAGACCTTAAAGCTTTAGCTAAAAAAAAAGCTGAACTTGAGAAACAATCTCTGAGCAAGGTCCAAGATTTAGGGCGGTCAGCAAGCAAAGGGTTTAAGACTGTTGAACAAAAGGCTCTACAAGCAAAAATCAAAAAAGCGAGTGGACAAAAGCTAAATTTAGGGGAGAGAATTAATGCTGATTTCACTCAACTAGCCCAAGCCGGCGAAGACCTTAGAACTCTTGGCGAGCAATTTGGAACCGGGGCACTAGATGCAAGTGCTGGAATTTTGTTAACGCCTGAGGCGATTAAAAAAAAGAACGAAGAACGAAATAGAAGGCTATCTGCCGAGTCTGATGAAGCTCTAAAAGGTAATCTTTTTCAAAAAATTGACGGCAGTGTAGGCAAGGTTTTGAGAGGAGCGAACCAAGTCCTTGATTTTGTACCGAACCAAGCACTTAACCTGGTGAACAAAGCCACTTCAAGGCCAGGGCGGTTTTTAGAAGATATTTCAAAAAAAATTCAAGCTAACGAGGGGGTTCAAAGAAGAAGAGAAGAAAACCCAATTTTTGGAACTCTCGGAAATATTGCAGGGCAAGCTACACCATTTTTAGCCGGAGAAGTCGCTACTCAAGGGAAAATTACAGCCCCTCTAGCAAGTGCCTTAAGCAAAACAAGAATGCTTTCTGTCTTGAAAAACCCAGTAGCTAGAAAACTCGTTAGTAATAGTATCGCTGACACGATTGAAGGGGCGGTAACTGAAGCACCTGCCTCAATTGGGCAACAGTATTTACAAACTGGAACTTATGACACAGGTAAGGTTTTACAAGACGCTTTAATTGGGGGTGTCGCTAGCGGTGGAATTGCTACCGCTGGTAATCTCTTCGGTCGGGGAATTAAAAAAGCTGTAAGAGCAAAGAACTTTAAAAAAATTCAAGAAGCTGAAGAAGCAAAAAAACTATTACAAGAACAAGAAGCTCAAAAACTTTTAAAAGAACAAGAAGCTTTAGCAAATTTTGATCAAAACAGAGAGCTTTTTATAAACAGTCAAACAAAAGTAAAAGATTTAAATAAGGCTATTAAACAGGCCAGAAAAGAAGGGGATTATGCTAACGTTCCTGAACTTTTAAGGCAAAGACGGTTAGCAAAAGAGCAAGTTCTTAAGTTTGAAGAGCCTGATAAATTTATCAATAAGCAGATTAAGACCGCTACTAAAGATATTGACAAAGAGCTTAAGGATTTAAAACGAAAAAAAACCTCAGACCCTCAAGCTATTAATCAGCTCGAAGCTCAAAAAAAAGAGTTAGCTGAAAAAATTAAACAAGAAAATACTATTTTACCTAGTAATGCTCAAGATACCGAGACAGTTAAACAGGTAAAAAAACTTTTAGGGCTTGAAGAAGATCTTAAAAAACCTTCCCTAGAATCCATTGAACCAAAGAGCCAATCAGCCAAAAGCCAAACCCCTTTAAAGAAGACTCTACTACCAAATAACGAACAAAACGCAAAGGGAAGGGTTTATCCAAATAGGAGAGATCTCGATTTGGAAACAGAAACCAAGCTGAAGCAAAAGCCCCAAGATAGTAATATCGATAGCTTGGGAAAAAATAAGCAAGAGCTAGCGGGATTAGAGCAACCAAGCCTGCCATCAAAAACAAAGACCCCCAAGCAGAAGGAGTTTTTAAATAAAGAGCAGAAGGATCCTCTTTCTCGTTTTTCAACTGTACAGCCTCCAGTAGAAAATAAACTTAGTTCTAAGATAACAGAAAAATTAAAAACGGATCTAGACAAAAAGCAAGCAGATGCAATTTCCAAGGCAGATCCTCGCTCTTATTCACTTGGCAAGCCTCCTGAAATCAAGGACTGGAAGGAGTTCCAAGAACTAAAACGCAAGCCTAAAACTTTTAAAACTTTAGAAGCACAAGCAAAAGATTTAGAAGCAAACATCCCTACTAAGTCTCAATCGGTAATAGATGAATTAGCTGAAGTCAACTACAAAAAAAGATCTTATGAAGGGTCCCTAGAAAAAGCTAGAGAACAGCTAATTTTTCAGATGAAAAGGGAAGGTAAAACAAAAATCAAAGTAGGGGATCAGGTTATTTCTTTAGGGGAAACAAAATCTAAAGTTTTAAAGCAGGGTGCCTTAAAAAAAATAGAGGATTTTGAAGAGGAGGCAATGAGAGCAGGTAGGATCACCAGTAGACAATTAGAAGATACATTAAACATTCAACCCGCTAAAGCATTTGAAGACTTTACCCAGCGTTCAGGAATTACTAATTTAAACGATTCTGTTAAGCAATTTAGAAAACTAAAAATCGCTAGCAAACAATTCCAAGAAGCTGAGAACCAGCTTAGAAAGCAGGTTAAAAATGAGATTTTAGACAAATTACCAGAAGGCGGTTTAAGACAAATCTGGAGGAATTCAGATGCTGATTCTACTTTTTTCGTAAACAAGGGGAGACTTGAAGTAGGGCTTGACAAGGAAGCTAAAGCTCAAAGTCTTGCTTTAAAAAAACAAGCGATAGAAGCAGGTGAATTTGATTTAAAAACTGCTGACAGGATTACCCTCGTAAAAAACAAAAATATTGACAGGAGGATAGCCAAGAAAGCCCTTGACACGGGCGAAGTGCCAGATGCTGAAACTGCTGAAAGTATTGTTAAAGCCGCTAAAGACGAAATAGAAGAAATTCAAAAAAAATACAAGGGTTTTAGATTTGACTTGGCAGGCACCGCAGTTGCGGGGGTAGGTATTGCAAAAGTCTTATTAAGAAATAGTGATGCTTTAATTGTTGGTAGGAATTTGATTAAAAAAATTCCTTTTGTTCAGAACTTGCTTAACAAAATCCCAGCCAAGGGATTAAACGATCTTGCTGATATAGGTAATTATGTAATTGGTCGTACTAAAAGTTTTTCTACGAAGTTAAAGAAAATTGACAATTCTAAGCTTAATAAATTTATTGATGAATATGAGAGTTTGTCAGCCAAAGAGTTATCCGCAGAAGCTTTTTTATTTGCAAACGTAGACAAAACAAAACTAAAAAAAATACAAGAGACTTTTCAAAAAAATACAACTAAAGAGATACAAGAGGCTTTTGACTCGGGGAAAACTGCTAGCTTGGGTGAGTTAGATTCTGAAACTTTTGAACTGCTTCGAACTTTAACAAAAGCTAAAAGAAAAAGAGCAGAACTGATTAGAGACACCATAGAATCAGTGTCTAAAGATCCAACAATTCCAGAACAGACAAAAATCGACTTAGATAAGTTCTTTCGCACGGAAACTGCTCAATCTACCGGGGCTATGAGGGATATTTATAATACAGCGATGGGCGTGTTTTATTCTGTGGCTATGTCTAACAGGATTACTAGCGTAACTTTAGCCGCCACAGATCCTATCATGAAAGTATTACCTGCGATGGTAGAGAAAGCAGGGTTTGTAGCAGGGTTTAAAGATTTTGCTCAAGGGTTTAAAGCCTTAGGTGGAAAAGAATTTCGAAATTCTAAACTTTTTAAAGCATACAATGCCGGAGATACAGGTAATTTTTATCAGCAACTTTTTAACGTCAAGTCTAAAGAAAATCTTTTAGACAAACTAAACAAAGCAGATTTATTCAAATATACTACTGACGTTTCTCAAGACATCGGGTTAGCCGCTTCTGCTAGCAGTTTTAACAGGAACTGGTTTAAAAAAACAGGTCAAAAAATCGACATTGTAAAAGAGTTTGATGCTGTCTCTGAAGCTTCTCAAGAATTTGCTCTCTATCACAACAACATCTTAAATCAGCTTTACGGGACGGGTAAAGGGAATATAGACAAATTCTCTTTAGTAGATCCCACTTTAAAGCCTTTAATGATCTTTATGTCTGAACCTTTAAGGTTTCAATCACAGATAACAAGGTGGGGATCTCAAATACAAAAAGGTTTTTCTAAAAATGCAACAGAAGCAGAAAGGGAGTTGGCTTTAAACTCAATCAAAGCATCATCAACTTTTTTTGCAATTGGAACTATTTTTGGAGGCTCTTCATTTTTATTAAATTCTGGGGGTACAACGGCTTCACTGTATGCCCAAGTTTTAAAAATGCAGTCTCCTGAAAAGAGACAGCAATTAGAAGATACTATCAACAAATTGAGCTTGTTAAGAGCTTTAGATGTTGATTTTGGAGAGAAATTAGGGCTAAGTCCGATAAGAAGAAAGCCCGGTGAGTCTTTCTTGCAAGCCCTAAAATCTTCTACGGTTGGTAATGAAGGATCTTCCCCAGTCTTAGAGCCTTTAAAAAATTTATTAAAAAAATCAGAAAGAGCTACTGAATATTTTCAATCAGGAAATACTTCACAAGGCTTCATAGAGTTAGCTAAAGCTACTCCTTTATCAGGAATCGCAAGCTTAATTGATAAAGGGGTTAAAAAACAACGTGGGGAAAATATGAGCGTTTGGGTTGCCAAAGGTGGGGCTTTTGTGGAACTAAAGAAGGATATTAATTTCACAGATATAATCTTTTCACAGTCTACAGGTGCGGGGAACCTAAAGAGGGGGTATGAATTAAAAGCAGATTTAGTAAAAGATGTAGCCAAAGATTTCAAAATCAAGAAAGTAGGCAAGATTTATAAATTGATTTCTGCTAACAATCAGGAGGGTAAGAAAAATTTTGAAGAGACTTTAGACATTTTAAAACAAAAAAGATTTCAGCTTGCGATCGACAAAAACTCAATGCTTACTAGGGAAGAAATAGCCCAAGATGTCTTAGCCAAAGCATACAGAAAACAAATTTCTCAAAGAAAAAAAATAGCAAAGAGGGGTAGCGTTTTTTCAGGTGACAGAGTTTTAGCGACCTCAGAAAACAAGCTGATAAGTGAATACATTGGTCTAGCCAAAAATTCAAGGCAAAAGACCTCTCAGGCTTTTTCTGACGCTTTACGGAAAGCAAAAACAAAGAGAGAAAGAAATAAAATCAGAAAAGCCATGAACAAGCTAAACCTAGCTTTTGTACAGCCAGTTCAGGAGGAGGGGATAGGGGTTTGATAGGGGTTAGAAACAAAACGTACGATTTTTTCGTACACTTCCGTAAAAACAGGGGGTTCTTGGGCGGCAGTACGTCGGTATTTCCGACAGACTGAGTGACAATCCCCTCTTTTCACACGTTTCCATCAAAAAAGGACTGCTAGAATGTCCAGCAGTCCTTCAGTCCTAATTAAATGCTTGAGGAGTTAAAAAGTGCAAAATTCAAGCAAGTAAGACAAGTTTGCGAGGCTTTTCTTACTTAGGATTTTAGCAAATTTAAATATTTTATGTTTGTTTTAAAAAATTTATTTAAACTTTCCCACCCCGATCAGCGTTTTTGACAAAAAAATCTAAGGTCTTTTGAATTTTTACGAAGGTAAAGGCATTTATCAAAATATTGCTTATGATTAGGGTAAGAATAGATTTGTTGTAGCAGTCTTGTTCTAGTTTGAAAACAACTGCAAAATTAAGAACTGCACAAGTGAAGAAAAACCATGCAATCCGCTTAGCTAGTTTTATTTGGTTGAGGAATTCATCATACCGACTTAGCCCTTCCTTGTTTTTCTCTCTCTTAAGAAGTTCAACAATTGGCAAGTCTTTAATAGACAGCAATACCAATGGTAAGAGCGTTAAGAATAGTAAGTAGATACCATTGAACAGTGTTTGAAAAATCAAAAATTTCATTTTCCTCTTCTCCAAGAATATACATCTTTAAAATTTGTCGACTTGTCAGGCTTCAAATCAAGCCGTTTAATAAGTTCATTGGCTTGGTGAGGAGATATTGTTAATCTTAGTTTTATTAAATTAGAGTCTTTGCGAACTTGTTTTATCAATGTCCAGCTTTTAAAGATCCTCCACTTTGCATGGTCTTTCCGGCGTTCAGTGATGAACCATAGATGGTTCCAATATTTTATAACCACATCGATATCTATTTCGTTACCGCCGGTTTCTTTGAATTTACCTTTTAAAATTTTCATATGGTTGAAAAAACGGTAGAATCAAAAGTAGCCCGATCCCATTTTGTTCCCCAGTTAGTGTAAACCGAGTCAAAAATAGCCCCTGTTAAGTCACAGTCTGAAAAATTAGCGTTTATGAGGTTTGTTTTAAAGAAACTGGCTCGATTAAGGCTAGATCCCCTGAGATTGGCCCCTTCCAGGTTGGCCTTATCAACTATTGAATAAGCAAGATCGGCTCCAAAAAGATAAGCTTCTTTAAGGTTAGCTCTTTCAAGGTTAGCTCTTTGAAGGTTAGCTCTTTGAAGATCAGCTTTGGAAAGATCAGCTCCTACAAGATCAGCTCCTACAAGATCAGCTCCTACAAGCTTAGCTCTGTAAAGACAAACCCCTTTAAAGCCACCTGTGGAATAAATTAGGGAGAGATCAAGGCCTGTTAAATCGTACAAACTTAAATCAACCCGTCCTCCTGTTCGGAAGCGTCTATTTTCGAAAATTTTATTAAGCTCTTTTTGCTCTATTTTTTTTAATTCTGTAGTCATTTTTTATTTACAGGTAAAACTAAGTTAATGGCTTCATCAGTGTTTTTTGCTCCTTTAAGGTTAGTTCCCCTAAGCTTAGCTCCTGTAAGATTAGCTCCTGAAAGATTAGCTCTTTTGAGATTAGCTTTTTCCAGATTAGCTCCTTTAAGATTAGCTTCTCTGAGATCAGCGTAGCCGAGATAAGCTCCTTTGAGATTAGCTTCTGAAAGATTAGCTTCTACAAAATCAACGTAGCTGAGACCAGTCTCTTTAAGATCAGCTCCTCCAAGATTAGCTTCTTCAAAATTAGCTTCTTTAAGATTAGCTCCTGAAAAAGTAGTTCCCCAAAGATCAGTTTCTGTAAGGTTAGCTCCTTCAAGATTAGCTCCTCCAAGATAAGCGTTTATAAGCTTAGCTCCTGAAAGATTAGCTCCTTTAAGATTAGCTCTGGAAAGGTTAACTCCTTCAAGATCAGCTCCTACAAGATAAGC
>SPKZ01006970.1_pt1 | contig 13550 bp, 12 predicted proteins | sample 2456571 | NCBI WGS metagenome assembly SPKZ01 (sample SAMN11192286, study PRJNA482655) | marine metagenome | biome: ENVO:00000447; feature: ENVO:00000244|ENVO:00000211|ENVO:00000569|ENVO:00002023; material: ENVO:00002151; isolation source: ocean water from marine abyssalpelagic zone ...
CCTCCGATTTTTCTCGCTGTAGACCCCCTACGTACCCAGCTTCGCGACGGCCTGCGAGATTTCGCTGAACCGCGCCTGGGTCTTGGTCAATTCCTCGTCGAACCGCGCCTTATCCCAGAGTTCGAGATGGTTGCCAACTCCAGCGACCATCACGTGGCGGTCGAGATTGGCGAACTCCCGAAGCGTGGACGGCACGAGAATGCGTCCCTGTTTGTCGATCGGGCACTCGTTGGCGCCCGAGACCATGAATCGCGCGAAAGCCTGTACGTCGGGATCGACTGCCGATAGACTCATCAGACGATCCTCGAACTCGCACCAATCCTCGTAAGGGTAGAGGGCCAGGCAGGCGTTCTGGTTGGTCAGAATCGGCGCTCTTTCGCTGCGGCGCTCGAATTCCACCCTAAACCCCGAAGGAATGCTCATGCGATTCTTGGAATCGATGGTGTGTACGGAACGCCCGCGAAACATTTCTGGAGGCCTGACCCCTGATCCCGGTTCCACTCAAGTGACCCGACGTACCACTGAACTGCGTGCTTCGTGCCACTTTTTGGGTTCCTGTACCACTTCCCGCCACTGAGCACACATTACTCGAGTCCGTTACAAATTCAATAAGAAATTCGCGGTTTTTTGCGCGATCTTGCATTTTTTTTGGATCCGAAAACTCGCACAAGATGTCGAGGTGAGGCTTCGGCCTGACCACAAGATGCTGCGGTTGGGATGAGGGGCTCAGATCCGACCGCGGTCGCCGGGGAAGCTCGGGGGAAGAAGTGGAAGAAAGGGGGGGAGTCCGCGGCGAAGCAGCGCAAGCGAGTGGGCTACGTGCTCCCCAGACCCTCGAAATGACGCTCGTGGACGCGGCAAACACGGTCGACGAGCGCCGACAGGGTGCTCCCGCGCGGCATCGCGACGTCGGCGGGTGCAGCGACCGGTCCGCGCAGGGCCTCGAGCACCGATCCCAAGCCCTCCTCGAGTCCAACCGGCGAATAACCGCCCTCGAGCAGGAAGACCAGGCGCCCTGCGCACACGTCGTCGGCCAGTGCCGCGAGCACGCGGGCCATCGCGAGGAAACCCTCGGCACTGACATCCATCGCTGCGATGCTGTCGTCGCGATGCGCGTCGAATCCGCACGACACGAGGATGAGTTCCGGTCGGAACGTCCGGGCCGCGGGGACGAGCAGCCGCTGCAGTACGCCCACGTATTCGGCGTCGCCACAGCCCCCGGGCATGGGAACGTTCAGCGTCGCACCGACGCCCGCTCCGACCCCCGCTTCCGTCGCGTCGCCGGTGCCGGGATAGAACGGGTACTGGTGGGTCGAAAAGTAGAGGACGTTCGGATCGTCCTCGAAGAAGTGCTGCGTTCCGTTGCCGTGGTGGACGTCCCAGTCGAGGATGAGGACGCGACCGACGCCGCACTCGGTCTGCAGTGCGCGCGTCGCGATGGCGACGTTGTTGAACAGGCAGAATCCCATGGGTCCGCGCGCCTCGGCGTGATGGCCAGGGGGCCGAATCGCGGCGATGCCGTGTCCACCCGACTGCACGATGTGTCGGCCGAGGTCGATGCTGCTGCCGACGGCGAGTCGGGCCACCGCGAGGCTGCGCTCCGACACATACGTGTCGGCGTCGATGTGAATGGGGGCCTGGCTCACCGCTTCGGTCACGAGGGCGAGGTGCTCCGGAACGTGGACGCGAAGGATCTCCTCGTCGCTAGCGAAGCGAGCGGGCAGGGACGCCACGGAGTCGCGGTGCGCGTCGAGGGCGCGGGTGACTGCGTCGAGACGCGCGGGGCGCTCGGGGTGTCCCTGCGGTCCGCGGTGCTCCCAGAATCTCGGATCCTCGACGACGGCAATGCTCGGGGCGGAGGCTTCCACGTCGTTGCAGGGTATCCGAGCGGCGCTGCCCGAGGCGAGGTTTCAATCGACGGAGTGCGTGGGTGAGCGACGTAGGCGCCATCGCCGTCACGGGCCTCGGCGGCTTCATCGGTCGCAGCATCGTCGACCGACTCGTCGCGGACTCCCCTGGACTGCGCATCGTCGGCATCGACCACCGTCGACCCTTCCGCCTCGACGAGCGCGTGCGCTTCCACGCTGTCGATCTCACCGATCCGACGGCCGACGTGAGGCTCGCCGAAGTCCTCCACAAGGAGCGCGTCGACGTTCTCCTGCACGCGGCGTTTCGCAGCGCGCCCAGAGCGAACCTCGATCTCGATCACGAGCTCGAGACGATCGGCAGCATCCACGTGATGAACGCGTGCGCGGCCGCGAAGATTCACCGACTCGTGGTCGCCTCGACGACGATGGCGTACGGACCCTGGCCCGACAATCCGAACTTTCTCTCCGAGAGCCATCCCCTGCGCGCGCATCCGGACGCTCACAACGTCTGCAATCGCGCACAGATGGAGGCGCTTCTCGGCGACTGGAAGGTCCGCCACCCCGACACGGAGGTGACGGTGTTGCGCACGTGCTGGATCGCGGGCCCCGTGCATCAGGACGCTGTATCGCGCTACTTCGCGCGGCCCGTCGTGCCCACGCTCATGGGCTACGACCCGCTCATGCAGTTCGTCCACGAAGAGGACTGTCTCGCGGCCTTCGAACGGGCGGTCCTCGAATCGCACCCCGGCATCTTCAACGTGGTGGGCAGCGGTGTGCTGCCACTGTCGACGCTGCTCCGCCAGGCGGGCAAGCGCATCCTTGCGTTGCCGTCGCCAATCCTCTACCGGATGGCCTACTACCCGTCGCAGGGACAGACCGGCGACTCGCCCGCCGGCTTCTACGACTATCTGCGCTACCTGTGGGTGGCGGACGGGCGCCGCGGGTTCGACGTCTTCGGCGAGCCGCTCTATACGACGAGGGAAGCCTGGATGTCGTTCATCTCCGAGCGCCGCATGCGGAGGTACCGGTAGTGGCGGACCCCAGGAGCCGCGCGAGGTCTCACCGCCGGCCTCCGAAAGAGTCCTTCCTCGGCGAGACGATCGACGTCGAGGCCACGGTCGAAGAGCTTCGCGACGCGCTCGAGGGGCTGCGCGTCGAGATCCGCTCGCGCTTTCCGCGCTCCGCTGTCCGTCGCTCCGACGAGGTGGTCGACTGGGAGAGCCTGTATTCGGCGGTGCGTCGGCGGTTGGGCACGTTCGGCATGAGCGAGCGCTCCGGTGAGGTCGACGAGTTCGGTATGGACGAGGTGGTGTTGCGCCGGGCGCGGCCACTCCTCGACCTTTTGTACGACCACTACTTCCGCGTCGAACTCCACGGCATCGATCATCTGCCCGACACGGGACCGTGCCTGCTCGTCGCCAACCGTTCGGGTCTCCTTCCCTACGACGGTCTGATGATCTCCCACGCGGTAGAGCGGCATCACCCGCTGCACGAGCGCCCGCGCTTCGCGGTGGCCGACTGGCTGGTGACGCTTCCGTTCGTGCAGCCCTACCTCGCCCGCCTCGGGGGAGTGCGTTCCTGTCGCGAAAACGCACAGCGGTTGCTCGAATCGAAGTGTTTCGCCGTGGTGTTCCCCGAAGGAGTCAAGGGCGCGGCGAAGGTCTTCCGCGACCGCTATCAGCTCCAGCGGTTCGGTCGCGGCGGTGTCGTGCGCCTCGCGATCGAGATGGGCGTGCCGCTCGTTCCGGTGGGTGTCGTCGGTGGCGAAGAGGTCCATCCGATCCTGTTCAAGTCGACGACGGCCGCGCGTCTCTTCGGTCTGCCGTTTCTGCCGATCACGCCGACATTTCCGCTGATGGGTCCCCTCGGCGCCCTGCCGCTTCCCTCGAAATGGGTCATCCGACTGGGCGAGCCCGTCGCACTCGACTACCTCGACGCCGAGGCGAGCTCCGACGAACTCCTGATCGCGCGGCTCAACGAGAACGTTCGAACGGACATCCAGGTACTGATCGACCGCGGTCTCCGCGATCGCGAGTCGGTCTGGTCCTGAGTCGGGCGGGTCGCGCCAGGAGTGTGCGCCGGAGAAGCAGTCGAGGCTTCTGCCGCGTGCACCCGTAGAAGCGTGTACTCGCCCTAGCGGCCCGCATGGGACACATCTTCGAGTACACGGTCTTTGCGATCCTGCTGGGCGGACTCGTCTGGCTGCCTGGCTACGCGCTCGAGCGCGCGGCCTTTCGCGGGGTGCCGGGCGCGCTGCGACCGCTTGCACGACTCGTGCTCGGACTGGTCGCGTGGCTCGTCGCTCTGTTCACGCTCGCCAGCGTCGGTGCGCTTCGCGGTAACGCGATCGCCGCGTGCGCGGCCGTGGGCGGACTCGCCGCGGGCATGGCACACCGGCGCTTTCGCGCGGTGCCGGACGATCCCGGAGTTCCCGTCGGTCGAGGCCGAACGGGCGGATCGCTCGTTGCGTGGGCGCTCGTCGCGATCGTGCTCGTTCCCTTCTATCTGCTCGCACTCGGCCCGCAGGTTTCCTGGGACGCCGATGTCTACCACCTCACGCTGCCCCGGCTCTTTCTCGAGTCCGGTGGCTTTCGCTCCGTCCCTCTGAGCGTGTACGCGACCTGGCCGCTCGGAACGGAGCTCTTCTTCGCGGCCGCGATGACGGCCAAGGGCTACGTCCTCGCAAAGCTCGTCCACTTTGGCTTCGGCCTGCTCACGCTGTACGTCATCGCGGCCGGTTGCCGAACGGGTTCTCAGGGGGCGCCGCTTGCGGGTGCGACCGCTGCGCTGTTGTTTCTTGCGAATCCGGTGGTGCTCAGCGAGATCCACATCGCGTACGTCGACCTCGCGGTTGCGTTCTTCTTCTCGGCGGGCTTTCTGTTTGCGCTGCGCGCAGCGACGCAGGCCGAGGACGCGGGGCCAATGCTCTTGTTGGCGGGGCTCTGCGCGGGCGCGATGGCCGGCCTCAAGGTCACGGGATTCGTCGGGGCCGGCGTGCTGGGCGCGCTGCAGCTTCCCGCGCTTCGCCGCGCGAATCGCGCGGGCGCCGGCGGCGCGGCGCTGCGCCGGTTCGCCCTGGCATTTGCGCTGCCCGTGCTGGTGCTTCTGCTGCCGTGGCTTGCGCGCGCGTACGCGGAGACAGGCAATCCCATCTACCCACTGCTGCACGGGTGGTTCGGCGGCATCGACTGGAGCCCGACGCTGGCCATCCAGTTCTCGCGTTGGCAGGACGGCATCGGGATGGGACGCGGTCCCCTGGACTATTTGCTGCTACCCCTGCGCGCCGTTCTGGAAGGGGGTATCGACTACGCGCACTTCGACGGTGAGATCGGTGCGTTCTGGATTGCCGCGGTTCCGTTTGCGATCTGGTTCGGGCGACGCGAGCCCGCGGCGCGTTTCGCCCTGTCGGCGGCGGGGCTGTACTTCGTCTCGTGGGCGCTCTCGTCGCAGCAGATGCGCTTCTTGATCCCGATGCTGCCACTGCTCTGCATCGCGACGGGTGTGGCGCTCGGACCGGCCTTCGCGACACTCGGCGTGCGCCTCGGCGAGGCTGCGGCGCGCCGGGCGGCGCTCCTGCTCGTGGCGATCGTGGCGGGAGCATTTGCGTTCGTCTACCGCGATCCGATGGAGCGAGGGCTGCGCCTCGGCGCGCGTTACGGATCCGAGATCGAGGCACTCCGCACGGCGGCGAAGCCCGAGATCTTCCAGCAGATCGAACGCGTCACGCCGAAGGATGCCGTCCTGCTGTTCGTGAACACCAACCGCGGCTTCTTCAGTCCGCGCGAGTACCTCGCCGACAGCTTCTTCCAGGCGTCGCAGATCGCCGACTGGCTCCGCCCCGTGCAGAGCGTCGCCGAGCTTCGCGCGCTCCTCGACGCGCGAGGCGTGACCCACGTGCTCTTCGAGAAACGCGACTGGGGCATTCGCTACCCGCGCGCACTGCGAGAGCTGCTGACCCGCCGCGAGCAGACGCGACGCGTCGCGGTGTCGGCCGACCGGCGCACCGAGCTCTATGAGCTGCTTCCGCCGGGCCAGGGGGTCGAGTCTCGGGTCACGCTCCCAGCCGGTACCAACTTCTACTCGATGTAGCCGAGCTGCCGGAGCTTTTCCGAGACGTCGGTGTCGGGTGCCATCGCGTCGAGGGCGAGGTTTTCGCTCTCGATGGCATCGAGCGCCGCGCGCAACTCTCGGACGTTCTCGGTGTTGTCGCTCGCGATGTCGAAGTTCTCGTCGGGGTCGCGCTCGAGGTCGAAGAGCCGATCTGGATGGGTTCCATCGAACTCCGCCGGTTCGACGCCAATCAACTTGATGTCGTCCTTCACTACGGTGCGCAGGCTGCCCTCGGAGTACTGCACGTAGTCGGGACCGCGAGTCTCGAAGAGATTGCGGCCGCGGATGCCCGGCGCCTCGGGGAGATCGAGCACGGCGAGTGCTGTCGGCAGGATGTCGACGTTCATCACCGGGTGCGAGTAGCGCTTCGCCGAGGTGCCCGGAACGAATACGAACATCGGCGTGTGGAGCACGCCGCGGGTCACCGTGTTGTGGTCGAACAAGCGGCGCTCGCCCAGGCCCTCGCCGTGGTCGGCACCCACGATGATCACCGTCTTCGAAAGAAGTCCGAGATCGCGCAACGCGTCGAAGAAGCGGCCCATCTCACGGTCGATCTCGAAGATGTTGCCGTCGTACTGGGCGCGCATCTGACGCACGACGGTGGGCGTCGTATGGTAGCGGCGGCCCTTGATGCCCATCACGCTCTTCTTCTCGCCACGCGTCTCTTCGTAGTGGGAGACGAGGCGAGCGATTCCCTTGCGAAACGGCAGATGGCGAACCGACTCCGAGTAGAAGGTCAGGTCGTCGGCGTCGTCGTCGTAGAAGCGGCGAAACACGGCCTCGCTGGGGTCGTAGGGCTGATGGGGATGGCGCGCGTGGATCCAGAGGAAGAAGGGTTCGCGCGCGTGGTCCCGGAGCATCTCGATCGAGCGTTCGGCCGTGCGCTCCGGGCGCTCGGGGACGATGTAGTCCTCGTTGGCGCGGTCGAAACCGGCGCAGGAGCCCCAGCGACAGCCGGCGTAGACCTGGGTGATGACCGCGAGCGTCGTGTAACCGGCGTCCTTCAGCATCTCGGTGAGCGTGCGCTCCTCGGCGCGCAGGACGCCGTCGTCGAGCAGCCGGTCTGCGGAGGAGAACTTCGACGTCAGGAACGAGGGAACCGAGGCGAGCGTGTACGGCGCCTGGGCGACGCAGCGGGCAAAGACCGACGACCGAGCCGCGAGGGCGTCGAGGTTCGGACTCGTATCCTTGTCGTAGCCATAGACGCCGAGCCGGTCGGCGCGTAGCGCGTCGAAGGTCAGCAGGACGAGGTTGCAACCGGGGCACGACGGCGTGCCGGACGACGTCGTCGCATCCTGGGAGTCGCTGCAACCCAGCATCACGAATGCCGCAAACACCGCGGTCGCGCGTCGCGGGCCCCTGCGCTGCCGAAGGGTCTCAACCGGCGTCGTCGGTCTCGTCGTCGTCCGCGTGCGTTCGCGGGCGATTGCCGTCGAGTGCCTCCACCGCGTCGGCGACGCGCTGGAGGTTCTCGTTGAGGGCCTGGATGTCCGTGCGACGCGGCAGGTCCAGCGCCTTGAACACGCGCTCGATGGCCGTCTGGATGATGTGGTCGAAGTCGGGCGTGGCGTACGCGATCCAATCGTTGATTCGGGCGTTCGTCCCCTCGCGATTCGCCACGAGGCGGCGTACGCCGTCCTGGAATTCATCGAGGCCATCGGTAGCATCACCGACGCCGCGCCGCAGCGCGCCGTAGAGCGCATCGCCGCCGCGCTGAATGAGATCCGACAGCAGCGTGCGCGAGACTGGACGCCCCTCGCGCTCGCTGTCCACGAGAATCTGCGAGAGGGCGACGGACGTGATGTCCTCGCCCGTCTCGTTGTCGATCACGCGAACGTCTTCGTTTGCGTCGATGAGCTCGGCGATCCCCTTCAGCGTGATGTAGCGGCTGGTCTGGGTGTTGTAGAGCTTTCGATTGGCATAGCGCTTGATCAGGATCGACATGGGCGGGCCTCGGCGCGGGGACTCCGCTCTCTCAAGCTAGCTCAGCCCGCAGAGAGGGTCAGCCCTCCACGCGAACCCGCTGTACGCGTCTTCGTTTGCGCTTGCGGCGCGCTGGACGGTCGTCCGGCGACGGTTGCTCGGGGGAAGCGTCGTGAGGATCGGATTCGGACTCGTCGTCGGTGTCTGCGCGGCGCACGCCGAACTCCCACAGGAGTTCGCGCACACCGAGGAACGCGCGCAGAACGGCGCGGGCTTCGGAGTCGCTGCGCGCCCGTTGCTCCCATCGCGAGATCTCGTGGTCGAGCGCATCGGCGAGTGCCGCGAGGACCTCGGGCGACCCGCGACCTGCATCGGTCGCGAGCTTTGCACCGAGGTCTTCGAGCCAGGACGCCAGGGGTCCGAGCAGCGCGTCGGTATCGGATGCACGACCGGTGCGCGCGAGTGCCGCGGCGTCGAGCAGCGCGCGTAGCGCGGCCAGCGTCTCGGCCGCCGCGGCTTTCCCGTGGCGCGCGGCGCGATCGAGCGCGTCGCGAACCGAGTTCGGCGGGGTTGCGTCTCCGAGAGGCTCGTCGTCCATCCAGAAATCGTCGTCCTCGAGCCCGTCGCCCTCGGGCGCGTTGCCGTCGAACGCTTCCATCTGTGGATCCCCGGGTTGCGGCTCGAAGGGATCGCGCATCCGGCTGGGGTCAGACTTCCCCACGGCTCTCTTCTCCTGGGTCGCGCGTCTTGGCGGCGTCGAAGATCAGTTCGGCGATGCGGGACAGACCGAGCAGATCGTGAACGTCGTCGGCGAGTTCGGGGATGCTTCCCCAGTATCGACCGCTGCGCTCCGTTCGCTCGCGCAAGCTGCGCGTCGCGTTCTGGTCCCGGCGGACCCACGCAGCGTATCTCTTTGCCGTTTCGAGCGCTGCCCGCGCGGCATCCTCGGCGGGGAAGTCGGCGGGTGCGTCGGCGGCGAGGGCGTCGCCGAGCGCACCCAGTGCGTCGTTGGTGTCGGGGAAGGTCGGCGGTACGCCCCCGTCGGGCCACACGTGCATCCGGTTGACCAGGACCCCCACCAGCGGAACGTCGAAGCCCTCGAGGCGATCGAGGAACTCGCCGGCCTGTTGGATCGACTCCCAGCCCGGTCCGGTCACGAGAACGAATCCGCACTCGGGTCCGGCAAGCAGCGCGCGCACGCCGCGCGCCCGCTCTCGGAAGCCCTCGGCCATGCCCTCGAACGCGAGCAGGAACTCGGAGATGTCCTCCAAGAAGCCGATGCCCGTGATGCGCTCGATCACCTGCAGGACGCGCCGCATCCCCTTCTGGAAGAGCCGAAATCCCATGCGACCCGCCGAGAATGCCGGGTGGATCAGCATCTGAACGAGCGAGCTGTCGAGAAACTCGAGCAGTCGCTGGGGTGCCTCGAGGAAATCGAGGGCGTGTTGCGCCGGGGGGGTGTCGACGACGATCAGGTCGAAGTCACCGCGTTCGTGCAGCTCGAACACTTTCTCCATCGCCGAGTACTCGACGCTGCCGGCAAGAGCGTCGGACACGTGCTGGTAGATCGGGTTCTCGAGGATGCGGCGCCGGCTCTCGGCGCTGTCGGCGAAGCGCTCGACCAGCTCGTCGAAAGTTCGCTTCATGTCGAGCATCATGGCGGACAGGCTCCCGCCCGAGTCGATGCCGAGGGCGTTCAGCGCTTCGTCGGGCAGCACCTTTGGTTCGTTGCCGAGCGCTCCGATGCCGAGAGCGTCGGCGAGACGCCGGGCGGGGTCGATCGTCAACACGAGGCTCCGTTGACCACGCCGTGCAGCCTCGACGGCGAGTGCCGTCGCAACGGTCGTCTTGCCGACGCCGCCGCATCCCACGCACACCGCGATGCGGCGCGTCTCCAGGGTGTCGCTCGCGAAGTCCGCAGGCTTCATGCGTCGGCGCCCCGGAAGAACGCCGACGACAGGGTCTCGAGATCGGCGGATGTGCGAACGCCGTTGGTGAGCTGGGGCAGCAGCGTCAGCGGCAACCCGGTGAGGCGACCGATCACGTCGACGTAGTGGCGGTTCAGCGCCGAGCGCGACTTCAGGTAGCTCGCGCACAGCGCGAGGGTGGACGACGAGGGGAGCTCGGGGTGAACGGAACCTCCGGAGGCGGCGAGGCGCGACAGTCGGTCGTCGAGGTCGGCGAGCTGCTCAGAGAACGGTTCAGCGACGACGGCATTGACGATGACGCGTTCCACCGCCACGCCGACCTCGCCCGTCAATCGCTCGACCAGCTCCGCGGTTTCCCGCGCCGGCAGCTCTTCCGCCAGGGCGACGGGGAGCAGCACGCAACGCTCCGGGTCCTCGATGAGGGTTTCGACCTCGAACGCCTGGCGACGCAGCGGACCCGCGCGCACGGCCGAGACGACGACGCGCGGCGCGTCGAGGAATGTGACGCCGTGACCGGTGGCCGGGGCGTCGACGACGATGAGGTCGTACCGCGGGCGACCCCGCCCGTCGCGCATCCGTTCGAGGTGCCAGATCTTCCCGAGCGTGATCAGTTCCCGCCAACCGGGTGTGGCGGACATGAGCTGGCGGAAAGCCGCGTTGTTGAGGACGAGGTCCACCACGGATTGGACGCGGATCTGCAGCCCCAGGTACTCGGAGAGCGCCTCGAAAGGGTCGATACGCATCGCCGTGATGCCCGGGGCCACGCGCCGGCCGGCATATCCGACGGGCTTCGGGTTCTTCGCGAACAGGCGCGGAATCTGCTCATCGCGCCCGACCTCGACCACGAGCACTCGCTGGCCCGCCCGCGCGCTGGCCACGGCGAGGGTGGCCGCGACGGTGGTCTTCCCCGTGCCGCCCTTGCCGGTGACGATGATGAGTCGCCGTTCGAGAAGGGATCGGCCGGAATCGGGCAAGGACCGGGTCTCCGCCGGCGGGGAGCGGGTCGCGAGGCTGACAGATCCTCAAGGCGCGCCCGCGCGACTCCGAAAACCAAGGGGAGTCGCTGCCTCGGCAGGGCACCCTAGCACAGGGCGCTTCTGCGCCTGGGAGCCAGCGGGGGTTGGACTTGATCGTCACTTGTGGTGAATGTGACACGCAATTCCGTCTGGACGACACGAGGGTGTCGCCGAAGGGAATTCGGGTCCGCTGCTCGGTCTGCAAGCACGCCTTCCGCTTCACGCCGACAAGCGCCTCCGACGCCGAGCGGGCCGCGGCGATCGATGAGATCGCGAGCGAGGCTGCGGCGTCGAGCGATGGACTTTCCCGGTCAGCGGCCCCCTGCGCGACGGCGGACCTCCCCGAGGAGAGTTGCGTGGCGAGCGCTCCGGCTCCCGCCGGGGTCGGCGAATCCACCGACAGCGACTTCGAAGACTGGGGCGAGGACTGGGCGTTCAACGACGAGCCGGAAGCCGAGACGCGGGTCACTGCAGCCGAGTCCGAGGCCGCAACTCGCGTGGTCGAGACGCCGGCCGTCGACGCTTGGCTCGCGCCGAAGCCCGCCGCTGCAGAACCCGCGGCGGAAGAGCTCGGCAACCCCGAAGAGTGGGATTTCTTCGACGGCGGAAAGCCCGGGGCAAAGCAGCGGACCCGACCCGCCAGCGTCCCCGAGGCTGCGGCCGTCGCAGCGGCCCCCGCAGCCCCGGAAACCATCGCGGAGCCCGGCTCCCCGGGCGAGCCGGACGCGATCGGCGAAGCGCCCCGTGCCGAAGCGGTCGACGAGGACGCCGCGGCGGCTCCGCGCTTCGGACCGGCGCAGGAAGACGCGTCGGCCGAGGGCGCGGGTCTCGCTCCGGGCCTCGACGTGGTGGTGGACGGAGACCCCTTCGTCGGGCGCTCGCCCTGGGTTTCGCGGATCACTACGGGCGTCGCCTGGTCCGCAGTCGCCGCGCTCTTCGCGTTCGGTCTGGTATTTGGCCTCGGACCGATGCCGGGGACGAGCGCCGCACTCGCAAACTCGCAGGCGGTGGGCGACCTCGTGGTCGATGGCGTCGAGTCGCACTGGATCGAGAACGCGCACAGCGGGTCGGTCTTCGTGGTGACGGGCACGCTGCGCAATTCCGGGGATCGCGACCGGGAGAGAATGGGCATCCTCTCGCTCGAGTTCGTCGATGCGACAGGGAGCGCAATCGCGGAGTCTCAGGCGATCGCCGGATTGCCCGTCCCCGCGCACGAGCTCTACGAAGGCGATCCCGCCGATCTCACGGAGGCGATCGAGCGCGCAGCGCGCCAACGCTCGAAGGAGCCCTTCGCACCCGGCGCGGCGTGGCACTTCCAGGCGCTGCTGACCGCGGAGCCCGACCTCGCCGTCGGTTACCGCTTCGTCCTGCTTCCGGCCGACCTGCGCAACGCGGAGCGGATCGGGGAAGGCCCCGTCGAGGTCGGCCCCGGTCCCGCGCCGGACGTGACGGAGATGCAGGGCGGTGCAGGAGTGACGCGCCCGAATGCGCTCGTGGAGACGCCGACACCGAGCGATGTAGAGAGCGACGCCGGTGCAGCAGCGGGCCAGTCTACGGTCGAGGCTCGCCGTCCGTAACTTCTTCTTTCTGCGGCGTCACGTCGATCTCGTCCTTGCCGGACAGGCCTTCCTTGAAGTTCTTGATCGCCTTGCCGACGCCCGCACCGAGTTCCGGGAGGCGGCGTGCACCGAACAGGACGATGACGATAGCTGCCACGATCAGAAGCTCGGTCGTGCCGATGCCAAACATGGAATGACTCCGGAATGCGACTGACCCGGTAAGGCGGTCGCGTATCGATGATTCAGTGAGAGGGTGCCTTTCGACACACAGTTGTCAACCCGGACCCGCAGGGCGGTACCGGAGGATACAATCGAGCCATGGCCGTTTTCAAAGCCTATGACATTCGTGGGATCTTTCCCGACCAACTCGACTCCGAACTCGCTCACCGCGTGGGGCGCGCCGTAGCGCGTTTTCTGGGGAGTGGGCCGATCGCAGTCGGGCGTGACGCTCGAACGAGCTCTCCGGAGCTGTTCGACGCCATCGTGCGCGGCGTTTGTGACGAAGGACTCGATGTGGTCGATCTCGGCCTGATTTCGACCCCGATGCTCTACTACGCAGTGGACCACCTGCAGAGCGCTGGCGGCATCATGATCACGGCGTCGCACAATCCCGCTCAGTACAACGGCTTCAAGGTGTGTCGCGAGAACGCGATTCCGATCGGCGAGGCCAGCGGTCTCAAGGAGATCGAAGTGATCGCCGGTGAGGTGGCCGAGATGGCGCCGGTCGCCGAGCGCGGATCGATGCGTTCCGTCGAGATCGTGGACGGCTACGTCGAGCACGTCCTTGGCGTGGGCGGCGGCGACCCAAACCTCAAGATCGCGATCGACTGTGCCAACGGCATGGCCAGCGTCGGCCTCGAGCCGCTCCTCGAGCGCCTCTCGTGCGAGGTCGAACGCCTGTACTTCGAGCCCGACGGAACGTTTCCGAATCACGAGGCCGACCCGCTCAAGGTCGAGAATCTCGAGGAGGTTTCGGAAGCGGTGATCCGCACCGGTGCCGACTTCGGCGTGTCGTTCGACGGCGACGGCGACCGTGCGGTGTTCGTCGACGAGAAGGGCGAGCCGATCCCGTCGGATCTGTTTACGGCGCTGATTGCGCCCTACCAGCTGGCCAAGAACCCGGGCGGGCGGATCCTCTACGACCTC
>SPKZ01008964.1_pt1 | contig 13548 bp, 17 predicted proteins | sample 2456571 | NCBI WGS metagenome assembly SPKZ01 (sample SAMN11192286, study PRJNA482655) | marine metagenome | biome: ENVO:00000447; feature: ENVO:00000244|ENVO:00000211|ENVO:00000569|ENVO:00002023; material: ENVO:00002151; isolation source: ocean water from marine abyssalpelagic zone ...
CAGACAGAGCACCTTTGGCGACCTCATTGACTTCAGCAACGATTGCTTTTTTGTCTTCAAGTCTTAATGCCATTGGCATAACTCCTGGTTCACTCCGGAAAAATCCGGAACTTTAGTAAAACCCCAAATTAATATAATTCAGAGCGTGAACACGGTAATAGCCAGAACATAGGAATGTACTGGGTTCACACCGTCTGCGTAGGATCATGTTCTTTGTCGTTGCCGCAAGCGGCATTGATTAAGAATATAGGATTAAACGTTGCCTCTTTTTAATAGTAAAAAAGTAGCTCGGCTCCTACGGTCTTGGACGAGAGTTTGGTGTTTAAAGTCGATTAAAACCAACAAAATTCACCAAATCTCAACCCATTAGGGCGCAGAATTATACAGCAGTTTTATAATAAAACAAGCTTAATAAAAACTGTTCATTACAAAACAACGACTGCGATCACACCCTAATAAACTCTCCCGTGAGGGACAGTTTTAATTAAACTTTTGTCTCTACGGTAGCAAGGTCAATTGAAAGACCAGCACCCATAGTTGTAGACAAAGAAACTTTCTTGAAGAAAGCACCTTTAGCGCCTGAAGGCTTAGCTTTGTTTAAAGCGATAAGCAATGCTTCAAGATTTTCTTTGATCTTAACGTCGTCAAAAGACACGTTGCCGATCGTAGAATGGATAATACCATTCTTGTCGTTACGGTAACGAACCTGACCTGACTTAGCGTTTTTAACCGCTGTTGCTACGTCTGGAGTTACTGTACCAACTTTAGGGTTAGGCATAAGACCACGTGGGCCTAAGATTGTACCCAACTGGCCAACAACACGCATTGCGTCTGGAGAAGCGATAACAACATCAAAGTTCATTTCGCCTTTCTTAACTGCAGCAGCTAAGTCTTCCATACCAACGATGTCAGCACCGGCTGCTAAAGCTTTTTCTACGTTTGCGCCCTGTGTGAACACAGCAACACGAACGTTACGACCAGTACCGTGTGGTAACACAGTCGCGCCACGAACGTTTTGATCGCTACGACGAGGGTCAACACCAAGGTTAACAGCAACATCTACGCTTTCTACGAATTTTGCAGTAGCTAATTCTTTAAGAAGAGCAACAGCTTCGTTGATGTCATATGACTTTAAAACGTCCGTTTTTTCGCGGATGTTCTTCATACGTTTAGTTAATTTAGCCATTATCTTATCCTTGTACGATCAGACCCATTGCACGAGCAGAACCGGCAATAGAGTTAACATTAGCATCCAAATCAGCACCAGTAAGATCAGCAGCTTTAGCAGCAACGATTTCTTCTAACTGTGCACGAGTAACAGTACCAACCTTTTCAGTGTTAGGACGGCCTGAACCACTCTTGATACCAGCAGCTTTCTTAAGCAAGTAAGCAGCAGGTGGAGTTTTAGTTTCGAACGTGAATGAGCGATCACTGTATACAGTGATAACTACAGGTACTGGAGCACCCTTTTCAAGAGAAGCTGTTTTTGCGTTAAACGCTTTACAGAATTCCATGATGTTAACGCCGTGCTGACCTAACGCAGGACCAACCGGTGGTGACGGATTAGCTGCGCCAGCAGCAACCTGTAGCTTGATATAAGCTTGGACTTTCTTAGCCATTATATTATTCCTATATTGGGTACATAACGCCAAATGTCATGACAACAATTAGCTCCCCGGGTTATTAAGGGCGCGAATTATAGCGATAATCACGCGCCCTGCCAAGTAAATCGCTAAAAATTTAAACAATTAATAGCGATCCACTTCAAAACTTAATGAAAGAAGATTTACACTTCTTCCTTTTCGATCTGTCCAAACTCTAGTTCAACTGGTGTTGAACGACCGAAGATAAGCACAGAAACCTTAACGCGGCTCTTCTCATAATCCACTTCTTCAACGGTTGCGTTGAAGTCAGCAAATGGACCTTCGGTAACACGAACGATTTCGCCTGGCTCAAACAAGGTACGCTGACTTGGAGAGTCAACAGTATCTTGCAGACGCTGTAAAATGCGATCTGCTTCTGCATCTGAAATAGGTGCTGGACGATCAATCTTGCCGCCAATGAAACCCATTACACGAGGAATGTTTTTCACTAGATGCCAACTATCTTCGTTCATGACCATTTTCACTAACACATAGCCAGGAAAGAATTTACGCGTACTTTTAGTTTTCTTGCCTGCGCGCATCGATACAACTTCTTCAGTAGGAACAAGTATTTCTTCGAAATATTCGCCCATACCCTGAATTTCAATGTGCTCTAAAAGAGTTTTATGAACGCGCATTTCATAACCAGAAAATGCCTGGACAACGTACCATCTGAATTTTGGTTGCTCTTCTGACATAATATTAAACCTTGATGCCTGTAATGAATCCTACGACTCTAACTAAAATACCGTCTAGTCCCCAAAGGACTAGAGCCATAAACGCAGTAGCAGCTAATACAATCAGTGTTGTATTCATCGCTTCTTTGCGAGTTGGCCAAACGACCTTACGAATTTCTAAACGAGATTCTTTAGCAAAGCTAATTGCTTCACGACCTTTATCTGTTTGTGAAGCAATAGCCATTGCCCCACCAACAGCGGCAAGCACTGCGACTGCACGAATTAATACAGACTCTTCGCCGTACATATAATTACCAACTACCGCACCAGCCAATAAGGCGATGACAATAATCCATTTTACCAGATCAAACGATCCGCTTTCGTTTTCAGTATTTGTTGCGTTCATTTACCACTGTCCCAATAAATAGTTGTGTTACTACCTAACTAAGCTAAATACCCAGAGAGATTTATATTCAACGTATCGCTGATTTTCAATCAAAATAACCAAAAATAAGCGACCATAAATTAAGCCCTGTAGGAACAGGGCTTATAAAATTTAGCGCGTAATTATAATTTGAACGCGCCAAGATAGCAAGAGCTTAACTTGTAAGCACCGTTTTAATGTCAAAATGGTGAATAGTTCAATCGCTAAATTGTTAAATTGTGTTAACATTTGGCAAATAAATATAAATGATTTTGTAATCAGTGCTATAAATAAACCTACTGCATCGGCATGCTATGAAAGGGATGTTTTGAAAAGACAACGTACTAAAACTGAATCCTTACTACATTCTCCCTTAGCTGTTTTGATGTTTACGTTGATATGGACATTGCTTTGTGCGACGTCATATTATTTAAATAACAAGGGTATCATTAACGCAGCGCAAACCGCCATGAGCATGCGCGGTGACATTGGCAATAATATGGCTCAGGCTATCATTAAGTGGTCTACTGGCCACGACCGCATTTATATTCCACAAACCAAAGACAACCAGCCCAATCCTTATATCGACCGTACAGAAAAAAACATCGCTACACCAACCGGTACTAAATTAACCTTAATAACGCCAGGTAAACTATTACAACAAATCACTCAATACCTTAATGATAAGACCGTGGAGTATGGCGTCATTAGCTTGCAAGCGCTGAACCCAGCGACTAAACCAACTGCCTGGCAAGCGAGTATTTTACATCAGTTTTTGCAAAACCCATCCTCTAAATCTTTTACGACAACGCAAGGCAATCGGTTTCATTATATAACGCCTATTTTAGCCGAAAAAAACTGCCTTAGCTGCCATCAAAAATTGAATTTAAAGGTCGGAGACTTAATGGGCGCGGTAACATTTAGTTATGACTTAACAAACATCAATACGCAAAAGGACAATCTACAACAACAGAACACCCTAAGTCATCTATTAGCATTTTTCTTATTAATGCTAGTTAGTCTATTGGCACTACGTTATGCACGCCGTCTAATCGTCAATATCGAAACAGAAAAGCAACAACGTGAGCAAATAATAAGTGACAAAACTGCCGTTTTACGCGAAGAAATTAAACAGCATAAAATCGCACGTGCCGAATTACAGCGCTTGGCTACTCACGATCCACTAACGGGCATCCGTAATCGTCGTCATTTCTTAGATTGCTTAGACGCTGAAATACAACGCTTCCAACGTTATAACAATGATTTCTCTTTATTAATGTTAGATCTTGACCACTTTAAAAAAATTAATGACAGTTATGGTCACGACTGCGGTGATACCGTATTAATTAATTTTGCTAAAGAGATTAAGCAACTATTGCGTAAGAGTGACGTTTTTGTGCGTTACGGCGGTGAAGAGTTTGCGATTATCGCCACCAGTACTCGCATTGATTCCGCTAAGCGATTTGCCGACAAGTTAACTAAGCAAGTGGCGGCAATGAGCATTGATTATAACGAACACTCCGTTGGCATAACCGTGAGCATTGGCGTCGCAGCGCCGTCGCTATTGCCCAAACCTAGTCCAGAGCTACTAATTGCCACAGCCGACAAAGCACTATATCAAGCGAAACATAACGGCCGAAACCAAGCTGTATGCGCCAGCAGTTTTACCCATTTAGAACAAGGAAAATAAGTAAAATACTCTTATACTGGTGGTTGATGACCGACCAGACATTCGTTTAAGTGCAACCTTTGTACTTGAAGATCATGATTATCAGGTATTAGAAGCCGAGTCACCTTACCGAGCGCAGCAAGTCATTAAAACCAACAATTATCAATGGCTGGATTGAAGGTACAAAATCAAAAATTGAATCAGCGGTTAGGAACCATTGATGACGAACAATATCAATGGCGGTCACCTTAATGGCGCAGATTAAAAATGTTGCCCAAGCCGATGTTGCTATTTTACTGACAGGTGATAACGGCACCGGAAAAAGCCAATTGGCAAAATTCATTCATCAGTGGTCCCAACGCAGCGAGCAACCGTTTATTAGCGTCAAAATATGAGGCGATTACCGAATCATTATTTAAAAGTGAAATGTTCGGTCATAGCAAAGGCGCATTCATTGGCGCCAAACCTGCGCGCATTGGCCGTTTGAATTAGCACTAAAATGCCGGATAGTAATAAAACTCCAATGCAAGCCTATCGACCAGCATCGTTAGCCAGCACCTAAATGACTATATAACTAAAACCTGGAAAACAGCTAACTCGCGAGCAAGCAGTGGCAGTACTTAGCGGCGTGAGCAGTCTATTTACAGTATTTGACCTCGCGACGAAAAATAAGCATCGAAAAAAAATGCTATTTACCCAATATACCACGGCAATCACCAATGCAGTATTAGCGATAATTACCTTTATTTTATCGGCGATTGGTCTTTACGGCATCTTGAGTTATAGCACGCAAATGCGCAACGTTGAGATTGGTTCGAGACTGGCTATTGGCGAAAAATGCGCTGATTTGAATCAAGCTAATCGTTGGTAAAAATACTACCTCAATTGCGGCAGGCGTTGCTGCCAGCATGATGACTTCACTTGGCATCTACGTGGCATTTGATGAGGTGTTGCTCGCTGATGTCAGTTATCAATTGTTAGGCATGTTTGTAGTAACAATTGTACTTATCAGTTTCATCGCGTTGTTCGCTTGTTATTGGCCACTACGTCAATTCATTAATCGCCCCAGCAATTTATTCATTACGCGGCAGCGACTAATCCTTATCTACCAAATCAAGAGCCGCTGCAGTTCATACTGCAGTGACTTTTTTATGTGTCAAAAAGCTCGCTATGCACAAAAGGCGCCATGGCTAACACTAATGCTTGAGTATAATTAGCTTCACGACTTGAATGACCATTGGTTAACAGACCAATTGCGCCGCCTTTTTGCTTAATGTTGACGGTTTTAAACATTTTGTCCATTAACGGGCCCAGCTCTTCACCATCACTCAACGCTTGATAAACATGACTCGGCAACGGTAAATTGGCACTGCGTCCTACCGACATTTGTTTGTTGTCTGCAATAACCACATAAGCAAAGGTTGCTGCGCCATCTTCAAAGTTATCCACCCCGCCTTCAATCGCCGCATGAAAGTCGGCACTGACTTGTTGCTGACAATAACGTAAACGGTTAACCGCACCATCACGAGTTTCTTGACTCGTCATTGGTTGATCGCTTACCAAGGATGGAGCATCCATGCCACTGCAATCAATCTCGTGATCGGGGTAATAAGTATTGATGGCACAGCGAACAGCGTTAATTTTAACGGGATTGCGAGAACCAACCACCACTTTAAGAATAGGTTTTGACATGAGGCTCTAGGGTTATTGGATTATTCAGAGCCGCATATTAGCACAAGAGGGATTAGATATTCGTGCGGATTTTTCGGATTTTATGCTCAATCACCAGACCAACAAAACCGCTAAGCAGAGCGAAAACACCAAAGACTCGTAGCCAGTTATTCGCTTGGTTACTGTAACGATTACGGCTTTTCACATGTTGATAAAAACGGTGAGCAAGCATACCATTGTCATCAATTCTCTCCACGAAATAGTCACCGCTGAGGCGCAACCTTTTTTGGCTTTTAAAGCTCAATCTAATAAGTAGCTCATCGGGTAAATCTCCCTTATAACCATTAAACAAGCGCAACGATTCACCATGGTTAATCACCCCTTTCGATTCATACGTATGAGTGCTGGTCAAAACCAAGTCAAAAATCCATTTTTTTTCACCTGCTAACCATGCGGTCCCGCCCAAGACGATTAATAACGACGCCACTATAATCCAACGCAGCATATAGCGAGTCGATTTCGTTTCGTATTGCTTTTGATGACGGCTAATTTGAGCTATTTTACACAATTGAGTTTGAATGACGGATTGTTCAAAGCTCTGTAAAAAATCGTCTAACTCGATGTCTAGTACGATTAGTAATTGACTAAATATTTCGTCTGACGGAAATGCTTTGTCATTTTCTAACTTCGATAAATACGATTGTTCGATACAAATTTGTTGAGCCAATTCAGGCTGACTCATTTCTTTCGCTAAACGTAACTGTTTTAACTTTTGCCCTAATGTCATTCTATATATCCTTGTATGTATTGAATTACATACATATTCTTTTGCATTCCTAATGGAATAGACAGATGAATAATAAGTAATAACAGCGAATATGTCGATTGTTTACGAATTTAGTCATATTGTAGAAAACTAATGGCTCGCCCATAACATTAGCTCACCACTTTAAGAAAATTCAACTACGCCAGCCTCATCTTAAATTAACAATTATACAAAAACAATTTGTCGTTGTTTATAGGTGAATACATTGAATTTATCGAATAAATTAATCACAGCAGCCGCTTTATTAACAATGCTCAGTCCCGTTGTTGGCGCCGCGGTAAAGAAAAAGTAAATGGCCAAGCTAAAGGGCATTCTGTCGCACACGCATTAAAGATGAGCGAAAAGAATAGCTTCAAGAAAACAAAATCATTAAAAACAATCAAAGGCAGCCATAAAAATCGTCTGGCGCAGCACTATCAAGGTGTATTGGTCTGGTAAGTGAAACTAATGCCGCTGGTGAGCTGCTATCGCTTAGTGGTGATGTAGTGCGCGACATCAATTTAAGTTCGGTGACGGCCACGTTATCAGCCAAAGACGCATTACATACGCTAAAAAAATCACTGGGGCATGGCGTCAAAACCAACACCAAAAATTCGAGCGTAGAGCTCATCATTTATTCTATTGGCGGACATGAGGTTTTAGCCTATAAAGTAAGTTATTTCGCTGAATTAGCGGATCAGCCAGCTCGCCCTTTCGCCATTATTGATGCGCATAGTGGTGAAATATTGGAAAGCTTTAATGCATTAACCACTAAAAAAGGTGGTAACGGTGGCGGTAAGAAACCAGGCAATGGCGGCGGTACCACAACCCCTACCACTAATTTTGACGCAACAGGTCTTAGTGGCAATACAAAAAGCGGTCAGTATTATTATGGCGGTGACTTCGCGGCATTAAAAGTTGGTGAAGCAAACGGCAGCTGTACCATGGTAAATAGCAACGTACGTACAGTTAACATGAACCATAGTACTCGCGGCGGCAGCGTATACAGCTTTACTTGTCCAGAAAACACTTATAAATCAATTAATGGTGCGTATTCTCCGTTAAACGATGCACATGCTTTCGGCAATGTTATTTTTGATATGTATCGCGAATGGTATAATACCGCGCCTTCAAACTTGAAATGCGTATTAATTACGGCAGAAATTACGAAAATGCGTTTTGGGACGGTTCAACAATGAGCTTTGGCGATGGAGCGACAACCTTCTTCCCATTAGTAAGTTTAGATGTTTCGGCTCATGAAGTAAGCTACGGCGTTACCGAGCAAAACTCTAGCTTACAATATTCTGGTCAATCAGGCGGTATTAACGAAGCGTTTTCAGACATGGCGGGTGAAGCGGCTGAAAATTACATGTTAGGCACTAATGATTGGATGGTTGGCGAACAAATATTCAAGGGCGACGGCGCATTGCGATATATAGCAGATCCAACCCGCGATGGCCGTTCTATTGGGCATGCTTCTGATTTCATCAGCTCAATGGACGTTCATTTAAGTTCTGGTGTTTATAACAAGGCGTTCTTCTTGCTTTCAACAACGCAGGGGTGGTCTACCCGTCAAGCATTCTCAATATTCCTGCGTGCAAAACAATTATATTGGGATGCAACTACTACCTTTAATCAAGGCGCTTGTGGCGTGGCTTCTTCGGCCTCTAATCTTGGTTACAGCGTTAATGATGTAACCGCTGCTTTCGCTGCAGTTGGCGTATCGTGTAACTAAGCACTCGCGACAATTAAAAACGGGTATCGCTTAATCGGCTATACCCGTTTTTCATTTTTAAGTTAGAAGTAACTAAGGTTTATTTAGTGCCAAAAATTTTGTCACCCGCATCACCTAGCCCAGGTAAGATATATCCAGCGTCATTAAGGCAATCATCAATCGCAGCAGTGTAAAGCACTACGTCCGGATGAGCCTCGCTTAAGGCTGCAATGCCCTCCGGCGCAGCCACCAAAACCAACGCTTTAATTTGCTTGCAGCCACGATCTTTTAGTAAATCAATCGTCGCGATCATTGAGCCGCCAGTGGCCAACATTGGATCAACGACTAACGCTAAACGTTGTTCAATGTGACTAACCAGTTTTTCGAAATAGACCACGGGTTGCAATGTTTCTTCGTTACGATACATGCCAACCACAGAAATTTTCGCACTAGGGATAAGCTCTAACACACCATCCATCATGCCAAGTCCGGCGCGTAAAATAGGTACTACGGTAACTTTTTTTCCTTTAATTTCTTGTACTTCAATCTCACCATTCCAACTCTTAATGGTCTTGCTTTCGAGAGTGAAATCTTTTGATGCTTCATAAGTTAATAAGCAGCCAACTTCAGACGCCAGCTCTCTAAAACGTTTAGTACTAATGTCATCTTCACGCATCAGACCTAATTTATGTTTGATTAAAGGATGGTTAACTTCAACAACTTGCATGATATAACTCCTATTGCTTTTAATTTTTAATATCGGTTTATACTATTCGATTGTTAGCTTGGTGTATCTAAACAATTGTCCACGGCGTGATCTATAGCATTGCTTAGCGCGCCAAATATGTTTAATCTAATTGGCTAATCTTCGGGGAATAAAGTGAAATTTCAACAACTAAGTGCATTTAAAGCGGTATATGAATTAGGCACGGTCACCGCTGCTGCCGATTTTATTCATATTACACAACCGGCGGTAAGTCGTCTTATTACCAGCTTAGAACGCACCGTTGGTTTTGACCTATTTCAGCGTGTACGAGGACGTTTAGTTCCAACCGATAAAGGGCAGGCATTTTATTTAGAAGTATCCAAAGCCTATCACGCCATAGAGTCCTTAGCTGAAAGCGCTAATGATATTAAAAATAGTGATTGTGGCAGCTTACATATTGCAGCCTTCCCTATGCTCTCCAACAGTTTTTTACCTAAAGTTTTAGGTCAGTTTTTGGCGCAGCGCCCACAATTGCAATCGTCATTAAAAACCTACCGCTCGGAAGAGGTATTACGGCGCACCGCATTACAATCTTGTGATATTGGATTTGCCTTGCTGCCACAAATTACTAGTGGCGTAACTAGCATCAAGGTTGAATGTCATTGTATTTGCATTTTACCCCCAGGCAGCGTGCTCAATAAATTAGAGGAAATTACCCCACAAGACCTTAACGACTACCCAATGATCAGCAGTGAGCAAGATTTTACTCAGCAATTATTAGATTCGGCGTTTAAAAAAGCCAAAGTTAAAAGGAATGATGTGGCAGAAGTATCCTTTTCAAGTGCTATCGCAAGCTTAGTCGCTGAGGGTGTTGGAGCCTCGATTATCGACCCCTTTTCAGCTCAAACTGCTGTAGAAAATAATACAGGCATTACTATTAAAATATTCACCCCTCAAATTCCGCTTAAATTTTTCATACTATTTCCCTCACTAAAAGCAAAGTCAGATACCGTAGAGCAATTCGTACAATCATTTTTTGAGCATGCTGCGCGCGCTGGCATTGCATTAAAACGCTGCTAATCATGTTTTAATTACAATGTTTCTTATTTGTTAACAATAAACCGTTATCCATACATAGCTGTTTATAAACAATATAAATACACATAAATAGAAGTAGCCATCAAAGGTATAACATTTAAACATAGCTAGAGTTCGTATTGGCATTAGACGACAACGGCACCAAGCACTACTGTTGATGACCAATAGATAGTCTTATCTACGTCAATTACATGTGGATATTGAAGGAGTCATCATAGTGCTTACGCAAAATAACATTGAACATCAAAAACCTCGTGTCGCCATTTTTGGCGCTGGCAACGCTGGTTTAACTGCCGCTTATCATTTTACCCAGCAAGGCAGTGACGTGTATTTGTATGGGGCACCGGGCTTTGATCAGCAAATTGATGCTATTGAACGCAAGGGCGGTATTGATTCTGTCAGCGAGTTTAGCGGTGTTATGCTTAATTACGCTGGTTTCGAGAAAATTTCTCACGTAGGTAAGGATTTGGAAAGTGCGGTTCGATTTGCTGATATTCTTGTCTTGCCTGTGCCGTCATTTGCTCAGGAAGCATTGTTTAAAGAGATGTTGCCTTTGTTAACTAATGGACAAACGATCGTCTTAATGCCTGGTAATTATGGCTCACTGGTATTGTGTAAATTAAAAAATGATATGGGTTACAAACAATTAACGCTTAATTTTGTCGACGCTATTTCTATTCCTTGGGCGACGAGAATTATTGGCGACGCAAAAATTGCTATTTTAGGACTAAAGTCATCATTGCCGATGGCGGCATTACCAGCGAGCAAAACCCATAAGCTCATTGCGACATTGCAATCAATATTTCCATTACCGCTCACCCCGTTGGAAAATGTCATTGCAGCGGGATTAGAAAACATCAACTTTGGCGGACACCCATTAATGACGACTCTCAATATAGGCTTGCTGGAAAACTTCCCTAATCAATTCAATTATTATTCTGATTGTTGCTCACCCGCCACCGCCAACGCATGTGCAAAAATGGATCTTGAACGTCTAGCTGTCGGCAAAGCACTCGGGCTCAATCTTAAGTCAGAATTACAAGCAATGAATGAGTTATACGATATGCAAGCAAGCAGTGTTTATGAGTTAAATCGAACATCCCAGACTCATGGCAGTGTCAATAGTGCGCCCGATTCTTCATATAATCGTTACATCACCGAAGATGCTCCCTATTTATTGGTGCCCTGCTTACAACTAGCAACACTATTGAACCTTGAATTGCCGATTGTTAGTTCGGTTATTCATTTGACTGGCGCTTTTAATGATGCAGATTACATGAATAGTGGAAGAACTTTAGCTAAAATGGGTTTAAGCGATTTAAACCGTGAGCAAATTATCGCCCACGTTGCCTAAGAGAAAGAGATGACTAATATTAAAAAGCGTTGGCGTATGGCGTTCCCTTCAGTTTATAGCATTCTATTTATGCTAACCATTGCGATTGCTGCTTTAACTTGGGTTATACCCGCAGGACAGTACGATATGATCAGCAATAAAGCCTTGGGGAAATTGGTACCAGTCGCAGGAACGTACCACGCGACATTGGCCAATCCGCAAGGGATGATTGATGTACTGCTTGCGCCCATTCGAGGTTTTTACGATCCAATAAGCAATCAGGCACGTTCAATCGATGTCGCGCTATTTGTATTAATCATCGGCGGATTTTTTGGCGTGGTGAATAAAACACGGGCGATTGAAAGTGGCATATTTCAGATAACTCAGCACCTCAAAGGGCGCGAGTTGTGGATGATCCCCACGTTGATGGCGATGTTTGCCTTAGGCGGCACCATTTTTGGCATGGCGGAAGAAACGCTGCCTTTTTACACCTTAATAATTCCGGTAATGATTGCTGCGGGTTTCGACGCCATAACGGGCGTTGCCGTGGTAATGGTAGGCGCAGGCATCGGCACATTGGGTTCAACTATTAACCCATTTGCCACTATCATCGCGTCTAATGCCGCTCAGGTTAGTTTTACTCAAGGTTTAGGCCTGCGCATTATTATCTTGTGCACTGGTTTTACATTATGCGTTGCCTATGTCATGCGTTACGCGAAAAAAGTAAAAAAAGATCCTACAGTGTCGATTGTTGCTAGCCAGAAAGCTGAAAACGAAGCGCACTTCTTACATAAAAAAGCGACTATGCAATGCCAATTTCTTAGTCGTTCGCAAAAATTAGTGCTGATGTTACTAACCACTGTATTTGCAATAATGATTTGGGGTGTCAGCGTTAATGACTGGTGGATGGCTGAGATATCGGCGCTATTTCTTGGCGCTGCAATCATCGTTGGGTTAATTGGCGGACTGAACGAGCAACAGCTGAGCGGCAGCTTTATCGAGGGTGCTAAAGAGCTATTAGGTGTTGCATTTATCATCACTCTCGCACGTGGCTTAGTTGTAACGATGGACAACGGTAATATCACTCATACCTTACTTTATTACGCAGAATCAATGATTAGCGATCTCTCTCCCGTCATCTTTATTAACGCCGTGTATTGGGTGGAGGTATTTCTGTCATTTCTAATACCTTCTTCGTCTGGACTCGCGGTTTTATCTATGCCAGTGTTAGCGCCACTTGCAGATTTTAATAATGTGGCACGAGAGCTTGTTGTCACCGCATTTCAGTCGGCATCTGGCCTGCCAAATTTAGTGACGCCAACGTCAGCAATTGTCATGGGTGGTATCGCATTAGGCAGAGTATCTTATTGGAACTGGCTAAAGTTTATCGGGCCATTGATAGCTATACTGATGGTACTGATCATGGGTTTGCTAAGTATTGCAGCTGGGATCACAAGTTAAACGTATTAGAAAATATTTACATTAGAAGATATAACAACAAGAGAGAATGATGAAAATGATTACTAGTAACTTTAAAAAGTCGGCTATTTGTCTGGCCTTGAGTGCAGCAATTAGTACCCCAATTTATGCAGCAGAACAGACGAAGGATGCTGAGAAGGAGAAGTTCAAAGGTATTGAGCGCATTCAAATTTCGGCACTACGCCGCGCCTCAACCGTTCAGGAAGCGCCGTTAAACATTACTGCATTAGACAATGATGTAATGAAAGACCAAAACATTGGTGACCTTAGCGATATTGCGCGTTGGGTGCCAGGTTTAACCATTCCAGACCAAGGTGGTCGTGGCGGCA
>SPKZ01010640.1_pt1 | contig 13535 bp, 12 predicted proteins | sample 2456571 | NCBI WGS metagenome assembly SPKZ01 (sample SAMN11192286, study PRJNA482655) | marine metagenome | biome: ENVO:00000447; feature: ENVO:00000244|ENVO:00000211|ENVO:00000569|ENVO:00002023; material: ENVO:00002151; isolation source: ocean water from marine abyssalpelagic zone ...
CGCTCCTCGTCGCTGAAATCGGAGTTCGGAACGGGCATGACCCACTGCGCGGTACGCTGAAAGACCGAGAGTCGCTGGACCTCGTCGATCACTGCGGAGGTAATCTGGATCGCGGAGGAGCCCGTCCCGATCAGGCCGACACGTTTGCCCGCCAGCGAGACGTCGTGGTCCCAGCGCGCGCTGTGGAAGGCCGCACCCTCGAACTCGTCCAGGCCCTCTATCGCGGGATACGCTGGATGGTGTAGCACGCCGGTCGCCGCGATCAGAAAGTCCCCCACGTCCGTCGAGCCATCCGCCAACTCGATCTGCCAACGCCCATTCTCGAATGCGGCGCCGGTCACTGCCTTTCCGTATTGAATGTCCTCGTCGATCTTGTAGCGGTGCGCGACGTCCTCAAAATAGGCCTGGATCTCGGCCCCGGGAGAGAACTGTCGACTCCAATCCGGGTTGAGCGCAAACGAGAAGCTGTAGAAATGAGAAGGAACGTCGCAGGTGATCCCCGCGTAGGTATTCTCCCTCCAGGTCCCGCCGAGGCGATCTGCCTTCTCGTAGATCGTAAAGTCGAGGCCGGCCTCGCGGAGTTTGATGGCGGAGAGGATGCCGGACATGCCCGCGCCGATGATGATGAAGCGCAGGCCGCTACGCGCGGAGTCGGCTGTCGTCGTGTGGGTGGCAGTCATCGTGTCTGGGACCGATCAATTCGGCGCTGCATGATTTCCCCGGGCGCAAGCGTCTCACGTCTGCGCCGGAACTTCTAGGAACTCGCTGAGGCTCTCTGCCAGGGGCGGTCGGGAGCGCCCACGCCGTAGAGTTCGGCTGCGTTCGAGAATAGGATCTTCTGCCGAACCTGTGGAGCCAGCTTGCCGAAGGCCGCGTCGATCTTCTGCCGGACCTCGCTTCCGTAGAGGCAGATCGGGTGCGGATAATCGGTCTCGAAGAGGACGCGATCGCTCCCGATCTCCTCCAGGAAGTTGTTCGACGGAAACTCCTCGAAGAAGGTGCAGGCCCAGACCTGCTCGCGCAGGTACTCGCTGGGCTTTTTCGTGAACTCGGGTTTCTCGCCAGGCACGTTGGTGTAGTTGAAGCCGTGGTCGAGGGCCTCCTTCACGAAGGGCAGCCACCCGATTCCGCTCTCCACGCATGCGATCCGGAGCCGTGGATTTCGCGGCAGAATCCCCGACATCACGACGTCCATCAGCTGGATCGCGTTGGCGAGCAGGATGGACATCGACCCCGAGACCGTACTGGCCCGGACGCCGTGTGCGGCGAAGCGAGCGGGATTCATGAGCTGGTCCTGGAAGTCCCCGCTGCCGATGTGCAGGCTGATGGGGAGGTCGACGTCCTGGACGGCGCTCCAGATCGGATTCCAGTGGACGTCGCCGATGAACGGCATGCCGAAATCCTGGGGCGCGCTGGTGAAGAGGATGGCCCGATGCCCGAGTTCACGGCAGCGGTGGATTTCGCCCACCGCCGCGTCGACGTCCCAGAACGGGGTCGCCATCACCGGGATGAAGCGGCTCGGGTCGGGAGAGATCCACTCGATCAGCCAGTCGTTGTAGGCGCGTACGCACGCGAGCATCAACTCCGGGTCGCCCAGCCCGAGGAAGGTCTCGCTCCCGAAGCCCCCGATGTTCGGGTAGAGGGCCATCGCCCAGGCGCCGATCTCGTCCATGTAGGCGAGGCGCGCCTTGGCGTCATAGGCGGCGGGCGGGCACTCGTCGAGATTCCTTGGAATCGAAGGGAAGGGTTCCGGCCAGCCCGCCATCGCGGTCGCGCCCACCGGGATCTGGCGCTCTGTTTGCCCGAACTGCCAGACGTCGACGCCGTCGTCCGTTCGGATCATCCGTGGCGCCGCGTCCTGGAACTTCTGAGGCAGGCGCGAGGTCCAGACGTCGCCCGGTTCGGTGATATGCGTATCGGCGTCGATGAACCATTCCGTACATTTCATCGGAGGATCTCCCTTGAGCTGGCTGCGGCTCGATTCCATGCTGAGCCGGAGAATGAAGACTGCAAGCCCTACCGCTCCACGGGCCGAAACCGCGGAATCGCCAGGTCCGGGCTCATGTCCTCCCAGACCAGTTCCACGGCCAATCCGATCTCGATCCGATCCGGCTTCACCTCGACGAGGTTCGAGATCATCCGCAACCCGCCCGCACCCTCCAGCGCGATGACCGCGATCACGAAGGGAAGTTCCTGACCGGCTGCGATCGGGCGGTGCACGATGGTATAGGTGTAGACCTGACCTCGTCCTGAGAGCTCGTTCCAATCGGAGTCTGCGGAGCGGCACTCCGGACAGACCGGCGCCGGGGGATGCCGGGTGGTTTCGCAGGACGTGCAGCGTTGCACGACCAGGCGGTGTTCGGCGGCGGCCTCCCACCAGGGCAGGCTGATGGCGTCCGCGAGCGGCGGCGGCATGCCGTCGGGAAAGAATCGTTGGCTCATTTCCGCCCCAGCAGAACTGCGCTCGAGGGGACGCACGCCGCACTCGTGACCAGGCAGACTTCGGCGTTTTCGACCGGGCTGGTGGAGTCGCCGCGCAGCGCGCGTACCCCCTCTACGACGTGGTTGAGTCCGTGGATGTAAGCCTCGGACAGGCTGCCACCGTGGGTGTTGGTGGGGAGGCTGCCACCGTGCCAGGACAGGGCGCCGCTTTCGATAAAGGACCCGCCCTCACCGCGCTCGCAAAATCCGTAGTCTTCGAGTTGCATCAGGACGCAGCCCGTGAAGTGATCGTAGAGTTGGGCCACGTCCACATCGGCGGGCCCGAGCCCCGCCTTGGCCCAGAGACGCTTCGCCATTTCCTCGCCGCCACCGGTCGCGTAGATCTCATCGGCGACGTTGGCGTTGCTGAATGGCCCGAACGCGTATCCCTTGGGGGCCCCCTGCTCGCTGGCAAGGATCTCGATCGGCCGTGCCGCGAGGTCGCGAGCGCGCTCCGCCGTGGTCACGACGACCGCGCAGGCCCCATCGCTTTCGAGACAGCAGTCAAACAGGCGATGTGGATCCGCGATCATGGGCGAAGCCTGGTGATCCTCGAGCGTCATCGGGCGGCCACCCATCACCGCGCGCGGATTGCGGCTCGCGTGCTCCCGAAACGTGACTGCGAGCATTCCCAGTTGCTTGCTGGTGGTTCCGTAGAGGTGCATGTGACGTCGCGTGGGCAGGGCGTACGCGGCGGCCGCCATCAGCAAGCCGAAGGGCATCGCGAAGCCCAGGGATGCCAGCAGCAACGAGTTGGCCTGCTGCACGGTCGGGGGTTTCGGGTTTGCGGGAGCGGGAGCAGAAGCATCCACCCCCGCGGAACCGAATCGAAAGAACTGTCCCTGGCACAGCGAGCGGTAGACGACGACGACTTCGGCCTGGCCCGTCTCCACTGCCATCGCGGCGTTGGAGACGGCCGCGCAGCCGCCGCCTCCGCCAGGCATCCAGACCATGTTGGCGAAGCGCAGCGCGGGGAGCCCCAACTCGGCCGCGAGGAAGACGGCTTCGTTGCGATCCTCGGCGAAGGACGCCAGGCCGTCGACGTCGTCCAGCGACAGGCCGGCATCCGCGACCGCACGCTGGATCGCCTGGCAGGCCAGTGCGTGCTCGGTCACGTCGCCGATCTTGCCCCAGCGCGTGTATTGCGACTCACCAACGCCCACGAGCTGGGCGTGCCGCTGCGTCATGGGGTGTTCCCTGCTGGCCGGGCGACCCGCGGAACGCCGGCGGTTCTCGGGGTCCCGGCTTCGACCTCGAGAATGGCGGGAACTGTGGTCACCCGCGCCCAGACCTCGGCTTCATTCAGGAGATCGAAGTAGCGCAGGGTCTCGTAACCCGTGAACTCGCTCGCCGGAAGGGCAGGTGGACCCTTGGCTTCGAGGCGTCGGATTTCTTCGATGATCTCGTCGCAGAAGTCGTGACTCAGTGCGCCTTCCAGAATCGCGTACTCCCGAAGCGTCAGTTCCTCGATGCAGCGCGCGATTTCCTGCCGGGAAACGTCGATCTGCTCCACGGCTCTCCTCTTCGTGTGTCGGATCTGACGCTGGCTCGAGTTTCGATGATGTCCGAATCGGCCGTGGTCGTTTCCGGCGCCGGATCCGGAGGGGAGTCCGGCCTCACTGCGCCCTCCGCCTCCTCCCGGGCCCCCTGGTCCGTCAGCGGCGTCTGGGCGGCGCGCCGTTCTCTCCGGGCCAGCGGGAGCCGCCGATGGTGTCGACGAAGGGACCGAAGGCTTCCGCATCGAGCTTGCCCGCCAGCGTGATCTCGCGCCCGAGGAAGGTCGGCGTCCAGAGTCGGGCAGAGACCTCGCTCTCCATCGGAAGCAGTTCCTTGATCGGGTCCCAGGGACTGTCGCGCAAGGTCAGGCGGCCCTCGAGCTTCTGCTCGAGCGCAGTTGCGTAGCTGCTGTGGACGCGAACCACGTGTGGCGGAAAGTCATAGGTGTTGTCGGGCGCCATCCCAACGCCGCGCGAAACCTTGATCCACCATTCGGTCTCTGTATGGTTTTCGCGGCTCGGAAGCGTCTCCGTCAGCTTGCCGTCGTACTCGAGAAAGGTGTAGCCCTGGTGGCTACAGCGGGCATGAACGCCATCGAGCATGCGGTAGTAGGTGACGTCGCACGGGTACTTCGGCTGGCCGTTCATGTCACGGCTGATGAAGATCGCAGACTCCTGGTCGATCCCGTAGCCCAGCGTGTAGAGCCCATCTTCACCCTGGTAGTCCGCATCGACCGTGACCAGGACCCCATACTCGGGCACGTCGGGCACCGGGAAGTTGTAGACCGTGATGTGTACTCCGGAGCGCGCGCTCGGGTTGATGCCGGGAGGTAGGAGCGCCGCGATCTTCTCGGGCTGCGTCTCGTAGTCGAGCTTGAGCATGGGCCAGAGGATGATGTCGCCGGGATTGATCTTGGGGCCGGTGTCTTCGGTGCTCATGCGGAGTCCTCCATGCTGGCTGGACGGGCCCGACAGGCGGGCGGGTTCATCTCGGGAAGGCCATCGAAGCTCAGAGGATAGAAGAAACGGGCGGGTTTTTGGGACTCCGCCCGAACTCGGCTGGCCTGTGGGGCCGGAATCGAGCCAGAGGCTGCGCGAAATTCGCTCGAACGCGCACACCGGAGGAAGCGCACGCGCCCGCCGCAGCCCTCTGGTGTAGAGCCTGATCGACTTCGTGCGTCGGGACGAAGACCGAAACTGACGCCGGTGCGAGCTTCGTACGCCCGATCGATCGGCGCTGAGCGCCTACTCCTCGGTCGGCCGGATCTCGATCGGCAGGATCTGGGCGCCCCTCTGGACTTCGATCACGATCGGCTCGGAGCCGGGCGCATTCGAGAGCAACCGGAGCCCTCGCCTTAGATTGGTGATCTGCCGCCCGCTGACCGAGAGCAGGACGTCGGCGTTCCGGAAGCCCGTCGTCCATGCGACGCCGCCCTCTCTGATCCTTTGCACGATGATTCCTCTGCCTTTCGGAGCCGCCGCGAGCCGTACCTGAGACAGCGCGCCTTGCAGCCCGATCAGATCGACTGGAGATCCGTGTTCGATCTCGAGCATCTCGAACTCGAACATGAATTCCTCGCGGTCGCGGTAGCCCATCTCCGATACGAACGCCTCTGAGTCCGCGAAGCCCATCTCCGCGATCCACCGGAGGATTTCTAATCGGAACTGAAGTACCAGTTCGGGATGAGCCTCCGCCAGATCGACCTGTTCATGGGGATCCCGGTCGATTGCGAAAAGCTGCTTCCCGCTCTCCCGCCAGATGAAATGCCAGGAGTCGTTTCGAAGGGCGAATGCGGTCTTCTTCGACCGACTCGAGGAGTGGTCGCCCACCATGATCACGGGCTTTCTCGGTTTGCGAGCGTGCCCGTTTAGCACAGGCTTGAGGCTTCGGCCGCGCCGGTCGGATGGGAGCGCGACGTCCGCGAAATCGAGCAGCGTAGGAACCACGTCCACGGTCGAGATAGGGAGGTCGTTTCTCACTCCGCGAGGGAGTTGTCCGGGCCAGCTGAAGATCAGTGGCGTGCGGAACCCGAGTTCGTACATCGACCACTTTCCGCGCGGTCCTCCGGTGGGACCGTGCCGAGCGTCTGGATCCTGGTCCCATCCGTTGTCGGAAAGGTAGACGAGAAGCGTGTTTTCTCTGAGCCCGTGTCGTTCGAGGTAGTCGACAATCGATCCAACCAGGTCATCGAAACGCGTGATGTTCGCGTAATAAGCCTTGGACTGGGCGGAGAGCTCCAGCCCATCATAGCGTTGGAGATAGGCGGCACCGGCATCAAACGGTGTGTGGGGAAGCATGGGCGCGAACCAGACGAAGAAGGGCGTCTGTCCACCGAATTCGTCCAGGAAGTTCCACAGAGGTTGCATCGTCGTCCGGCCCAGCGAGAGGCTCAACCCGCCGGCGTTTCTAAGGGCGACGTCCAATCCTGGGCGGCCTGGCACCCGGGACTTCATCCCGTGTGTGAAGCCGCCGCTTGCGTAGGTCCCTTCCCAGTACTTGCCGCCCTGGAACGACACGTAGCCTTTCTGGCGCAGCAGGCCCGGAAGAGTCTCGAAGTCCACGATCTCCATAAACGGAACGCGCGAGATCCCCTGGTCACGCAGATTCGAGATGGTGAGGTTCCACTGACCCGGATACAGGCCGGTCAACAGCGACATCAGAGACGGGCGGCAGGTGCTCGCGGTATTGAAGGCGTGGGTAAAGGTGACCCCTTCCTCGGCGAGTCGATCCAGGTTGGGTGTCTGCACGATCTCGGAGCCCGTGAGGCCGTAGTAGGGATATCCGTGGTCGTCCCCGATCAGAAGGATGATGTTCGGCTGCTCGCGCTCGCAGCCCAGCGTGGTCGCCGCGCCCAGCGCGCAGATGAGGCGTGCGCAGATCCGGAATCGTGTCGCCAGCTTCGAGGTCAAACGTAGAACTCCGCGTTCTCCGATCGCTCAGCCCCGGAAACACTGCGCTGCCCTACGGCGCAACAGCGTGGACTCGGCGGCTCGGGACAGTCCGAGGTAGGACGGAGCATGAATCGAGTCGGGGAATAGGATACGAGAAATGTGCGGGATTTTGGGCTGGGCCCGAGTTCCGGAAACCGGGGCCCAGGCTCGACGACCCGGGTCTCCCCCTTGCCCGGCCCCGCTAGCTGGATCCCGCGCCCGGTGTGTTCGCCTGCAGGAAGGTGCGCACGCGCGCGACCGTTTCCTTTACCAGCTCGGGCTCCTTCCAGCTTTCGATCAGCTCCGCGTTCGGCGCGAGTTCCGCCACCTCGCGCGAGGTCAGCTCGGGGTGGTAGAGGTCGTTTCCCATTAGGACGAGGAGCGGTGTCGCGCAGTTCCGCACGAAGTCGCGATCGACGTTGAAGAGGAAGTCGCCGTCGTACATGTTGCTGCGAAACGCGTTCCAATCGTCGTCCGACATCGATGGGTGCAGGTCGGAGATCTCCTGCCTCCAGGCATCGAACATCTCGTAGAACGCCTGCCGATTCTCTCCGCTGTAGCCGATCGGCTGCTGGAGGACTGCCGAAGCCACGCGCTCCGGCGCGAGTTGAATCAGGCCCATGCAGTACGGTCCGCCGATGCAACCGCCGACCACGTGGCAGCGTTCGATCTCGAGGTGATCGAGGAGCGCCGCGTGGTCGGCCGCGTAACTATGCCAGCCGTCATCGGCACTCACCGGGGCCTTCGAGTTGCCGGCGTTCCGTTGGTCCATGGCGATCACGCGGAACCCGTCGCTGAGTTCGGTGACCGGGTTCCAGGGCGAGTTCTTCCAGTAGCCGCTGGCGGAGCGCATCCCGCCCGGAGCGAACAACAGCACGGGGAAGCCCGCTCCCCGCTCGATGTAGTGAATCTCGACCTTGTCTTGAATGAAGCTCGGCACGCAGGGAAGAGTGCCAGTTTGGAGAAGCCCGAAGCAAGCACTATCTGGGCTCGCGGCTTCGAACTCCGCCCGAGCGGCAATGGTCGATGGCGCCGGGCATCGCGGCGGTCGGTATCGCGCAGGTGTAGAGTTCGGGCGTGGAGTTTCAGCGCGCCGGGCTCAGTCGAGCTCCTTCAGGGCCGGCTCCACGAGGCCGAGGTCGATCAACGTCTGCCCGGTCTCGCGCAGCGTATCTAGGATGGCATGGGACTCGAGACCGAGTTCCCGGCGGGCCTTGTCGCAGTGGGCGCGCGGCGCGTCGTAGGGCTTGCCGTACTTCTCGAGGTAGGCGTCCATCTCGGGCGGCGCGCCGCCGACCTCGATCCGGGGAAACAGCTTCTGCAGATGTTCCTGGAGCGCGAAGACGTCCAGTTCTCCGGATTCGTCTGTAGCGCTCAGCTGGTAGCGCGAGCCGTTCTGGCAGGCATCGCTCTCGAGGATCAACGCCTGCGACTCGCCGACGTCGCGCACGTCGACGATGTTCCACAGCGCCTGCCAGCCACGCTTGCAGGGTTTGCCGCGCAGCATGCGACCCAGGAACCACTGCCAGGAACCGACCAGTTCGTGCACCGGGCTCAGTAGCGGGCCCAGCACCACCAGCGGGCACACCGAAACCGCATCGAAACGGCCGTCTGCCTCGGCCGTTCGGTTCACCAGTTGTTCCGTCTCCAGCTTGGCCATCGCATACGCGACCTCGCCGTTCTCGTCGATCTTCTCCGGGTTCCAGTTCCGGTCGCGCTCGCGGTTGTCTGAGGCCCAGTCCTTTTCGTTGAAGACATAGCCCGGCGGTGCCGGGTGACCGATCGCGGCAAACGAACTGGTGTAGACGAAGCGCCGGACGCCCCCCGCCTTCTTCACCGATTCGAGGACGTTGCGGGTTCCGTCTACGGCCCCGTCGTACACCTGCCTAGGGTTGTTGACGCCGCCGTAGCCCATCGCCGTGCCCACGTGGAGAACTCCACTGCAACCCGAAAACGGCTGGTCGTAGCTCCCCTGCTCGAGGAGGTTCGCCCTGAAGAGCTCGAGTCTGCCCGGTAGGCCTGCTTTGTTCAGCGCGGAAAGGTGCTCGGTCTTGTGGGGGTTCGTCGGATCCGTCACACAGGCGTGTACGGAGTAACCGCGCTTCATCAAGGCTCTGACGACATGCGAGCCGACATAACCCGAAGCTCCGGTCACGGCGACCGGGCCCGTCGATCCAGTGACACAGGGCACGCTGGCTCTCCTCTGGCGGATTCCATCCCGAAGGATCAACTCGACGCCTTCGATGGGGCGAGTATAGCGATGGCCTCCCGACTCCGGTCAGAGGCGTGAAGTTTCCGGCGGAAGCACGCGTGGCGAGGCCTCTGGCAACTCGTGGAGTCTCGGCGAACCGCAGTCGCGCTCTCGGGCCACGAGCGGCTACCAGCCAGGGGGCTTGTTCCGCTACACTGTGGCTTCGAGAGCGCCCAGCGAACCCCTCGCAGAGGGAGCAAAAAACGATGACGGAGCCGCGGCCGCTGATCATTTCGTGCGACGGGCATGCCACGGGGCGACCGCAGGACTACGTGCCCTATGTCGAGCCTGCCTATCGCGCGCGCTACGAGGAGTTCGTGCGCGGACTCGAGAAGCAGAAGGCGGCCCGCGCAAAGGCGCTGGCGCAGGACCGCTCCCTGTTCTCCAAGGAGGGCAGCGAGGCGTTCGAGGCCGAGACCGGCGACGCGCGCGACGGCGAGTGGAACTCCGCCGTTCGCACGCGGGTGCTCGAGGGAGAGGGGGTCGTGTGTGAGGTGCTGTTCCCCAACGGCGGTGTGCCGTTCGGCGGATTCGGCCAATCGGCCGAGCACGAGCTGCGAGGTGTCGGAAACCGCGCCTACGACCGCTGGCTGCTCGACTTTGCGAACGATCTGCCCGGGCGCCGCGCCGCGCTCGCGCTGCTGACCGTGCACGACCTCGAGGCGACCATTGCCGAGGTCCGCTGGGCGGCCGAGCAAGGCATGAAGGGCGTACTCATCCCGACGGTGCCCGGCGAAGGGCTCCCGCCCTACTACGACACCTGCTACGACCCGCTCTGGGCTGCGTGCCAGGATACCGAGATGCCGGTGCACATTCACGGAGGGGGCGGGACCCCGGACTACGGCAACTACGGCGTCGTGAGCATGCTGATGTACGCGACCGAGGCTCCCTACTTTTCCCACCGCAACCTCTGGGTCCTGCTGTGGGGCGGGGTCTTCGAACGTTTCCCCCGGATGCAGGTGGTCTTTACCGAAACCCGCTCGGACTGGGTTCCGGGCGCCCTGATGCTGCTCGATGGCATTCACGCGGCCCGGTTCTTCAGCCACATCCGCGACAGCGTGAAGCTCAAGCCGAGCGAGTACTTCGCACGGCAGTGCAGCGTGGCCGCGTCCTTCATGAGTCCGCACGAGTCGGCGCTGCGCCACGAGATCGGCCTGGGCAACCTGATGTGGGGCGCCGACTACCCACACGTCGAGGGAACCTGGCCGCGCACGCGCAAGTTGCTCGCGCGCTGCTTCAACGGCATCCCAATCGACGAGGTGCGCGCGATCCTGACAGACAACCCGGCCAGGATCTACGGTTTCGACGTCGATGCGCTCCAGCCGATCGCCGATCGTGTGTGTCCGACTGCCGAGGAGCTCGTCGGCGCGGCCTGACACACGCGGGCCGGCCGCTCCAGCGGCAACCCGCCCCCAGAAGCGGCGGAAGACAGGTGAAGCGAGCGCGTTCCGGAGCAGGCGCTCTGAAGCCGGCTAGCGCCAGCGGCGCGGGTTCGATTCGTCGAGCGCGAGCTGGGTCTCCGCGAGCGCGGCAAACCGCGCGAAGACCTCCGGGTGGCGGGTCGATACGTCGTAGGACTCGTCCGGGTCGAGTTCGAGATCGAACAGCCAGGGTCCCCGGTCGACCAGCGGCAGGAAGGGAAGGCCTCCGATCGAGCCCAGCTCGACGCCCTTCCTCAAGCGGTAGCGCCAGCGTCCGCCCTGCAATGCGAACAGGTCACCGGCGGCGTAGGCGTAGAGAGCCGCATGCGGTGAAGGGGCGTCTTCGAGCAGGACGGCGGCGAGGCTTCGGCCGTCGAGATCGCGGTCCGCTGGCTGTGGCAGATCCAGGAGTTCCAGCATCGTGGGGAGCAGGTCGATGCCCATCGCCATCGCGTCGCTGACGCCCCCGGAGATGCGGTTCGGCCAGCGCACGATCGCCGGGACACGCTGACCCCCGCGAAACGTGGAGTTCTTCCGGCCCCGAATATTCGCACCGGAACTGCCCTGAAACCAGGGGCCGTTGTCGCTGGTGACGAAGACGATCGTGTCATCGGCCAATTCCAGGCGATCGAGTGCCTCGAGGATCCGGCCGACACTTCGATCGAGGTCTTCGACGACGTCGCCGTAAACCCCGCCCGCGGACTCTCCTGCATGTGCGGCCGATGGAAAAAGGGGAATGTGCGGGAAAGTGTGCGCGACGTAGAGAAAGAAGGGCTCACCCTTGGTCTGCTCGAGAAACTCGATCGCCGCCTGCGTGTACTTCTCGGTGAGGCGGCTTTGATCGACGGGCGCAGTCTCGATGACTTCCTCGTCCCGCCACAGCGCCAGCGGCTGCATGTCGTTCGAATAGAGAACGCCAAGCCAATGCTCGAAGCCCATGTCGATTGGGCGGGAGGGATGATTGTTCCCGAGGTGCCATTTCCCGGCCATGAAGGTTCGATAGCCTGCTGCACCAAGCACGTCGGCGAGCGTAATTTCTTCTGCCGGGAGCCGGATCGGCGCATCCATCAGCTTCGCCGTCCAGGTCAGGGGTGAGTCGTCCGGGAAGACGATCAGCGTGAGAGAGGTATGGGGTGCATACCGGCCTGTGAGCATGGCGGCCCGCGACGGCGTGCAATTCGGCGCCGGCGAGGAATAGTTCGTAAGGCGCAGACCCTCTCTCGCGAGCCGGTCGATCTCGGGCGTGGCGATCGAGCGGGAACCGGTCGTACCGAGGTCTCCGTAGCCGAGATCGTCGAAGAGAATCAGGACCAGGTTTGGCGCATGTTGCTGCGAGAGCTCGGGCATGGCGGCCAGGTAGGCGCGCTTTGCTGCGAGATGTTCTGCGTCGTCTTCCTGTGCGTAGAGAAGCACGCGCGCCGTACCCAGGAGCAGCAGGCCCAGGCAGACCACGAAGGCGGCGCCGACCACGAACCCGAGCAGGCGAAGCAGGCCACCCCAAATTCGTTCGGCTCGAAGCATCGGCGCCCCCGCTACGAGGATACGAGAAGCGGGCGGTGTTTTGGGCCCGCTCCGGGTTGCTTCGGGGGGCTTTCGGTCAGGTTGCCGGAGGGTTCGGGCTCACGAAGGCGTGCGTCCCCAGCGATCGAAGTAGCTCCGTTCTTGGGCGGGCCGGCGCCTGACCGGACCGAACCGACCCACCGGGTGCCCGATCGGGATCGTCACCACGACCCCATGGTTTACGGGAATTTCGAAGCGTTCCATCAACTCTTCCTCGAAGCCCTGGTGGATCGTCATGAGGGCCGCACCGAGCCCGATCGCCCGGCAGGCGAGCAGGATGTTCTGCACGCAGGGATAGACCGGGCCGAAGTTCGGCGGAGCCGGGGGTTGTCCTCCATTCGTGAGTCCTCCGAGTTCACGGGTTGGTCGGCGGGTGGTGCACCACTTCGAGTTTGAGCCCGTCCGGGTCGGCGAAGAAGACCGCGTAATAGCCGCCGCCGTAGGCGGGGCCCGAGTATTCGGCGGGAGCGTCCAGGACAGTGCCTCCTGCGGAGGCGACCTGCGCGTGCACGCGGTCCACGACTTTCCGGCTCTCGGCATGGAAGGCCAGGTGATGCGGCCCCGGCGCGTAGCGATCGTACTTCCGATCGCGCTTTGCCTCATCCGCGGGACGCAGGTCGATCGAGAACGACGAACCGTCGCCGGAGCGCACGAACCAGGCGGCGCGCCGGGGCCTGTCGCCCGTCCACCCGGGCTCGGGGTTCCGGAAGCGCGTGAACCCGAGCCCCTCGAGTAGCGCGGCATAGAACGGAATCGAACGGTCGGGATCCCCGACCGAGAGATCGAGGTGACTCAACGGCCCCGTGACGGACATCGCGCTTCCTCTTCGCTCAGGCGTATACGGTGCGCTGGAAACGCCGCAGCAGCCAGAGAATCGCAATCCCCGGCACGACCAGTCCCGGCAGGATCAGCCCCCACTCCGCTCGACCGTCGGCGGCGCTCCAGAACAGGCGCATGGGATAGTAGAGGGGGCCGGGTACACTTCCGATCCACTGCCAGGGCGTGGGCACGAAGTAGAGCAGCGCGGGCAGGATCGCCCAATTCTGTACCAGCTTGATCGCGGTCACCGCCTGCAGCTTGTTCTTGAGGTAGATCGCGTAGGCGAGTGCGACCACGGGGACGGCGAGCGAGGCGAGGGCCGCCGCCGCCAGCAACTCCAGGAACGAGACCGACACCAGGCCCGCGAGCGGTACGCCGATCGACGTGAGCCCAACGCTGAGCCCCATTGCGGCCAGCAGCCGGTAGCCCAGGAAGTTCCGGAGCGAGAGCGGGCTGGCCTGGAGCGCCAGCAGCGTGCCCTCGTCGCGCTCCTCGATAAACAGAATCCCCACCAGGGCGCCGAGCATGATCGGCTGCTGCCCGACCAGGAACCCGGCCAGGATCAGCCCGTAGTAG
>SPKZ01001920.1_pt1 | contig 13527 bp, 32 predicted proteins | sample 2456571 | NCBI WGS metagenome assembly SPKZ01 (sample SAMN11192286, study PRJNA482655) | marine metagenome | biome: ENVO:00000447; feature: ENVO:00000244|ENVO:00000211|ENVO:00000569|ENVO:00002023; material: ENVO:00002151; isolation source: ocean water from marine abyssalpelagic zone ...
CCAGCGTTATTTGAACCGCCGTAAAACTGCTGAATGCTTGACTTGATAGCAGTTACTTGATCATCGGTTAACACTGCTCCGGTTTGGCCTTCTGGCCTATCTGGTATAACTGCACCTGATGGCCTTACACCATTACGCAATAAAGCATTATTATGTTTTGATACGCCTGAATGCTGTTCAACCTCAAAGTAAACACTTGAAAGCTTAGATAATCCACGGCCATTATTAAACGAATCTGGGTTGAAAGTCTTCATTACCCATAGCTGGCGAGATGTCTCTTGATTAAAGTAAATAATCCTATCGTCATCTAACTCAGTCCTGATGTATCGCCCTCTAAATCTACCCGCTGTAATATGATAAGACGTTGTTACATCGTCAACATTCTCAGTATTGGATACATCTTTAGAGTTAATATAATAAATCTCTGTAGGCTCTGAATCACGCTCTAAACTTGTTGTCAAAAAGAAAGTATCACCTGTTACTTGGAAAGTCGTATACTGTGCTTTCTTAAACTCTGACTCAGTGATGTCCTGATTAGGCTTTTCAAGCAGTTCTAGAATCTTAGTGGCTGGAATATTATTGTCGACTTCTGTAATCAGCTCTTTACTTTGAGTATCCAGAATAGCAAAGGGAACGGTAACAAATGAATCAGCGCCTAGGTCAACGGCATCGCGAATAACAGAGATTTCTTTATAATATTTCCATGCTGCGGATGCACGTAAATTCATCCAACCGAATCGACCAGCATCAGAAAATGGCTGTATTAACATCTGAGCTGCGCTATTACTTGATATGCTTTGCTCTTGAGTTACCGGGAAGTGGCTTTTTTTATCCATTCTAAGAATAGATTTTACATAATCAATAGGTTTTCCAAAATTCACAAAATATCCTACTGCGGTTTATTATTAATATTATCAATACTTAATACTATAATTATAATCTATAATAATACAAGTGTGCTTGTCAAACAGTTTTAAGCACTATTTACAAAATATAATGGCTTTTGTAATTGGTATAACATAATTTTACTGCCTTAAACAAGCGGTTATAAAATTGGCCTAGAATTATAATAGGCATTTTGGCACGCACGATTATATACTTTACTTATGTCTAGGCTTAGCGGCTGAACGGCGGACTAATCCACCGCTTGACATACTCATAAGGATTGCTTTGGATTTGGCATAATCGGAAAGTGAAGGCCGAAAAATGAGTTCAAATCCAAAGAATAGCGACTTTAGTGACAATACTAAGGGCTTAAGTTCTCCCGCTACATTACACCAATTAGTTCCAGCAAATACACAAGTACTGTGGTCATCAGTATCGCCAGCACCAAGGGCCATAAGATGCGATGCCGCTGGAACTGTTGTGCTCAAAGATGCCAATGATGTATCAGTAACTTACAATGTTCTACAATCTGAAATACTTCCTGTCGAGAATTTCAAAGAGCTTGAGAATACCACTAATATAATCGTCCAGTTGTGGTGGTGATATCATGTTAAGTTTGAATCAGATATCTCTTAAGATAAAATCTACATTTACAGCGCTACGAACCACATTTGTATTTATTCAGCTATGGCTGGATAACGGCACTGGTGCTATAAATGACCCTTGGAACGACTTAGATACTTGGAGCGAATAATGAGCCAGTTAAATTTTAATGATGGTGACTTACTCTCAGTAGCAAGGGGAGTAATAAACGGCAATGCCAATGATGTGGATAACAGGCTTGAAGATGTGACTGTTTTCAGGACTACGACAGACATAATGAATGCGACAACAGATGAAGGCGATGGTGGGAACGCTCGTGGATTGTCATCTGGAGCATATATATTTAACAATGATTTGGATGTAGGGGCACTTCACTTTATCTTAATGGATGATGCAGGATACACCATAACAAGTACTAATATTAATAGCGTGACATATACAGGTACTCTACCATTTATACAGTCTGGTGCTTCTCCACAGTCTCTATTGGTATTGCTATTGATTGACATAAGACTATTAACACCTAACGCCACAGCAATAGATTTAGATTCAATATCTTCTCTTATTATAAAGTTGGCTATATTTGTCGGATGTCTTAAGGTTGCAAGTGTTCTGGACTCTTCATTCATTACAATCAGGGGTACTGCATTTGTCCTTTGTGGAGATGGTATGACCGCTGAAAATGTAGACACAATGCAAATGGATACAATGCAGATGTCAGACGGCACAGATACTGGTGGCGTTGGATTAAGGTGTATTGGATCATGTGACAGGCTTATCTTATCCGGCGCTGATGCAAGACCAGAATCTACAGAGGCATTCGTTGAAATTGATGCGACTTATACAGGCACTGTCTCTATTACTGGTGGTACATGGGGCAAGGTTGGCACTTTCTTCAAAGGGGTTCGAGATGGCACAGATCCCAGTGTAAGGATTAACAATGTATCAAATGTAAAAAGCTCATCAGCTGAAGCCTTTGGTTCTTCTCTTGATAACTCTTTAGTCACGTCTATTTCATCCGCAAATACACCCGTTAAGATTAACGCTGTATGGACGGATGAGTCGAGAGAGCGGTTTGATTTTGAATCTAGTGGAAGATGGACGTATACTGGATTAGAGGATATTGATATCAGGGCTAGTTTTATTGGAACTATTAAAGATGATCAAGACGGCGACAGGACAGTTTCTGTGTACCTCGCAAAAAATGGCACAGTAATAAACTCTACTCAAGGCGGTAAAGTAGTATTAAAAGCTGGCAGTCAAATCGGTTCAGTTGGGCAAATCCCAATGATAACGGGAGACTACATAGAGGCTTTTGTCGAAAATAACGATGATAGCAATAATCAAGTTGCTGTATTCTGCAGCATGACTATAAACGCCTAAAAAATAAAGGCGCTCAATCTAGAGCGCCTTTTAAGGGTGTGATTTCAAATCACATGGTTAATTATTTATCACTCAAAATAAGAGCTTGCCAATATACCGTTACCCCGTGATTGTTGCACACTTTACATATTCCTCCAATTGGTTCATATCCTTTATCTAAAAAAGAATTAACTTCACTCATTAGATAATAGTGAGAGCTTCCCTCAGCTATAATATACTTTTTCATCTTTCCCCCCTAATTATTTTACTCACAACTTCATCCGTGCAAGACGTACACATTTTATTAACCAAGCTAAAGCTAATCTCGTTCGGCCGATCAATACCGAACGTGTTAACGCCGCATTGCTGGCATTTGAATTTAATGCAGTTGTTAATGTCGCTCATTCTACACCTTCCAACTCTTTAATTTTATCCAGAACATGATCATAATGATAAGCGCTCTCTCTTATATCCTCATAATGCTTGTCATTGGCTCTCCTTGACTCTTCATCAGTCAGCCACTTTACCAACTCTTCCTTTTCCTTTTTCATCCCGTCATTAATATTATTAAGCTTATTAGTCGCGCGGATACTCTTCAATTTCTCACATCCCGCACAACTCCAGTCACTGCTATGATTTGGACAACTCATTTCCTATCTCCTTTGATTTCTTCATTTCCTGACAATAATATTCTGCGCGTCCATTAACGCACTGATACCCTGTTACTATCTCGCAATCCAAGCATGGGAAGAACGACATAAATTCATTCCCATTTATAGAATGCAGCTGCTTACTGCATCTTGGGCACTCCATTAATAATCATCCTCCCTCTTCATCTCGCAAGCATCAGGCGCAAAGCCCATATCAAGCCCTTCACATTCAATATTTATCAAACCACCGTAAAACCCTTTGTAAATCCCGATATATTCCTGATCTGTCATCGCATCATTAACAACGACCGCGAACCCTTTACAATCGCAGTTATCGTGAGTTTCTTCGCAAGCTTTACAGTTTGAGTATTCCATGTGTTTCTCCTTTTAGTTATGTACGTACAATACATCGCGCATTATACATTTACAATACGCGATGTATATATATTCTACATTTACTTAGCGATTAAAACCGAACTTAAAACTATCATTGAAAATATCAATATTCCTCCCGCCATAAATAACGAATATCGATAATCCCGCTTTTTTCTCTGCTTGGAAAAATCCACATTTTCCAGATCCTTCCAAACGTACTGTGTGTTTCTATTTCTGTATGACTTTAATTTCACTTCTGTATATCCTTGTTGTTTGTTTTAAATAATACCGAAAACTACAAGACCAGTAAATACGGCCGATGTTACATAAACCATGCTGAATATCACTGCAAAAGAATCACTCATTTACTTTCTCCCGTTCTTTCCGCGAATCCTTCAAAAATCAGCTCATAAACCAAAGGCGGTATCTTAGTTAATCCACTTTCCCACTTGCTAACAGAGCACCTGCCGCCTTTATATCCGTAGTCCTTAAGCTTATCACCTAATTCACATTGCGTAAGCTCGGCGGCTATCCTTGCGTATTTAAATTTGCGTACCTGCTGCACCTGTGAAGTCATCGCCCATTTGATAAAGTCTTTCTTAGTCATTTGTTACCTTATAGTCATTTATATTCTTTGAGATGAGTCTATTAATCTCATATTGGATTATGTGCCCATCATTTATATTGAATCTAATAATATCACCATCGACATCAGTTAGTATAAATTCCTTCCCTACGTACTCTACCTTTACACTCATTCTTCAATCTCCTTATATCCATTCTCATCAACTGTAAAATATCCGCATGTCTTCCCTCTAAACTCTTTAACCATATTAAATAACTCATCCTCACACGATCTGCATATGTGCTCAAATTTCACCGCACTTTCATCAAATACATTTCTAAGAGAATATGAGGAATCGATTACCAATCTGCTCAATGCCAATACGCCTTTATCACCTTTGCACTCTGCGCTACATGCGTCACAATGATACTTAATCATTTCCTACTCTCCTTTAACCACTCATTCAACTCACTAAATGTCAACTCTCGCACGGTATTAGATCCTTGCTTAACTGGAGTATATAGAACACCTTTTATATTAATTGTATCCCCTTTGGGCGTGTATGATAGAGTTAATGCTCTATCCTCTTTAATAATCTCCATCTCCTACTCTCCCTTAAACTTAATCACATCACTACTATCCGGCTTATCTTCCACGTACTCCGCCTGATTGCACGTCAGGTCGTTACTAATCGCTAACCCGTTAACGCATCCATGCTGTAGGCTTAAATGCCGTGAGTGAGTCCGGCGGCGTGGCGTCTTGTATTTCTTGAATAGGTTTATCATTATAATGACTCAAGCAATAGCTTCTTAGATTTAAATATCTGTGATGCCTCGAACACTCCATGTATTGTGGAATAGTTTAATTTAGATTCTCCGAACATACATAAATGATTCCATTGCTCTGTTACGCACGAATCCTGTTTAGAGTTCTCAATAATCATCCTTGATAGTATAGCAGCACTATGGATTTTATTATCCAATAGATAGAATGCCGTTTCTTTTAATTCATATTCAAACATTTTACTTTCTCCTTTATATTTAACTTTCGATACCCTATAGTAATGCGTAAACAATCTACATTCAAGTTACTTTGTGTAAATAATCTACATTTAACCCAGACATAAAAAAGCGCCTACCGGAAGGGAGCCAGTAAGCGCTTTGGATGCGATTCAAAAGGAGATAAGTAATCGCGCGGTATAGTTATAATACATTGTTAGCGGGATTAGTCAATCATTTCTTATACCTGTTAATAATATTCTTAGTTATACTGCAGTTCTTAACCGTCCCTTCATGGCCTAAGCGCCTGTCTAATTCGTCTTTTGGCACAAACTCCTTAAGATCATCCGCTAACTTAACAGCTGATTCAACCGCTTTACCTTGAGAATAATAAAGCCTGAATACCGTAACCGCGCCAATGACCAGTATACCGATTACTATCTGCTTTTCATATATCAGTATGAAATTAACGATCATTCCGCACACAAGCAAACTGAGACCTCCTATGACTATCATAAAGTAACCATTGGATACTTGAAAGCATAAGAATAAGCCTATAGCTATGGATAACACGCCAATTGACTGCAAGAAGAATACAAAAGACGATATCCGGCTTTCATACTTTCCCTTCCATTCCGCAATTTCCTTATCTTTATGCGCCAATGCCTCATCTGCTCCGGCCAGAACATTAATATTTTCCTTCAACTTGCCATTTTCTACAAGGATAATCTTTGCGGAGTCCTTCACGGCCGTAACTTTAGCCACTTTAATAATCTTACCAGCTTCCGTATCAATCGTCTTTGTAGCTGTATCCTGCACGATAACAGCCTTGATTAGATCAGGCTCTTGGATGTCCGATGTGCAGGAAAATAGAATTGATAAGATTATTAAGTATTTCATTTATTCCTTAAACCCATGAAAGTTTATATTGCACGCATTTAGATAGTCCATCAGGTCATCAAAATAATACTTTGCCCGCTCCTCTCCAGTTTTCTCCTTGTCCGAAAAGACCATAGTCGTTGAATGGTCTGACTTAAATGAAATATCTACCTTCCTACCAGTTAATATTACTTCCCTTATTTCGCTCACTACCAAACATTTTGATGATGATTTTTCACTATCATTTATAACACTGATAGCATCACCCATGCACAAATCATCAAGTACATCGTATCTACTTCCGATATCTACCCATCTACCTTTGATTACGGGCGATTCGCCTCTAAATACTTGAGCTTTCTTAAAGAATATCCAACTACTTACTAATCTTGTTTGTCCGTTAATCATCCTTATCTATCCTTTTTAAATACTTCTTTTTTACAGAGTTAAATAGATCTATTCTGTCAAAACTACCATCTCTATCTAGGCTCATGAACTCACCGTGTGCATCTTGTAGTGAATCCCAAGTTGATCTTATATCATCAAGTCCGTGATTAGGGTAATAATAATAACTCGCAATAACCCAGTATCTTTTATTTAAATCCTTACTCATTCTTTCCCCCTATCCCCTGCCAGCCAATCTACAAGAGCGTACCAGATGGTTTTAAGTGTGGTCATTTTTGCGCCTCTTGGTGCCGATTATAACGGCTATTATCATAGCTATCACATATAATGGAACCATCCACATTAATTCATTAATTGTCATAGTAGAGAATATTAATATGATCGCTGTTACTGATGTCAATAATCCATAGACTGCATTTTTACAAAAGTGTGAAAATATGGATAGAGATACTGCTATTAGTAGTATAATCATTATTTATCCCCACTTATCATAAAGTCAGGTAATACTCTAGGACCAAGATAAGCATGAACTTGTTTAGTTATGCATTTATTGCCAACCTTCCAAGCGCCACCATTTCTATAAGTGTAGTTGGCTATTGTCATGTACGGATAGTCGTCTTTATCGTCTTTTTTAAGTAATACTACATACTCGCCATGTGACGGAGAATCTTCTGATAATATCCATTGAGGTAATTCTTGTGTACTCATTCTTAATAACTCGCTTAATTATTATCGCTGTTTGAAGTGTAGCAGGTGACAGCGAATCACTTTTCGGTAATGAGCCTAGCTACAGGTTAATATAGGTGGTGGTGGAGGAATGGTCAACTCTTTATAATTTCACTTATTTTATTCAACTGATCCAGAGATAGGCCTATCTCGCCATTAGAGAAGTAATTAAATATATCTTCAACTAATAACTCCCATGCGCGGTCATCATACTCATTTACCATCTCTATATTGATATTATTATCATCAATAGAGCTATGGACAAATACTATTCTGGATTTAATGCATAAGCGTTTATATAAATCAATCCAAACGGTTTTGGCGTCATGATACTCTTTACATGGACCGCTATTATGTATTGAGTTGCTTACGTGCTTGTATTGACCATCAAGGTCACCGCCAATAAATAAATACTTTTCTAATTCAATCATTGTGTAATCCTTTAAAGCCCTACACCCTAGAGTTGACACGAGCCTGATACAAGGCTACCTCTAAGAGTAGGGAAAGTTTGCTCAATTGTTTTATCGACTGTGTCACGAGCCGTTTAATAATGTAGTGCGGGTTAGGTGATGTTCAATACTTTATGGCAATTTACACCATTCCCCTGATGTATATCTACTTATATATACTCCTTTAGCCCTGTCTATTATGTGCGCCATAATTAATGATCTACTTGGGAATTTATCCATAGCTACAGCTACCTCCCAGTGACTTCCGTTATTGGTGGTATACTCGTATACCGGAATACCTGATTTAGTATTGCCAGTGTGGATCATGCTACTGTTGCTATCATGATTAGCCCATGGCCATAATTTCGAGTACAGCATATTCAATAAATTTGTCCCTGCCCTCTTCTTGCTCATCAATCCATTCAAGTAATTCAACTGGAAGTGTGGCCGTGAATTCTTTTCTTTCTAATTCTACATTATTAATTTTATCGTCTTCGTTCATCATGTTCTCCTTTGATGTTCTGTATTACGTTATGTTATTGTACTTCCATCTAACCCATGATATTACACTGTCTATATCTTCGCTACACATACAGTAAATAAATGGTATCCCTATGGCCTCATATTTCTGATACTGCCTTCCATTCTTATTTGGCTTGCTACCTACCTTTCTTGACTTCACTTCAATTATGGCAATTATATATCCATCTCTTATGATAACTATATCGGCTCTAGATGAAGCCTGTAACGAGTTAATCCATATTTTGTATTCTAAGCAACACTGAATATCAATAGCCCGCAATCTACTATATATCTCTGCTTGTATATTGGCCTCTGGAAGTCTCTTCTTGAATTCATATTTAAGTAACATAATGACCTATAAATAAACCCTACCTGCTCAGAAGTTCGAACGTGCTCGATTCATAGCACCAACTGAGAGTAGGGAAAGCTTGTCTGTTGTTTGAAGCGGTTCGAATCGCCTTATATATTATATCATGTATTGGGTAATAAGCAATAAGCAAATTGCAAATTGCAGATCGCGAGTCGATGAGCGTTTCGCGCCCTGCCCTCCCTCAATAGGTGTATATTTAGGGCATATTTTGATGTTGTCAAGTGCATCAATTAATCAAAAACGCAAAGTAGCATAATATTGCAATTATATAGCAGGATTTTAAAACTTTTTATAGATAATGATTCTCGTATAAGTTTTACTTATATGTAATTATTGCTTATTCATTAAGTCTACCTCAGCGGCTTCTCTAGCCGAAACCGCATCATTGAATTCATTAAATAAACCTAAGTGTTTGCGCTTTCCATCAAAGTATATATGTGCGCTCCATTTTTTATTTAACTTTACATAATGAACACCAGTACGACCACTTGTGCTATTTTTACTTGTGTTTGCATTTCTGGCATTTTCACATAATGATAAATCTCTTAGATTATTAACTTTATTATTTAGCTTGTTTCTATCAATATGATCAACTACCCTGCCGTCATGTGGTATATACCCATGTGCACTATAGAATATAATTTGATGGTATTGAATTCTGTGGCCAGAGAACCACACACTCCTATATCCGCTTGATATTATACTCCCCGCTATTTTGCCGAGAGTTCTCCTTGGCCCTCTTACAGACCACCTAATCTCGCCTAATCTATCATTAATGCTTACTTGGGTAATCAATGCATCGATTAATTTTATTTTTTCATCATAATTCATATTATATCCTTGGGTTAGGAGTATAATATAGCATGTATTTTGCATATCGTCAATAGTATTTATCCAATTATAAATATCAGTAGTGATGCAACAAAATGAATACTTTTGACATGTTATGCCATTATCTATAAAGGCCTTCTCTGTCTTCTCAATCTATACCCCTTGGCCCATACACTAAAAGCCTTACCTTTATTGGATCTGTCATTATTCCACATCTTTTTTGCCCGTCTATATTTCATCGTTCTTCCTCCGTTTCGTTATCTATAGAACACATTACAGGAACCATTACCCAACTACTTAGGATCATTATAAATATAAATGGGTTAGCTGATGGATCGCCTCTTTCCATTGTACATAGTACGTAGGCAAGACAACCCAGAAACATTGTGAGTAATAACATAAATATTTTCTTCATCGTTCTTTCTCCGGTTCGTTCAATTAACTTGCTTATTCTTGGTATCACTCATACCCCTTTCGGGGCCTATTGGCTAGATATTTCTTAATTCTTTCCTAAGCTTAACGGCAGACTTAAACCCAATATATACCCATCCGTCCATTCCGTGGTTTGTGAACTCAAAGCCTTCATTATCGCATGGTCTAATAGTTCCCATTATTCCAAATTGGCAACTAAGCGTTATCTGTTCTGTTAGTTCCATGATACTCTTCTTGCTTACTTTACCTAGATTCATCATTGTTCTTTCTCCTTTGTGGCTTAATTGCCGTTGCTTATGATTTAGTATAATGCGTAAACAATCTACATTCAAGCGGGATTGTATAATTAATCTACATTTAGACCATTTACTTGGCTTCACGAAAAAGGCACAAAAAAACCCGCTCAATTAAGAACGGGATAAACTATCAGCCTCCTGATTGTTTTAGCCTTGGGGACAGGTAGCGAAATTCCATGTCATCAAGATGTTTTATTATATCGTGGGTATAACTTAGTCCTTGGATTTACTACTATGGTTGATTCTCCATAGTTTCCAGTTTCGGCGAGTCCCCATACTCTATTCTTAGTATTATCCTTAGCGCCCATTATCGCCATGTAGTCAAGCTTTGGCTTCCTGTGGATAGCAATAAGTCCTACTAACTGCTCATTGATTGCATCATGATTATCTTCTGTATCATGGTTGCCCTTGTTTATTAGTCTAAGAATCTTCATTGTGGATAAAAACAAAATACCCACTATTATCATTGATAAACCGCAATAGTCACTATCTATAAAAAAGCACGATATTAGATAAACTATGCATACGTATAAAAAACAATTCTTATTTAATTCTTTCTCAAGCTTAATTAAGCTCATTCCTTTTCTCCTTTTAGAATGCTTATTTATCTAACGCCTTCAGGTGGTAATAAATGCTCTAATTCTATCCATCCCTTAAATAAATGTTGATTCTTTAAGTAATACGCGACATTCGAAATAGACCAAACTGGCATGCATGTATTTGTTTTGCAGAAATATTCGTCAGCATGGATAGCTAATACCATATTGCAATAACCTTCAACCTCTTTATACTCAGGTAGATCAATCCTTATCATATCTTTAGTAATCATAATGCGTTCTCCTTTTAGACTGCTTATTTATTATACACTATGTTCGTTAAAATACCATGGCGCGAGGGGCCTTGTACACATTCTTAATCAGCGAAGTAAATCCCCAAACATAAGCATCTAGCCTATTTGGTGACTTCATTCCGGTATCAGGAACCCAAGTAACCAACTCATATTCAATTTCTGCCAAATTCCCAACGTGCCGCACCTTATCATCTTCAACTAACACTTGTACAGGCTCCGCTCTTATTGCCTTTCCCTTTGTAGCTCTTACGATTATTATTCTAACCGTTTTATCAACTCGCCTGATAGCGTCCTTTAGAAAGTCTCCACCTTGATTATTCTCAACAACTACGGCATTGCATCCATACTTATGATAAACCGCGACAACCTTCTTGACTACTTCTGATCTGGTTCCATGCATTGTGTAATCAGCCAAGCAATAATAAAACTCTTTACTATCTCTGGCACACACTACAATACCATCCATATCGGGTTCATTACCGGAAGCTGTTACGCCGTTCTTTGAATCACTTACAGCAGGGTCCCATGATACTACAATCTCTTTTATGTCATCGTCTTTATAGTCCTGCAAGGCTATTCTATTCCGGTCTATATCAGCCATGCGGAATAAAGCGCCCTCACTATCACTAAGCCAATGGCCCATAAATAAGTGATTGTACTTCTTTAGATTTCTTTCTCTTGTTCTGGTCGCCAACTTAAGAAAAGTATCATCAAGGTTTTGTTCATTATCTAAATAACTGGTATGAATTAATAATACATCGTCACGCTTCTCTTTAATAAACTCAGTATAAATAAAATGATTAATGTGGGACGGATTAAGAACCAATATTACAATATTCTTTTGGTCTTTAGTACGTATAGATAAATCTACCTTCTCAAATAGAGACTGATCAGACAATTCTTCACACTCTTCAACTATCAATACATTCTTACCAGCTACCGACTTAAGAGCACTATTCGCGGTCTTTGATGATGGTTTTAATCCTCTGTAATCAATCTGAGTACCAGTGCAGCAATTAACGACTTCACCTTGTTTAAACTCAAAGTCTACATCATTACCAAATGACTCACACATGGCCCTAAATTCAGGGATGATAGATAAATAAGCGGCCGACATTGTATACCGAGTAAATAACACTCCCCAGTCCTTTTTATATGTAGCGCTATTCACCCAAGCCGCCAAGCCATATGACTTGCCGCTTCCCCTCCCTCCGGTCATCACCACATAACGAATATCTTTCATTTCCTCAATATGCTTAGGATCATCAGAAAGGAGTTTAAAGAAGTCTTTGTATTTTCTGTTAAAATTCATTAGTCCTCAAAATTAATCTTTGGACTTCCAACAAACTTATGATTATTATCTACTTCAGTCTTTTCAATATATCCCCTAGCTTTACCAAGTGTCTTTAATAGGAATATAGTGCTTGTTGGATTGCCTTCTTCTATCTGCTGGTGTAATGCTGATTCTGCAAAATCTAATACAATATTCCTGCATGCTTCAACCCTTGCTTTATACTCTGGATCATCGGCCATCCACATATAATGAGTGCGCCTACCTGTTCCAGTTGCAAGTGATGCTTTCGATACAATACCCATACATTTTTCAAGCGCTTTAATCATATTGTTTTTATGTTGAGCGGTTTTGGGCAAATCTTTTTTAGTTTTATTATCCATAATTTCCACATTCTCCATTAGTTTTGCCCATCATAATCCTACCTCTTATTTTCCTTAAAAATACAAAACTTAAACATCATTCACTTTCCGTACGTAAATTCATATTCAACATCAATAAAAACATTACCTAATTGCGAACCAATTTCATGATATAATTCCTCTGGATTATCACAATCAACTTCTTCCCCATTCAACGTTAAATCACCATTGATTAGAGCTAATGTTTTAATCTCTGAAACTCTCGACATTAACTTAACTTTATTAACCATTATCCTTTTAATCCATCCTTTAATTCTTCTAATTTCTCAATCACATCGACCTTGCTAGATCCTTCTTGATCAAGCACTAAAATCACCTTATCGATAAGTCCCTCAACCATGGAATAGTCTGCATTTATCTTAACATCTAACGTATTTAATTTAGCCATATTTCAATCAGTCCTTTAATTCTTTACAATTACTTTTTAAATTATGCGATGCCATGACAAGTCCACATTTTTTACAATGCTGCCTATCGCGTCTTTTGTAATTTGTCCATAAATGGTTATAGAACTTCATCATCTAATCCTTTTATAATTTAACCTATTCTACCGTTTTTTCAAATGTGTATTAATTGCGGTCAATTTATGCATACGGAATTACTATCATCATAATCC
>SPKZ01017476.1_pt1 | contig 13525 bp, 10 predicted proteins | sample 2456571 | NCBI WGS metagenome assembly SPKZ01 (sample SAMN11192286, study PRJNA482655) | marine metagenome | biome: ENVO:00000447; feature: ENVO:00000244|ENVO:00000211|ENVO:00000569|ENVO:00002023; material: ENVO:00002151; isolation source: ocean water from marine abyssalpelagic zone ...
AGCAGGTGAGGACGGGTATTTCACTGACGTTTGTAACCTTGTTGATTTAGCTAGCGGCGTATCAGATGACCAGATGGCTACCAGCAATGGGCAGAATGACAGCTTTGGCATGCTCGACATTTACGGTGGTACGCTACGCACAGTGGACTCATGTTTTTGGAGGGCGTACCGAAGCGTCGGCCAAGAAGAGTTCATCCAATCTAGGTGGATTGGTTTACAGATAGACGGCTCCTTCGGGTCTCGCGCAGACGGCAATAGATCCATTGTCGCTGTTACAAATGTTAATAGCAACTCTACTGTTGGTATTATGAACCCAAGGACACCAGTTGCGCGGGTTGAGTTTACAAGTCTTAACTCTGATCAGGCGGGGTATGTATTTTTATCACAAGGACCCGCTGGCCGCGCTGTGTTTAACCGTCTAGTCGACATTGGTGTTCGTTTATTCCGTGTCGCTAGCAGTGGCGGTAGTGGTGAAGTTTACGAGTTTACGGCTAAAAAGTCTGAAGTTGACCCGATACCTGCCGTTGCAGTAGTCGAGGGTGGTACGTCTGGCCACACTCTGAGGTACGGCAATTTGGTCCGTCCAGCCTATGTTGACAGTGCTAACGTAGCTGTAACAGAAACCATAAAAACGCGACTATATGACGACGGTAATGTATTTGTTGCAGAAAACAGCATAACAAACGGGCAGTACCCCGAGGAGTTTGTTCGACACACTGATTGGTCGTCAAACTCTGGCACAAAAACATTTGCAAACGGAACCCTATACGCTCCTTATAGTCTCCGACAGGTTTCATACGGCAAGCAATTTACCACTAGTGTTATCAGTGTAGAAGATACTTACGAGCCTGCCACAGTACTGCTAGACGATCTGTCGATTACTGAGTCAGACAAGGCAATCGTTGATGCGTATACCGAATTAGAAACCCCAGAGAAACTTTACGACCGTGCTGTTGCTTGGATTATTGACAACATAACCGACGAGACTGGATTTTTAGTCGCTCGCTCAGGTGTCGAAATTGACGCAGGCAGCTATAATGTGGTCATTGACGCAACGGCATCACCAGCGATTGATGTATCTGGCAACACGATAACCATACACGCCGACACCTTCACTGGTGACATGGTAACTACTGGTGTCATTACGCTAGCCAATGGCGCAGTGTTTAACGGTACACGAACTGACGCGAACGGAACAATTGCGCCGCCAACTGGGCTGACGGTTACGGCAACAGAATCAAGCTCGACCATCGTGATTTACCAAGCTGGGACACAGACGGTTGTTGCTAATACGGTCGGCACTTCAACGACTTACAGCAGCACCAGTCCGGTCGCTGCCGTTGACTATGTTGTGCTGAAAGCTGGCTTTGAGCCTATTCGTGTGGCAGGCATTACGTTGACATCTGGCACGGTTCCAACTCGCGGAAACAGCCAACGCACAGACATCGAATACGAAACGCCAACGGGTGACGTGACCCTAGCCAACTACGCCACTAACTGGACCGTGGACACGGTAGCGGAAGAAATAGACGTTAGCTCAGGCTCAAGCACCGTGCGGAATGTCTACTCAGCGATGATGGACTTGTGGATTGACTCCGCTGATGGTGTCGGCGCGAATCCTGCGGTTGCAAACCAACCGTTCCCAATCAGTCCAGAAGGCCCCAAACGGTTCACGTTTGCTGGTGCGTGGGTCTTTACTGCTGGATCATTGGCTCGCTTGAGTCGTGCTGGCTTTGAGTACACAGACCTCAGCCAAGTATTCTCTGGCATCACCGACCGTCAAAGTAATGACCAAGATGAGCAGTGGGCGTACCAGCAGTCACAAGGCGGCGCGACTATCAGTGGCACTGGTCGTTTGGATCGTGTGTTGCGTACCGACAACGCGAGCACCTATCTGACAATTAAGCGACTAGCTAACGGTTTTGCTGCTTCACGTTTCAACCTCATTGACACCTTCTCTCAGTTGGAGGCTGACCAATACGACTTTACCCTTCCAGCCGAACCATTAGCTGAGGGCGCTGGTACAGCAACTGGCATCACATTTGAAACTGGCACATTTGTTGTCGGTGGAGAAACTTTTTCGATCCGCATCACCAGTGATCTGACTGGCGCTCAAATTCGTTCAAACCTTTCTGCCTATCGTGAGAACGATCCAGCAACTTACTTTACCTACCCTCAGATGGTCGAGCCTTCAGGTAGCGACTATGCAACTGAGCGTGGTTTATTTGAAGACACTGGATTGCAAGCAGGTACATATGTTCGCACAACTGGTGGCGTTGATCACCCAGACTTCACTCAGTTTGAAGCTGACAACGGCAATCTGTACGTACCACCTTCGACTACCCCAATCAGCATAATTGATAACTCAGCAAACACGATTATCTTGCTGGATGATTCTGACGTTACGCAAGACCTGCAAACCAACGTCACTGGAACATACAACTTTAACATTCCAGCTTCTGCAACTGGCACATGGCGTGTGGTTATTGACCGGATTGGTGCGATTGCATCAAGCTTCGACATCCTCACCAATGGCTTGAACCAACAGTTCAGTGGTGTGCTACAAGAGTATCGCTTGGCAGATAACTCTCTCATGCTGACAGGTGCAACGTCACCTCTATGTACCGTTGCATTTTCTGGTGGCTTGATGCGTATCTTCATTGGCAACGGGTCAGTCACTCCACAACAAATCTTCACTACAACTGAAACAGCCTTAATTACAGAAGACGGTTTAAAGTTCCGCGCAGCAGGTGGTGGCGTGTTCACCTATGCTCTCGCATTCCACGGCACAGATGGGTTCTTGGGTGCCAATGTCCGTATTGATCCACTGACCAACACTGACATCAACAACCAAGTACAGGCTTTCCTGCAAAGCTCTGATGGTACGATTCAAGTTGGTGACACTATCGGACTGAACTATGGTCAGGTAACACAAGCACAGATTACCCAGCAGTTTACTGAGAGCTTGGTACACTACGATTCAATCAACGGCACAGCGGGAACTGGTAGTATTAGTGGTACTCCAATCGGAACACCTGCCGTACCATCATCTATACTTTCTGATGCGTTGGCGATTGCTTCAACAAACAACTTGTTTGGCTTGAAGCTGCTTTCAAACATAAGCCTAGATCAAAACGTCGAGCAGTTTAAGATTGTTCCACGATCAATTGGCGCTGCTCAAGTAAATTGCTTGGCATCATTCAGCTATGCAGGAAGTACCTTTGACTCATGCGGAATGTTCGGTGACTTAGGCGGCACCTCTGCCCTCATCCGTACTGTCGACTCGGCACTCATCAACACAACGAATGTTTGTACCAGCCTCAACCGTCGTGTTCGACTGATCGGAACAATCACTGTTGCAGCAGGTGCTGACGTAGACTGCAACGAGTGCTTCACTGATGATGAAAGCGGTGTAACGGTTATCGATCTTCAAGCACATGGCGACAACTTCCTTGAATTGCAAGGTCTGTATGGCTGCGTTGAAATTCGCGGTGTAACGGGATCTGCTGAAGTATTTATCTCAACACCTTCGGCCCAAGTGACCTTGGACGCTAGCTGTACGGGCGGCACCATCAAGATCACTGGTACAGGTAAGCTAACAAACAATTCTGCTGGATCTGCTATTGATGAAGTTGGGTTTAATCCAGGGGGTACGAATGGTGGTAGCGGCGATGCCACTGAAGCCAAGCAGGATCAAATCTTAACTCGACTCAGTGGTATTGAGGGTGCAGGATTTGACACTGCAACAGATAGCCTTGAGCAAATTCGTGACAACTTAGCAAGTGCTGGCCCAACCGCAGCCGACATTGCTGATGCTGTTTGGGATGAGCCTATTGCAGATCACAACACTGCTGGATCAACTGGCGAAGCACTGGGTGCAACTCCAAGCGGCACGGTTGATGCAAATATTATCCAAGTCAACGGAGCGGCAACAACCGACATTAATGACTTTAAAGCCGACACCACAGGTCTCAGCACATTCGATCCAGCAAACGACACTGTTGCTCGCGTAACATTGGTTGACACTACTACGGTGAATACTGACATGCGCGGTACAGATGGCGCTAACACAACTGCTCCAGCCAATGCCGATGTTGCAGCCATCAAACTGCAAACTGACCGCATGAACTTCAACGGCAGCAATGAGATTCTTTCAGATCCTCAGACTGTCAGCAGTGTCAACCCACAAGATGTTCGTGATGCTATGAAGCTGGCACCAAGCCCTGGCGCTCCTGCTGCTGGCAGTATCGATGCTGAACTGGATGCCATCCCAACCAACCCAGCTCTGTCAACCGACACTCGACTGGATAATCTCGACGCAACGGTTTCTAGTCGCTTGGCAGACGCTGACTACACGGCACCCGACAACGCAGCAATTACCAGCATTGAAACTAAGATTGACACCATTGATACAAACGTCGATCAAATTGAAACAACTGTCAATACTATTGACGGCAAGGTTGACAATATTAATACGAATGTTGACAGCACGCTGACTCAAGCAACCAATGCCGCTACTAGCTCAGCTGCCGTAGACACACGACTCCCAGCCAACCCTGCAGACGTTTCAGATGTACCAACAGCTGAAGAGAATGCACTTGAACTCCTTGACGGGCAGACTGCTCCATGACTACCATAAGAGAAGCTATTCTTAATGGCAGTCTTGCACCTGCTGGTTCAACCATTCGACAGCACTTTCAAAGTATTGGTGCAGATCAATCAAACGCAGTTCAGATTGCAGGTCGCAGAACCTTGAATTTTTCGAAAGACAAGGATATTGATATCATTAAGCAAGAGAAGGTTCTGGAGATTATCAAGTGAGTTGCCTAGACGCTTATTTAATTGGTGAGGCTTGGTCCTTTACAGCTGACATCAAGTCCGGTTCGCCGCCACAGCTGATCGGTGATATATCTTCAGCAAACAATGGTGGCCCACATAAGGCAATTGTTACCGACAAAGATGACAATGTTCTTATTCCTGAATTGACAATTACCGAAACACCAGACTGGGTTAACTCACGACTGGTATTTACCTTCCCTTCAGCTTCAACAGGACTGGTGACATACACAGGCATTGCCAGAGTTTACGTGCAGGTTCAAATAAATTCAGCGGCTGAAACTTGGGGATACTACGAGTTTGAAATAAGCACAGGACTTTTTAGCTAATGACGACCCAGCTTGATGATCGCTTAGTACCAGCTGCCCTCAAGCTCATCCAGAAGTTTGGCATCTCTGCTAGACTGATGAAGTATTGTGATGAATATAATCCACAGACTGGCAAGAAGGAGCAGACGGATATCAGAGCATCTGATACCACCATGTCTCCACCACAGTTTAAACGCATCACTTCAGATGAATCATACGCAGACCGAGGAACAGTTTTCTGCACACCCGAGCTTTTAGACTTTGCTCCACAGCAAGGGATGTTTGTAGAGTTTGGAGATGAGGGTAAAGAAACATACAAGATATTTGACGTAAGACCTTTACGCAGTGGCGTGAAGGTTGCAGCCTATCAACTCTGGATTGGAGAAGACAGGTAATGCCTTACAACACTAAAGTTCTCATGGATGCCATCCGCACGCGCATTTACAATGAGCTGGATGCAACCGATGCTTTGGACACTGAATTTGGCGAGACTGATTTAGTTTACCCCAATCAGCTGTACGATCCACAAGCCAAGAAGGCTTATGTGAAAGTATTTGTTCAAAATACTATTACTGATCAAGTGTCGCTGGGCGCACCGAATCGAAACCGCATTCGCTCTGAGGGCAATGTGTTATTTGAAGTCTATATCCCAATAGACTCTGGAGATGCTTATGGCTATGAGATAGCTGACGCAATCACAGCTGTGTTCAGTCGGACTGATGCTGATGGGGTAACCTATCGCACGCCAACTGTTACACCCTTTGGTGCGCTAGCCGACACTCATTATCATATTCGCGTTTCATGCCCTTACCGTAACGACCAGATTGGTTGACGGGCTACCCTTTCGACATACTTTAGCAACAACTTTCTATAGGAAACTCATTCATGTCTGATTCCAATCGTACTAAGCTCTCTTACGCACGTGAAGTGCAGGGGCAATGGGGACAAATCCCATCAAACCCTGTGTTCAATGAAATGCGTAACACTTCTTCTGGCCTCTCAGCCAGCCCAACCTATGTTAGCTCTGAAGAGATTCGTGCTGACCGTCAGATCCCAGACGTTATTTTAACGAACTTGGAAGCTTCAGGTGACACTGGTCACGAAGTATCTTACGGTGCATACGATGAGATCTTTGAAGGTGCTTTCTTCAATGCTTGGGACAACGTAGCTGAGGTCAGCAACACTGGCGCTGGTACTCCCATCACTGTCAGCACTGCCTATGATATCTCAGGCGGCACCGAACCATTCCTCCCTGGCAGCATTGTTATTGCAAGTGGCTTTGCTGAAGCAGCCAACAACCAAACATTCGTAGCTGACGCAGGAACTAGCGGCACGACCGTTGAGTCGCCCAATTCTTTGACTGCAGAAGCATCTCCAGCAGCTGGAGCTAAGCTAAAGGTTGTTGGTCATCAAGCCACAAGTGGCGATGTAGAGATCGACGGATCTGGATACCTCATCAGCACTACTCTTGACTTCACCACTCTCGGCATTGCAGTAGGCGACTGGATTAAAATTGGTGGTGCTCAAACTGCTGAACAGTTTGCCACAGCAGCCAACAACGGCTTTGCTCGCGTCAGTGCCATCAGTGCAAACGAAGTACAGTTTGATCGCGGTGCCGACAACTTTGCCACTGACAACGGTGCAGGTAAAACCATCCGCATCTTCCTTGGCGACAAGCTGATCAACGGCGTCACTGAATATAGCTACACTCTCGAACGCCAGTTCCAATCCCATAGCCCAGTTACGTACCAATATTTCCGTGGCATGGAAGTCAGCGAATTGGCATTCTCTCTTGAGTCCAACAGCATCATGACCTTCAGCTCAACTTGGTCTGGCCGTGACTCTATCCTTGGTGCCGATGGTAACACTCCAAGCCTACGTCCAGCAGGCGTGAGCGATGTTGATAGCTTGCAAGAGCAAGTCATGAACACCTCAAGTAATGTTGCACGTATCGGTGTTGGCGGTGTTGAAGTGACGGGTGCGAACTTCGTACTGAGTGCAACGCTGACCGTCAACAACAACCTCCGCATGCAGAACGCTGTGTCGAATCTTGGTGCCATTGGTATCGGCAACGGTACATGTGAAGTAACTGGTGAGATCTCAACCTACTTTGACGATCCAACCCTTTACACCCAAGCACTTAAGGCCACTGAGTCCAGCTTGGACTTGACATTCCAAGATCCACAAGGCAACGCCTATGTTCTTGATGTCCCATCACTACGTTTCAGTGGCGGTGATCCAACGGTTGAAGGTATCAACAGTGACGTAACCCTGCCTCTGTCAATCACTGCCTTCCGCAATACCGACCTTGGCTATACGGTTGCTATGCAACGCTTTACTACCGAAGGGCTTATTTAGACTTGACAAAGCCTTTTAGGTTTAAAGATGTCTCCTGCGGAATGTCCCGCAGGAGATTTTCTTTTTATGCCATTTAACATTGATAAGAACTTCATTGCCAATCCTGACAAGGAAAAAGAAGGCGTTGTCGTTCAACTTGGATCAGATAGCTGGATTCGTATCTCTCGGATCGGCGGGAGCAACAAGAAGTTTGGTAAGCTGTTTGCCGAAGCTACTTCAGCCTACGAGCAAATTGGTCTTGGCAACATGCCAGAAGAAGAAGCCGTTGAGGCTCTTGCCAAATGTATCGCTGAAGCAGTCGTATTGGACTGGGACGGCATTGAACTTGGCGGCGAAGCAGTTCCATACAGCGTAGAAAATGTAAAAGATGTTTGCCTTAAGGCACCAGAATTTGCTGGCTTCATTATGGATAAGGCCAAAGACATCACCTTATTCCAAGATGAAGCTGAGGCACAAGAAGCAAAAAACTAGCAGACTATCTCAGCCATTCACTTGAGAACGGCAGCGTGGACTATCAAAAGGTGATCCGCGCTGCCCAAGCTGCAGGTAAAAACCCAGCTGAGCTGAGACTATTTAAAGACCTTGCTCCAGTATCATTACCGGACCATCTGTTCTTCTACTACCATGCCTTCAATGAACTATGCTCATGCCGTGCGAATCACCGTTCGCCAGATGGGCAAGGTATGATTCCATGGTCATCTATCAACGATTATGCCATCAGATATAACCTGACAGGTGCTGCCTTTGAAGTATTTAGAAAATACATAGAGGCCATGGACCTTGCTTACTGCAGGTATTATGATAAGAAGATGCAGGATCAAATTGATAAGATGAACAAGGATGCCAAGAAGAATGCCCAGATACGACATTAGTCAGCTGAGCACAAACCTCCAACAAATGTCAAAGAATGTTGTGGCCTTAACCAACGGGCTACACAGAAGTGCCGTAGCTCACTTCCACTTTCAGTTACGAAGCTCTGCTGGCCTTGACACAGGTCGCTTAAGGACAAACTGGAATCTGACTGATAATGGTATTCCTAATCTCAACACAAACTCAATTGGTTTGAACAGAGAAGTTAAACTTGGCGAATCTGAAGTTGAGCGTTACGGAAAGCAAGTGGCTCATAGCTTTCTGTCGAAGTTGGTTAAGCGCAGGAAGTTTCCTCAACGCATAGATGTTTTCTTAGCCAACGGCACAGAGTACATCCAGCACGTTGATGCAGCCGTCAACTATCGCATTGACACTGGTGCAGTTGCAAGGAACCGAAACTTCTTTAACAACGCTCTCAAGCGAGCATCAGACGACTTTAATAATTCCGCCAAGCGAGCATTTAATCTTTCCGTCGATCACACCCAAAGCAGAAGTCTTAACGGACCCGCTGGACCACAAGAAGGTGCTGTTTAATGCCAACTGAAGTCTATGCCATTAAGGTCGAGATCGTCGGCAACGAAAAGGTTGAAACAGCCTTCCGCCAGATGACGGATGAGGGCAAGAAGCTACAGAAGGTTGTCTCTGGCCTCAGCACCCGATATAAAAAGATGTCGGATCGCATGACTGAGCTTTCAGGCGTGACGGAAACAGGCACCCGACAAATGACGAAGGTTGCTGGCAGCGCACGCACAGCAGCACAGTCAATGGGTGTTTATGAGACACGTACCAAGAGTGCATGGCAAAGCTCAACTTCTCTCGTCAGCACACTGAGAACCATGCTTGGTGTGTATGCAACATTTGGCGCAGTACGGGCAGCCACCAATACACTATTTGAATTTGACCAAGCGATTACCAATGTTGGCGTTGTCTCGGGTGCTTCAGCAGATGAAATGCGTCGGTTGACTGAGACTGCTCGCCAGCTTGGTGGGACAACACAGTTTACTGCATCACAAGCAGCTGACGGTTTGTTATTCCTGAGCCGAGCAGGCTTCACTGCCAACGAAGCAATGGCAGCTATTCCAGCAACGCTTGACTTGGCTACTGTTGGCATGATTGACTTGGGCCAGTCTTCTGACATTGCATCAAACATCTTACGTCAGTTTGGATTACAGGCAGAGTCAACATCACGCATTACTGACGCACTGATCAACGTATCAAATAACAGTAACACCAGCATCACTCAGTTGGGTGATGCAATGAAGTTTGCTGGTCCGTTGGCCAAGGGTTTAGGACTCAGCATCGAAGAAACTGCTGCCGCCATGGGTGCTCTTGGTGATGCGGGTATTCAAGCAAGCTTAGCTGGTACAAATGTTCGTGGTATTTTGGCACGACTTATTGAACCTACTGCGAAGGGTAGAAAAGAATTTGAAAAGTATGGCTTGGCGCTCAGTGACGTTGATGTGCGGTCTGTTGGTTTGGTCCGAGCATTCGAGAACATGCGTCAAGCGGGTATTGATGCCAACTCACTACTCAACATCTTCGGACGACTGAATGTTTCTGCTGCGGTAGCTATTCAAGATAATGTTGATGGCATGCGGGAGCTGGTTGACATACAGCGAGAAAATATTGGCGTTACTGGTGAAGCAGCCAGTGCAATGCGTGATACCCTACTTGGATCATTTAAAGAATTGGTATCAGCGACTCAAGAGCTTATTTTGTCAATGGGCGATAATGGAATATCTGGCCTGCTGAAAAGTTCGATTGAATCGGTGACTGGTTTTGTGAGGGGTCTTTCAGAGATGGAAGATCAAATGGCACTGGTTAGCAGTATCTTAAAAGGTCTAGGCGTATTACTTGCAGGCTATATAGCAAGATCAACAGCTGCCGCACTAGCAAGCAGCAAGATGGCTATTTCTGCCACAGCCGCTACAGGAGCAATGGCCAAGCTGTCTGCAGTACTTCGGGCAAATCCGTTTGGTCTCATTGTTACGGGAATTGCTGTTGCAACCACTGCATTCAGTATGTTTGACAGACACATTGAGTCGAGCAAAAGTCGAGTCGAAGCATTTAAAGATGAATTAAAGAAGTTCAGAGAAGAGCAGCGCAATCAGGTTGAGCAGCTAAACGACTCCTTGTCAAGTAATCGCGGAGCAAGAGTTGCTGCGGAGTCTCTGGGTGATGTCGAAGGTGCGATCAGTGCAAATCTCTCCATAGCAAATGACTTGGAAACACAATACAGCAGATTGACAAGTGCTTTAGGATCAATCGAAGACCTTACCAATGCAGCAACGGCTGTTGAGCGCATGAATAACACATGGCGCAACTTCCAGCAAGCACTGAATGAAGGTCGAGGAAGTCAGTCACTAATCGACCAGTTGTTTGAAGACATCCCTGGTCTTGAAGAACAGTTTGCACGAATGTCTGACAGAAGTATTACTGGATTGTCCAACGCATATGCAGAGCTATCTACACAAATATTTGCCGCCACTCAAACCAGCACAGAGCAGCTTCAAAAGCAAGAAGCTGTAGCACAGTCTGTTGTTGACGGCATAGCTGGAAATATGCAAACGCTCCGCACAATTGCCGAGCAAACAGTTGGCGCAGGTAATGAAGGTGTATTAACGAACCTTCTTGGAACACCAGAAGGTGTGCAGGAATTTACCGTCATACTACGTCAAGCAATTGATTCATTGCGCGAGGTTCCACCAGCAGCCGTCAACGGTGAAGAGGTGCTCAACAGGTACAAAGAAGCATTCGCAGGAGTTGTAGGATCAGCTCAACAGGCAGTTGATGGGCTGTCGAACTTTAATGAGCGTGCCAAGCAGGCAGTAATGGGTTCTGAAGTTCTCGCCAGTTTGAGACTTGGTTGGTCTGAGGCTGTAGACTTTGTACAACAACAAGTCAACTCAGTTCAAGATCTCTTGGCTTTGCCAAACACTGATCCTCGACAAACACAGTTGAGTCAAGGATTGGAAGCTTTTGGATTTGATGTTTCAACTCCAGAACAAAATGCAGAGCAACAGTTGTTGGCTGAGCAAGAGAAGTACGACATGCTTCTTAATCTTCAAAAGAATTACACAGCACAGTCGCTTGCCGAGCAGACAGCGTTGAGCAATGCAATTGTGAATCAAGAAAAGAGAGTTACCCAACTCAAGCAAGCAGAATTCAAAATGCAAATTAGTGCTGCATCAAATGCAATTGGCACACTGCAAAATCTCGTAACAGCATTTGGCAGCAGGTCATTGCGTGAGAGCAAGGGCTTGGCTATTGCCTTTGCCATCATGAATACAGCTGTCGGTATTACCAAAGCTCTTTCAGACACTGAGATACCTTGGTTTATGCGTGTGTCCAACGCAGCCTTAGTGGCTTCTACTGGCGCAGCTCAGATAGCAACCATCAATCGGGCATCAAAGAGTGGCGGGGCAGCTCCTACTCTTACTGGCGGTGGTGGTGGAACAGCAGCCTCAGCACCAGTAGCTCCGCAAGCAACATCACTACCTCAGGTCAGCTTAAACTTCAACGGAACAACAACCGTCACCCAAGAACAAATTGATCAAATTCAAGAAGAGTTAGGCGAACGACTGTCAGCTGGCTCACAAGATTCATCCATAGGATTCGGACCATGAGCAGCATACTCATTCCTCAAAATGGATTTAGCTATCCAAGGTTTGGCTGGAGAAACATTATTGAAGATGTGCCGCCAGCCAACTACACTTCTTCCTTCGAGGATCAGAAGCTTCGTGTTGCATTTGATGCAAGGCTGTATGAGAAATGGGCACCTTCTACCAATGCCATCCACTACCTGCAAACACAAAGTGCTTCTGCGGCAGACTGCGACTACGTAGCTTTCTTCAGCCGAGATCTGAAGTCACAAGGTGTTCAAGTAAGATTCCAGCGATCACCTGACGGCGTAACTTGGACAACCATCGTTGACTGGTTTGTGCCTGAAGATGGTGCGGTGATGAAATGCTTTGAGGTACAGTCATCACCATACTATCGCCTGCAATTTGATATGACCACCAACCTCGCATCAGTAAATGATGTGAAGTTTGGTTTGGTAACAATGGTTGAGTCTGGGTTGCCAGTTGGCAGTACGACGCCTAAGAAGGCTCGGATGGTGAAGACTCAAGACAATATTTCAAACGAAGGTAACTTCCTCGGTCGATCTGTGACGTATGTCGGTTGGGAGATGGAAGCAACCTACGAGTATCTTTCAGAGTCATTCATGCAAGATCACTGGTTACCAATGATTCAGTATGCTGAGCGCAAGCCACTGTATTGGGCTTGGAACTATGAAGACTCGCCAACCGAAGTAGAATATTGCTGGACATCGAAAACTATTCCCAATGCTGTGACCCAAACTCCCATCCACTGGAGAGTTAGGTTACCACTGAAGGGTGTATTGGTCGAATGACATTTGCAGATAAGTCAAATGAATTAGCGCGTCAAGTCATACAAATTGTAGAGATGTCCATGGACTTCTGCGACAATACTTATGGCTCAGCTCCATGTACAGCTACGTTCAGTGGTGGTTCTCCCACTGGCACTGAAGAGTGTTTTAATACTTGGCAGACATGCCAAGACCGACCCAACTATGTTAAAACAGAACGCATCCTCAGGTTCTCAACATACAATGTTCAACCACCAACCAACCTTGAGTGTTTGCCGTTTCTGAAAAGTATGTCGACCATTCCCACTCAGCTGGATGTCGGTCGGTCAATTGGTACGCAGGCAACTCGCAACATTCAGATGGACAGCCCTCCATACCACGATGATGTATTTGATCTTGACCCCTATGTAACCATCCGCGCAGTACCTTCAGCGCAAGCAAGCTTCTTTGCCAAATTTGTAGCACGCAAGAAGTATCTGGAAGGTCGTGTTGTTCGCGTGCTCACTGGCTTCTTAAATGATGATGGAACCTTTGATGCTGCCAACTTTAGAACAACTACATACACCATTAAGAAGTTTTCCATCAACAAAGACGGCATGTTCACCTTGCAGGTTGGATCCATACTGCGCCAAGCCGACAGCAACAAGTTAAAGTTCCCTCTCCCCTCCAGTAAGAAATTGTTAACCGAGCTTACTGCACCAGCGACAAGTATTGAGGTTTCAGGCAAACCAGAACATTACTTGGACTACCTCGGAACGCCAAT
>SPKZ01003882.1_pt1 | contig 13523 bp, 11 predicted proteins | sample 2456571 | NCBI WGS metagenome assembly SPKZ01 (sample SAMN11192286, study PRJNA482655) | marine metagenome | biome: ENVO:00000447; feature: ENVO:00000244|ENVO:00000211|ENVO:00000569|ENVO:00002023; material: ENVO:00002151; isolation source: ocean water from marine abyssalpelagic zone ...
ACTGGGCCCTTTTTCGTGTGTCTAGCCATGACCGGTAATATATTGACTATTCCAACGCGCCCGTCGCTGACGCAGTCAGTGCAACCGATTCACACGGTTTATCTGGCACAGAGACGGCCATTGCTACTGGCCGCGCGCACTAAACTTCTTTGCTTTTTTCGGCCATTGCTACTGGTCACGCGCACCGAACTTCTCTTCTTTTCGTGTGTCTAGCAATGACCGGCATGATATTGACTATTCCCAGCGCCCGTCGCTGACGCAGTCAGTGGGTAATCCCTTCATTAATAATGGGGGGATTACTATCTGACCCTGACCGCTCTCCACGAATTTAGTAACAAAATTTGTAGTAACGGCGAGAGAAGCACCATTGATACAGATCTCAATGACGGCAAATAAACCTTCCCTTTGTAAATTTATCCTATTGTTTATTTAATTATTTCGTGGAGATCGGTTAGAGCATACCCCCTTTGTTTTTTTACTTTTACAAATGATGCCGTTTGCTCATGTTAGTATTTTTAGATCTTATTTGATAAAAACTGGAATATTAAAAATTATTAGACTAGAACTAAATAGGTTTGCTGAGATCACCAAATGATTGTCTTTTGTATTGGGATGGGCATTAATAAAGTGACAAGGGAACTATTAAAGTAATGTGTTTAAATCTATTTTTTTAGGAATATAAAACAAGGGAAATATTATGCCTATTACAAACTATGCACCAGCACAAGAGCTTTCAAGTATTGATTTTCAAAGTATGATTGGTGGGCCGCTGGGAGCGATTGTAGATGCCCAAGCTCAAGCGGCTCTTTCAACAGTTGATTTTATTAAAACTGTTGGTTTTACACCAGATTCAGAAAATGACATGACCGGTGAAGTAACGCCAGGGACACCAGTCTATGTTAGTTTTAAATATCCTAAAATGGTTGCGCCGTATGAACCAGAGATTAAAGGGATAATAGAAACCATAGCTGTTTCTGCTGGCGGTAGTGGCTATACCGCAGGTGCAGTTACGATTGCTGGCGCTGGATCGGAGGCAACGGCTACCGCTACCGTCGATGCCTCTGGTGTGATAACAGCTATTAATGTTACCAATGGAGGAAGTGGCTATGATAACACTGCTACAGTTTCTGCTGCTGGTGGTACGGGACTATCGGCAACGGTTTCGACAACTAGTAAAGACGCTGTTCCAGCCGTGTTTAATGAGATGCAGTTGGAAGTGCCTATTTTAACCATGCTACCCATTCCGTTTATTCGTGTTGAGGAAGGCGAGATTGATTTTCATGCAAAGATAACCTCCATGGAATATGCAAATGTCGGTTCCAAATTTAAAGCATCGACGAGTTTTAGCTATAACTCAAGTACGTCGGGTGGTGTGAGTGGGGGAAGTGGAAAAATCACATCACTGTTTGCCAAATCCAGTGCTCACGCCAAATACAGCTCATCGGTTAACTTTAAAGTAAATGCATCTTATCAGCGTACCAGCAGGCAAGGAAGCAAGGTTGACAAAACATTTCAGCTGGGAATAAAAATTAAAGTCGTTCAAGATGAGATTCCCGCTGGTATGGAAAAATTGTTAGGTATTTTAGAAGATGCAATCGTTGCGCAGCCAACAGGCAGTTAAAGGTTAATCTTTAGAGAACTCGGCTGCCGAGTTCCCTAACAAAAAATAAGAGAATGATATGCCGACGTTAAAAGATTACCTGGGCTCTCTGATCAGAGATCTAAACCATGCGCGAGTTATCGCTGACGTGGAGACTGCCACCATCGCCAAGATGTATGCAGAGCATGATTTGTTAAAACATTTTTCTATTCCTCGAATGAAGATACAAGATACAGTGTTGACGATACCTGTTGCTATCGACGAACTAGAAGTTTCGATAGAAAAAGATTATCAACCTATTGATAACAAGTCATTTTATACCAGAACATACGCAGAGATTAAAAATGTATTTAAAGTATCTAGCTTTAGTAGGGATATTTCAACAGCGTTAAGCAAGGCAATCTATTCACATATTGACGCGCTGGAAAAATCGATAAAAAGCGGTGCGGCTATAAAAATATCTTTGGATGGTTTTAGTGAAACTGTATCCGATGTGGCACTTGAAACCATTGTCAGTGATAAAAAGGGGCGTGTTGTTTTTGAGAAAACGCTTAAGTCTCGCAATGTTGATGATGATCAAATTAAAGAAATGTTGATGTCAAGGTTGACGAAATACCTTCAACCTGAAATAAAGCCAAGAGAAATAACAGGGAAAATAGAAAATGCACAGGTAACAGTGGAGAGTGATAAGCTCAAAGATAAAAAGCCCGAAAGTCTACTCTATATCAAGATGACGATCACTGAAGAGAGCATGGAGTGGCAGACGATGGAAGATGCGGATGGCAATATAGTTGCTAAACTGATGGTAGAGTAACGATGAAGCATTCCTACATAGATACCTATAAAAACCTGTTAAAACAATGTTTATTGGTTCCGGAACTGGTAACGAAGGCAGCTCATAAAGACTTGATTTTTATTGAAAGCCTGAACCAATGGCTACTGAACACCGAAGAGATAATGAAAAAACATAATATTTCTAAGTGTTCTGAAATAGCAGGATTGCGTAGTAAAATTATCGCTGCTTCTTGCGCTAGGGAGGCAAATAGATCTAAACGTAAACGACTCTTTTCAGTTGCAACTTCTATTATCTATGACGCTCAAAGTGCGGTACTGAGTGTTATAGAACCCATGGAAAGTCGAATAGAAGAAGCAAGAGGTTCTATACGCCAACTCTTGGGGGTCGCTTATCAAGCCGATATGGTAAATCCAAATATGGATTTTAACCAAATAGTTCAGACTTTATGGGCTACATTTTCAACTCATGAACAATTAAAAGGAGCGGTTGCAAGTGTATTGGTACTAGTAAATCGGTCTGATGCGTTGAGGATTTTAGCAGAAGAGATAGATATTACTATATTAAAAAACTGAAGTAGCCATGCCGAATAAGTCATTCATAAAGTTGGTAGTTCAGGCTAGGTGAACTTAGGACAGTTATAAAAAATATAGCTGATATTCAATGACTTTTAATGCCTAACTGACTTAATTCAGTAATTTAGCACCAAAACTGAATCGTTTTATCATTGAGTTTGAAGATCGCATCTCAGATGATATCTAAACTAGGTAGTTACACAGAATCTGTTATAGGGTTAATGATTGTTAGCCAGCACGTCTTTTTGTGCCGGCTAACATGAATGCACTATCCCTAATAAATCGTCAAAAAGTCATTAGAGAATTGACAACCTAAATACAGCGCTATCGATGAATATTCTAACTTTAAACAAACTATTAAATTATTTTTTAATCAGATGGTTACAGTTAATTAGCTATTGCAAAAATATTATAATAGCCTCGATCACTGGTATGAATTAAAGCGCAATACCTGTTCAAACAGAAACATTTTCTCCCTCTCAATAAATAATATATTATCATTACTTTCTATTTCTATTTCTAATTCTCTGTCTCTGTCATAAGCCGGTTCCCAGTGCTCACAACTATATTTTACACGCACATCCGAATTTCTATAAATGGCATAAGTAGAATACATGTGAGGATCAACGTTGTAGTCAATTACAAAGTATGTAGAAATAACAGCACACAGTATGATCCAATGTAATCTATATATAGCAACTGAATAGTTAGCAATATTACCTTCTTTCATTTAGAACCTCCTGTATGTATTCACGCATTTGAGGTGAAATATTTGTTTTGTTTAAAAACTCTTCAATAGTTTGACCTTCGTGATTTCTCGCTTCTAATTTAATATTAACAAGTATGATTTTTTTACTAACTGAATGTTATTTCTTAATATTAGTGTGAATATTAGAGAATCGTGTAATGGATATCCTTGCTCTAAATAGGGCTCAATAAATTCGTAAGGTGCTTCACTTGTTACTAGCTGAAGAATAGCTAAGTTATTCAACTCTTCTTCATCGAGTATTTGTTTCATAGCTGCTATTTCTTTTTAATATGCAGCCCTGTCTTTAGCTATTAATGCCGTATTTAACTGCACAATATTTTTTTAGTTTCCAATGGTAACTTTTTATAAGCACTTACTAACGACTTCCCCTTGTTAGCTCTAGGTGTTTCTTTCGTCAACAAATTATTTGAGGGATTTTGTTCGCAGAAGGCTATAATCTCACTTATTTTTACCATTTCATTATTTATCTTATTCATTACACTAGATAGTTCGCTCGCTTTCTTGCTTTCTATTATCGTTTGATTGCTTCTTGATAAGTAGTCAGCATTAATGGCGTATTACCGTCTTTGGCATAACAGTTGGCCAACATTTTGTAGCCGAAGTTGGCATATTGAACAAAGGTAACCTTTGCGTGTTTAATGGCTTTTTAATCGAGCCGCCAAACATGCCTGGCGCGTCCAAATAAAAATTAATCGAGTGCTTCTCGATACTGTAAATTATTCGGAAATAACGCGATGGCTTTTAAATAGCCATTAACAGATTTCTTGGTATAACTCGACGCATTAAAAATACTCGATTTTTCTGCCTACATTTCCATGATGGTGCCAAACCAATAAAATACGTTTGCGCTAAGCACTTTGTCCAGATCTTTATCTAGTGCCTTATCCAGAGTTATGTTAGCTGTGTGCTTAATCAACTGACTTGCTTTAACAATATAATTTTCAGCGACATCTAACTGCTCATTCTTTTGCGCAATGCGAGCGAGAAAAAGATAGGCATTAATATTTTTATCATCTTGTTTGAGTTGTTGCTCAAACAAGATTTTTGCCTGAGCATAGTTCTTTGTTTGAAATTCTTGCTGTGCTGTTGTTATAGCGCCGTGAGCAGGGGACATCATGTTAAGCGCTATGCTCAATATGATGATTTTTGCGTTAGCCATTAGTTGCTCCAATTTTGGCACCAGTTTTTATAGTGGTTTTTACAATGTTGTCAGATAAATTTTTGTCCAGCCGCGTGTAGTCTGGGTCGATCATTACGTACTTTGGTAATTCGTCGACAATCAGGGTGATAAGTGATTTTTTTTGATTAATGTTGTGACTATCAATATACAGCGTCTTCACGTTGTTAACGTCTGGGTGAGCGCTAAATAATGCGAACGTTATCGGCTCATCAATCACAATTTCACTGACCAAACCTTGCTTGTCGTGATTTAAGCGTAATGCGTTAACATTGATGACCACTTGATAGCGACCATCGCTAAGTTGGCTAACTATGGCCTTATCAATGCATAGATCATATTCAATGACGTTGGTCAGCCAGTCTTTAATTAAAACGGCTTGTTTTGCATCGCTGATCTTGTATAGCGCGTTAAGTAAATCATCGATTGTCGCGCTAAGTGTGTGTTGATGAGTCTCGATTAATTGCTTAAAAGCCGCATTTATTTGCTGTTCACCTAGCAACTCCCTTAAAGCAGCGAATACAATCGGGCCTTTGCCATAGTTGAGGTACGTCTCTTTGTAAACATCAACAATACCTACTTCAACAGTGCGGGCGTAAGCTCGACCTGAAAAATAACGGCGTTGGCTATATTTTCTTAATTGACTCGCCATGTTATTGCCGTACATCTCCCCTAAGATGACTGCTTCCATGTACTTAGTGAGCGACTCTACTAATACGCCTTCACCTTGGGTGATTTTAGGTACTAATTTCTCGCCCCACCATTGATGTAATACTTCGTGAATGGTATTTCGTGCGGGATTATTGATAGCGGCGTCATCTCGATAGTTTTCGGTATATAAGTTTTCAGACAAAGCGATAACACCAGCCGCTGCTTTGCCGCCAAAAGGATGATAAGCAGGTACTTCAAGAATACGTAAGCTGTCGTACGCATAGTCGCCAAGATGCCTTGTTGCATAATCAAGTGTCGCTTTTGTAGCGCGCAGCATCTCATCAATATTTTGTTGATGATCGCCATGAAAATACATTTCAACCATAACGCCATTATGCTCGATGCGCTTTGTTTCATAGTTCGCTGAAAAATAGCCCACTAACGGATATATTGCTTGCTTGGTTTTATAATGGAAATAATGTCGACCATCTTGCTGCCATCTTTTAAGTAATTGGCCTGAAGTGACTGCGGTTTGCTGTGCTGACGTTGATAAAATGGCTTCAACGCGTCTTTTTTGACTGACGAACTTGCCATAACTACTTGGTTTTGTACGGTCTGAAATCAACGGTAACTTTTTGATTAACCCGCGCCTCTCACGCTCAAACTTGTCTTGTATTTCGTTACGCTCAACATAACCAAGCAATGGCTCAAACTGGCTTTGATTAAGGTAAGAGCCGTTATTAACAATGCTATTATTGATCGCAAAAGCATTTGACGATTGCTGCAACTCATAATACATCGCAATGCTTTGTCCAGGTGATAGTGGCTTAGCCAAGGTAAATAAATACACAGTCCAATTCACTGTTGATTCGGTGAGTGATATGGTCGCGCCCGCAATATTAATTGATTGTAGCGGGACGCGCGTCGTCACAAAAATTTCGTGCATCACGTGTTCACCAGTATTGAGTAACAGGGTATCGGCGGTAACAGTGTAACGGCGCTGTTTAGGATAAAAATCTAGCGCCAGTGTTATATCAGTCACTTGCGGCACGGCTAAGTCTTTATACTGCTTATATTTACGCTCATAAAGCGCTTGCTCGTCTAAAGTTTGTTGCGCCGTTTGATAATCATTGCTCTGTGGCATGGTGAGATGTATCACCGCAGCGAAGATGGCAAAGCTAATAAGAGCAACCGGTAACATAACAGCGGGCATGTTTTTATTTATTGCATTTGAGCTAAGCGTTTTATTCTCTGATAACCATTCACCGCGGTTCCATTTTTTGATGGTTAGGCAGGCAATAATCAGCGCCAACAATGACCATATCGCGGCCAAATAATGAAACTTAATTGCAAAGTCACCATAACCCACCAAATCGGAACCAATGCGTAATAAGCTTGGCAGCTGATTAATATTGAATAACGGATGCTCAAACCCAAACAGACCACTTGAGTTGCTCAAAAAGATAATAACCAGCGCACTGATCATCATGCCTAAATATTTATTGGCAAAACGGCTGCTAGCGAGTCGAGCCTGAATAAAGAAAATTAGTACGGTTTGAATCAATACTGGCATAGCGGTGAAGTAATATAATGAAAAATAGTGCGTCATCTCAAAACGGAAATAGCCGTTGCTGATTTGAAATATTATAGAGGTTGCAATATGTAGCGTGATTAAAAACAGTGGAATAAAAAACAAAGACAGCAATTTCGCCCCGTAAATAGTGGCGCTAGCCACCGGCGTGCTATCGATAAAACTGTCGCTTAGTAATAATTTTTCTTGCCAAATTTTTTCAGCACTATAAAAAACAATAAACGCCGTCACCACAGGAATAAACGCTTCGGTGCCATAACCAATTAACAAAGACGTTGTCGCATAACTGCCCGAGAAAACGCCACTACTAAAGGTACCAATAGCCATTAACATGCCAATGAGCGCTAAGACGGTCACCAGTACGGTAAATACTCTAAACGACCACTGGTTCAATATTTGTTTTATCTCGATGGTCAATAGCGCTAGTAAGGTGTTGAGGTGATATTGGAACGAGTTGCTATTAGTATTTATTTGTATGCGCTGAGGTCGCGTAGATGAAGACGATTTTTGGGCCGTTTTTGTTGGCGTTAAAGGCATCGAATTTTCGGTTGATGGTGAATGTTGCAGCACAATCTTTTTACTGTATAAAAAGGCCGCCAGTGCAATAACCAGCCAAATAATTCGGTTTAACAATAACGCACCTGTCAGACTGACTTGTTGTTGGTTTTTTTGCTGAGGTGTCCAAAACTGATTTTGCTCAAAGAACGCACTTGTGCCAAATGGGTCAAGCAGGGCAAATACATTAACGATGCTCGGGTCTATAAATACCATCGAGCCACTAATAGGCGCGCCAATAAAAACCATCGCTATCCAAAAGGCGATAAACAGCAATACCGCCGCGATATAGGTGGCAAAGGCATGTTGTTTTTTAAGGGTAACCACCACCAACAAGCTAGTGGTGATGATTGCATTGGGTAAAACAAACAATAACCACGGCCATAAATAATTGCTTAGCGAAAAACTAGCAAGTCTATCGGGGTCAAGGTCGGGTGCAAACAGCCCCAACATAAGCCCAATGGACAACACAGAAACCACACACAAGGTGCTGATAAAGATGGCGATGACACGGCTCATGAATCGTTGTTTGATAGCAAGCACGCCAACAATACCGTCAAATCGATAGTCTTTATCTCTGAGCAGACTATTGACACAAAAAATCATCGCGACAAAAGTACCAAGCACTGAGGTCAGCGCGATAAAGTAACTTAACCGATAGGGCGAATTAATATTTAATAACTCCATGCCCACGCCCAACGTATCAGCGTTAATGGCAATGCCATAACCAAATAGCGCAAGAAACATGATGATAAAAGACGGTTGCTTAAGGTGATACAACCCTTCGAAACGCAATAATTGAGTTAACATAATAAGCGCCTTATTGAGTGTTGGTTTGCGTTAGCGTGTAGAAATAAGCGTCTTCTAAATCGGCTTGCGCTAGCGAAAAACCTTGCCCAGGATTATGGTCGCTCACTAATCTTATTTGATATAGCCCATTTTTAAGCCTTACCGACAACAACTCATGTTGCTGTTGCGTCGCTGCTAATTCATTTTTTGCAATTGTCTTAGTCCATAACCTGTCGTTTAACACATTGATTAATGCTTTTGTTTCACCCTGAAAAGATATATTCCCCGCATTTAAAATAGCCATTTCATTGCACAAATTATTGATATCTTCGACAATATGAGTTGATAATATGATGATCATTTTTTCACTGATGTCAGACAAAATATTGTGAAAATTATTACGTTCCGCGGGATCTAGGCCTGCGGTTGGCTCGTCAACAATCAATAATTTAGGCGCGCCTAACAAGGCCTGTGCAATACCAAATCGTTGTTTCATGCCGCCAGAATAATTGGCCACCGCTTTATGTTGGTGCTCGGTAAGATTGGTGAGTGATAGCAAATAATTAATTTGCTGTTTTCTTGTCGTCTTGTCGGTTACTCCTTTTAAAACTGCCAAATAATCAAGTAATTGCCATGCCGACATTTTTGGATATATGCCAAATTCTTGTGGTAAATACCCCAAACATTGCCTAATCACATTTGGGTTAACCTGACTATCAACGCCGTTAAATACAACCGTGCCCTGATCAAATGTTTGCAATGTTGCAATACTTCGCATCAAACTAGATTTGCCAGCGCCATTGGGACCGAGCAATCCAAACATGCCGTTAGACAAATTTAAATTGATATTATCAAGGGCTTTAAATCCATTGTGGTAGGTTTTACTTAGCCCAGATATTTGCAACGGATTGTCAGTGTCACTAGCTAATGATTGCTCGAAATTTAAGGCTGATTTTACGGCGACTGCTTGCATATAATTGCTCCACTAGAACAAGATAAAATAAGATGACGCAGTTATAACGCAGCGAATATTCAATGCATAATGATAAAAAACTTAGTTGACCAACCAACGCAATACCTCTGTAAACGAGGCTAATTGTATGTTCAATGGTGTTGCTCTTGGAAAAGACCCCGTTGGGCATCATATTGATAGTGTTGGCCAATGAGGCCGAGGTTAATGAATATAAGTACTCGCTTGTTGAGATAAAGCCGTGTATTTTGGGGTTTTTCAGATTAACGACAAGGCTGGTGTATGAAAGGTTATTGCACAATCGTTTTTACAGTCTCAATTATCAGCGGGTGACACTTTGCAAGTTGAATTAAGCCCTATTAAAAAGCTCACGACCAACGTTATCATTTCACTTAAAAATAGCCTTAAACAGGCCTCTTCCACATTGCTAACGAGCTGTCGTGAAAACCGCGCGGTGATATTAATAGTATTAACGACGTTTGTAATCTTAACGGCGTTGATGTCGCGGATGGATACTCGCGATAGTCGCATAAACCTCGCTAGCCTATGGCTGGTAGCAAACTATCTGATATTGCTGATGTTGAGCATTTCCCATAATCAATGGCTCACCTCTTTATTAGGCTTAAGCGCTCAGCCTGACAATATAAACGGGCAGCGTGACAACATAAACAGGCAGGCTAAAAATTTAATAGCGCGTTATTTTAGCTGGCTCAACAAACATAATAATGCGTTTACGTTTGTCTTAGTCTTTAGCACTGTCACAATATTTGAAGAAGTGCATCGCGTTAACCTTATTTATAATTTAACCATCGCCTTTAGCTTTACGCTTATTCTTTATCGGGTGATATTATTTATCAAACAAAAATCACGACAACAACCGTATACACTCGATTTAAAAACGCAAAAGATATACATCTCTTACGCAAGTTTTATTGCCTTATGTTTCTTTTTTTCCACCACCGTTGACAGTAGTGACTACGGCACCGAGTTTCAATTGACGATATTGAGTTGGTTGATGCTTTTTTACCTGATTTTTCATTGGGGAATGGCGCAATGGAAGCTTGTAAAACAACTGCAAAACGAACGTACTAACGCCCAATTAATGCACTTAAAGAGTCAGGTAAATCCTCATTTTCTATTTAATACACTAAACAATTTGTACGGCTTGGCATTAGAAAAATCAGATCAAACCCCAGAGTTAATTCTCAAACTTTCAGACATGTTGCGTTATACAATTTATCAAGGCCAAAAAGATCAAGTATTGCTTCGCGACGAGGTTAATTACCTTGAAGACTTTATTAAGCTGCAACAGATCCGCTACCATAAGCCAGTGAACATAATCTTTGAGCATGAGGTATCGCAGTCGAATTTTAAAATATCACCGTTATTATTACTAATCTTGCTAGAAAATGCCTACAAACATGGCGTTGAGCAACTCACCGATCAGGCGTATATAGCGATCAAACTTGAAATAATAGAGCAAAGCCTAATTTTTAACATAGAAAATAACTTTGATTTAGCAGATAGCTTTGATTTAGAAGATGAAAGTGAACACACAACCGATTCCGGCATCGGCTTGGTAAATTTAAAGACACGATTAGCCCTCATTTATCCAGCATCGCATCAGCTTGAGATAACCTCACAGCAAGGCGTTTATCGCGCAAGGCTTGAGATAGAATTAAAGAATGAAGAGATATGAATAACCAAGAAATTCGCTTTATGATCATTGACGATGAACCAATCGCACACAAAATCATCCAAAACTATAGCGCAAACCTGCCGCATTTAAAGCTGGTAAACCAAAGTTATAACGCACTAGAAGCGATACAGTTTTTAGCGAAAAACAGCGTTGATTTAATGTTTCTTGATATCAATATGCCAAAATTAAAGGGCTTTGATTTTCTCAAAACGCTAACCGTTAAACCACACGTCATTGTGACTACCGCTTATGAAGAATTCGCCCTAGAAGGTTTTGAACTCAATGTAAGTGATTACTTGTTAAAACCCTTTAGTTTTGAGCGTTATTTAAAAGCCGTTAATCATATTACCGCTGCGCTCAATGCCCAAAATAATGCAAGCATTAGTGATTCGCTAATTGTGCAATCCAGTGCTGAGGCGGCGACGAATTCAGCGCAGCGAATATTCATTAAGGGCGATAAAACCCATCATCAAGTGGCGCTTGACGACATTGAATACATTGAAGCCTGCGGCAATTATTGCTTGGTGTATTGTCGCGATGGCAAAATAATGACTCACCAAAAGATATCGCAGTTTGAAAATGACTTGCCTGCTCAATTATTCATGCGCGTGCATAAATCTTTTATTGTCGCTAAAAATAAAATCAATAGCGTGAGCACAAGTCAGCTAAGCATGGCTAACGCCACAATTCCCATTGGACAGACTTATAAGCGAGATATTTTAGAGTTTATTAAATAATCATAGCGATAGGCTTTGTCGCATAGTATATTTTTTAACGTTTCTCACCGACTTGGAATTATTTTGAATCAAACACTGGCACTAATGAACACATTAAAGCGTCAACTGAAAGTGCGGGGTAAAACCTATCTTGATGTCGCGACCTATCTTGATCTTAGTCATGCCTCTATTAAGCGATTGTTTAGTGGAGAAAGCATTAGTTTGTCTAGAGTAGAAAGTCTCTGTGATTTTTTAGATCTGTCGATAACAGATTTAGTATTGTTAAGTGACGCGGAACAAACAGAGATCCAACACTTAACGCTGGCACAAGAGAAAGAGCTTGTATCAGATATCCAACTATTCTTGGTCAGTCTGTGTGTTATCAACGGCTATACCTTTGACGACATCATCGAGCAATACGACATCCCCTCAAATGATTTGATCCAAGCCTTGGCTAAACTTGACCGCCTAAAGCTGATTGATCTGCTGCCCAACAATCGTATTAAATCTAAAGTGAGTGCCAATTTTAATTGGCTAGCTAACGGCCCAATACAGAAGTTCTTTTTACAGCGGGTGAAAGAAGAGTTTTTTCAAAGCTCATTTAGCCAAACGACGGAAAAGTTATTGGCGGTTAACGGGTTAATATCCTTGAGCGGCAATGCCGAAATTCAAAAATGCATGCAAAAACTGGTGGCAGAATTTGTTGATATAAAAAAAACGGACGCCGAGGTCGATATGGCGCATAAACACGGCACCACATTAGTCGTGGCAATTAGGCAATGGAATTTAAGTTTGTTTAAGTCGATCGAGAATACGCTAAAAGATCCGTAAATTTAGCATCTAAGTATTAGAAAACGATACCTATTAAGTTGCTATTCCAATTTAAGTAATACTATTTTATAAATGTTTGCGAAATTAAACAATTCTCTAGGAGAAAACTATGTTTTATCGCAACGGAATTATCACGCTGATTTTTTGTTTAAGCACCACATTATTTGCAAAGAGTGAGGCAGCGGGTTTACTAACGCCGGTTAATAGCCAGCAAAAGGAGTTAGAAATCAAAACCCATGATGTACATATATTGATGCAAGACGGTTATGCCGTGACGCAAATAGATCAAACATTCTTTAATGCCAATCAGCAAGATCTTGAAGCGCATTACTCGTTTCCAATACCAGAAGGGGCGGCGGTTGGCGAATTCACCTATTGGATCAACGGCTCGCCGGTGACCGGTGAAGTGGTCGAGAAAATACAAGCCGAGCAAATATACCAGCAGCAAAAACAACAAAGTCGTCATGCAGGGGTAACCTCGCAAGATGGTTATCAATCTTTTAACGTCAAAATATTTCCAGTACCCGCGCAAGACACCATTAAGATCCGTTTAGTTTATTTTCAGCAACAAGCCATAGATACTGGCATCGGCCGCTATGTTTATCCATTGGAGGAGGGCGGGGTAGACAAACAAAAGGACTCATTTTGGAGTCGCAATGCAATAGTTACCGAGCGTTTTAGTTTTAATATGGATATTCGCTCAAGTTATCCGATAGACGGTATCCGCTTGCCATCTCACAGCGCGGCAACGCTTGAACAAGTGAATGCATCGCATTGGCGCATTAGTTATCAAAATGGTGAGGCAAG
>SPKZ01020570.1_pt1 | contig 13518 bp, 12 predicted proteins | sample 2456571 | NCBI WGS metagenome assembly SPKZ01 (sample SAMN11192286, study PRJNA482655) | marine metagenome | biome: ENVO:00000447; feature: ENVO:00000244|ENVO:00000211|ENVO:00000569|ENVO:00002023; material: ENVO:00002151; isolation source: ocean water from marine abyssalpelagic zone ...
CCGCGGCCGATTCGCCTCGCGTTTCCGGAGGCTGTCGCATCGTCTGACGAGACCCGCAAGGCCATCGTGGCGATGTATCGGCGAGCCCAAGAAAAGATAGGCAAGTAGCCCCGGCGGCGCGGCTCGGTGGGTCGAATCGGGGGGGCGAACGCTCCTCTGCATGATTTGTATCCGCCGATGAAACGCGCGAGCTGATTGATGTCGCCCCTGTTTCGACCGAACACCTTTTCCAAGGAGTTCAAGATGTCGAAATCAATCAATTTGCAGCCAAAGAAGTCGGGCCAGCGGCGTCGGTTCACAGCTGAACAGAAGCGTGTCCTGCTCGACGAAGCCACCAAGCCGGGCAATTCGGTAACGGAAGTAGGGCGTCGCTATGGCGTTTCGCCGCGCATACTGTTTCAGTGGAAACGAGCCATGGACGACGCAACGAACAAGAGCCTGAAATCGAATGAACGAGTGGTGCCCGAGAGCGAGGTGAAGAAGCTCAAGGCGCGCGCCTCGAATCAAGAAAAATCGCCGCGATGGCCTCGCTGGGCGCCGGGGTCGCTCACGAAATCAAGAACCCACTAACGGGCGTGATCGGAATCACCCAGGTGCTAAAAGGGCAGGCGGAGCGGCGTCCGGATTCCGAGAGGGAGAGTCGGCTGCTAGAAAAAGTGGAGTCGGAGGCGTTACGGATTCGCGACATCGTCCAAGAGATGTTGTCGTTGTCCCAGGAGCAACAGCCCGAAGGTTTCACCGCCGTGAAACTCGCCGAAGTAGTGGAGACCGTACTCGAGTCCCGGGTGGAATTGATCGAAGCCGCCAAGATAAAGGTTCAAGCGCAGCTTGAGCCCGGTTTGACTCCCGTGATGGGAAACGCCGGACAGTTGGAGAACGCGATTGCGCAGTTGGTCGACAATGCCGTCAACGCCATGCGCGGCGACATCCGGAGCTTGAACATATCCATCGAGTCTCTCGATGGGGAGCTCCTGAAATTGTCAGTCGCGGATACGGGCCGAGGGACTGGTCTGGAGCTGTGTCTGAAGCCCACCGATGATTCGCCCGAGCCGAACATCGACCGCGAAGAGCTCGCCTTGCGGATAGGACAGTTGGCGAGGCGGAGGGAACGTCTCGCGCACCTGGCGACGGTGGGCGAGATGGGGGCGGGAATTATTCACGAGTGCCGGAATATTCTGACGGGGGTACTGGATCTGTCTCAGGTGGGCGGCGCTCGGTCTGACCATCCGGCGACTGTGCGGCTGTTGGGCATGATCGAGGAGGAGGCGCGGCGCGCCACAAGGATATTGGCTAGCTATTTGGGCTATGCGCGAGCGAAAAACGAGAACGCGGTGCCCGCCCAACTCGCTGAGTGTTTCACCTTCGTGGACGGCTTGGTCTCCAACCAGCTTCGCCTGACTCAATGTCAGCTCGCTGTTCAGATCCCGCGCGGTCTGCCCCCGCTGATGTTTCGCGCTGGCCAGCTGCAACAGGTGTTGGTGAATCTGGTGTTCAACGCCGCTCATGCGACGGGCCGGGGCGGTTGGGTGACACTTCGTGCCGACGCCGTGGACGAGGAATACGTGAAAATTGAGGTGGAGGGTTCCGGGACCGGGGTCCCTGAAGCACTACGAGAGCGAATCTTTGAGGCATTTTTTTCGACCAAGCCCGAGGGGGAAGGGACCGGATTGGGCCTTTCCATCAGTCGCCGAATCGTGGAAGCGCACGGTGGCACGCTGACGGTCCGGGGAGCAGTCCTTTGTACGCGGGGCGGCGGCGCCGAGTCGGCCCGCACGGATTCCTCCTTCGCTGTTCTTGAAGATCGCCGCTGGCGGCCAGCGCAAGCTCAGACGCCGGGAAACCGTACTGCAAGGGCAGACGACGCCGGGTACAATTGTTCGCGTAAACGGCGAAAATACGTAGTCGATGAGCAGGGGCGCTTTAGTGCACGGGTCAAGCTCACTGAGGGGCGCAACGAAATCGAAGTTGTGGCGCGTGACGTGCTGGGTCGCACAAAGAAGGAATCGTCGGCGCCGATCATCGTTGATACCCGACCGCCGGCCGTGGCGGGCGAAGTTGTCTGGTAGTCAGGGGTGCGCTTACAGAAGTGCGGGTGCGGTGGTACCCAAGAGCCGCGGGCGGAATCGCACTCACAGGGATGCGCCGACAAGCTGTGCGGAACATGCCAGGACGACTCACGTATCGACAGATCCACGCGTCCGAGACTCATGGTATGTATAGCAATCGAGCCACCGGCTCATGACAACACCTGTACGGGGGACCCATGCCTAACTCTTCGCTTATCGAAAAAGTCGACTACATTATTGCCCTCGACGAGAAACCGGTTCTCCGGAACTTGCTCATCACCCAGTGTTACGCGGACCTCGCCCACGGAATGGCTGGCGTTCTCGGGCAAGACAACGCGAACTGGTGCAACTTCGCCACCTGGGCGTCGAAAACAGCCGGGCGATTCATTCGTCAAGACGAGATACCGGACGTGTTTCGCGACATTCTGGGTAACTCGAAGTCGTTACGTGCGCGGCTATCGGTTCGGGTGGACGATCTGGGCAACGTGATCAAGCGCCGTAAGAGTCAGCAAGATAAAGTCATCGGCGTGCTGGGTCTTGTGGACCGAATTGCCCTAGACGTCTCAGCGCAAATCGCAGGCGGAAACCTACGCGTGTTCTCCGAGCTAGCGCCGGTCTTCGCGCAGTTCATCGACGCTTACGAAGGCGTTGAGGAGCCAAAGCGCAAAGCGCTCAAGGCGATCCAGAAAAAGCTCAAGGACGGACCCAGTAGTCAGGGCGGGCAGACGCTACTGAAGGAGGCCTTGAGTAGCTATTACAACGCCCTCGTCGAGAAGGAGCCCAAAGAGAAGGCGGAGCTGATGTTGCTCGCCAATGGCCTAACCGGTCTGCATGAACAAATTCGACTCCAGGAGTTCATCGCGGGCTCGTTGAATGCGCCCATCGATGATGCGGTGGGTGCGAGTATCGTGGATATGGCGGCGATCTTACCCGACCGAATTGAGCCCGGGGTGTTCCGAGCGATGCGTTTCTTCGCCCGACCGGTCATCGGCGAGATTCGCAGTCTGTGGCTCGATTTTTCAACGGACGAATTGATGACGCTGTCGATTGGCAATGATCGATTGCGGCTGGGCAAGGATCTGAAGCCCCCGCCAGCAGGCCCCCTCTTCCCCCCCCAACTCTTGGATATCACCAACGTCAATTTGGGAATGGCTCTGGATCAATACCAGGCGCTCACCGACGGTAGCGATGACAGCGGAGCTGAGGATTGGACCCGGCTGGGCGACAGGATGCGCTTCATCTACGAGTTGTTCCGCTCCAGGCAGCAAGTTTCGGCGTTGTTTGAACCGCCCTTCGCGCCGATTCAACACCGCGCGATCTTGGACGGTGTGGTACCAGAGGGCCCGCTCTAGTGCGGGATTTAGATACACGGTCGGGCAATCGAGTCATTCGCTCACCTTGCGTGAGTGTCACTCGAATTTTGAGCCTAAGATCGTAGCTGCCACATGTTTTTCATGGTCGCGATTCCCATCAACTGATGTGAATCGCCCACTAGCCGATGTCCTTCTGGCTGGTGGAAACCCCGCCGGACACTATGAACGCCATCAGATCCGCGCTGTCGGCTTCGATCGGTGTGACTCGATCTCGTTCGACCAGAATCAGGTTGCCAGCGAAGTTGTAGGATTGGGGGAGGTAGACGGCGACGTGTTTGCTCGAAAACGGCACGTCCTCCCGCGTCAGAAAACCCACCACGTGAATACCCTTTTCGGGGTCCAGCGCGACCATCACGGGGCTCTGGAAACTCTTGTGTTTTCCGAGCACGGCATTGACCAGATCTTTGATGGAGCCGTAGAGCAAACGCAGCAACGGGACCTTTCGCATGCTGCGTTCGGCTTCGCTGAGCACAGCTGAGCCGAAGACACTGGATGCAAAGGCGCCGGTTCCGGTGACGCCTGCGCAGAGCAGGATCACTACGAAGAGAGGCATACTGACGGGGACCAGGGTGTCTAGCGCTGCAATGACGAGAAACACCACGTACACGGTCACAACAATCGGGGCGACCACGAGGCACCCCTGAAGGAAGTAGCGCAGCATCAGTCGTGCCAACTCCGGCAAAGTGGGCGGTTGATCCGCATCATGGGGTTGGATCGGGCTCGGAGGCAGAGAACTCATGCCGCTAGCCTAGCGGCAGCCAGCCCATCAGGCATACGAAAGCGCTCGAATCGCGACTCTAGCCCCGCTCAATCCCGGCGAAGGAGACGATGTGTCCGATCCGGGTCGGCGACTAGCGGTTGCGTCTGGAGTCGTTGCGGGTGTTGATGTTCGGCTCCCCGCCTATCGACAGATCAGTGATCTGACAATCTCCGTCATCGTCGATGGTGACGTCAGCCACTCGCCAGAAACTGATCTCGCGGTCCTCGAGAGCCACCGGACCGAAGGTCTCGCGGGGTTGGGTCTCGGAATCTTTGCAGTAGATGGTGACCGTAACGCTGGGCACGCCGTTTCGGTGGTCCCAGTTGTGGACCCCGATGCGGTATGTGCCCGGTGCCGGACGGAAAATATTAACGTTTTCGGGGCCAAAGCCCTCGGTATTATCGAGGTCGAGGTGAGGATTGTCTTCCCGCAGGTTGGTTCCCCAGTTCAGTACTGAGCCGCCTGCACAGTTGCTCCAATAGCACTCGTTGTTGCTTTCGTTCCAGTCCGTTGCCAAGGGATTGAGTAAGTGCAAATCCATGTCGCTGTTGCCCACGTCCCAGAACATTTCGACCCGGAGACCGTTAATATTGGTAGCGGCCACCACGCTATGGCACGTCGCGCTCATGCCGGTGTCGTCGGTGGCCGTGACTTGTAGCTCGTATTCTCCCGCCACGTCAGTCGTGAGTTCAGTGCTGGCGGTATTCGTAGGTTCTGGACCCTCGGTCACGGAGCCCGGCGGGACGGATATCAGTTGCCAGTTCCATTCGACGATGGTTCCGTCGTCCACCGCGCTGGCGGTGATGTGGGAGAGTTCCAGGGGCGCGACGGTCAGCCGAGCAGGGCAGGTCACCGTCGGTGCGCTCGGCTCGGCAATTACCGACACTGCGCAACTTGCGCTGAGACCGTCTGCGTTTGTCACGACGTAGCTTAGGGAGTAGTCGCCCGCCTTGTCGGGGCTAAAGCTTGTGATTGCGGTATCAGTGGGAGTCGGAACCGCGGAACTTAATTCCGGTGCGCCGTCGACGGACCACGAGTGAGACGCGATGTCGTTCGGCTCAACAGCAGTAACGGCCAACTCGATGGCTTGTCGGCTGGGGCCTCGGAATGGTTCGGTCGGACATTCCAGGACGGGCGCGCCGGCTACGGCGACGACGACACTGCAGGAGGCTTCGAGCCCGTCCAAATTGACGACTACCAGTTGCACAACGTAGATGCCCTTGGCGTCGGGCCCAAAGATGAGCGTGTCTGTGTCGGCGTCCGTCAGCCGGGGTTGGGAGCCAACGGGCGCTTCGATAACCTCCCAGCGGAGGCTGCTGGCGCCGCTGTCGGTAAGCGCACTTCCGGAAAGCACGACAGGAATATTGATGCGCGTCTGGACTTCGCCTTCGGAGCAAATCGCTACGGGTGGCGTGTCGACGGTATGCACGAGCGACACGCACTTGTCGGAGTTGCCTTCACTGTTGGTTGCGGAAAACTCGATCTCGTAGTGTCCGCCGATGTCGGGGGTTAGCTGTGCCGTGTTGGGTTCGGTGAGCAGCGTGAGTTGCGCCTGGCTGCCGTCCGGGAATCCAGAGAGACGGAAGCCCCCCTCAGTGATCGGCGTGGTCGATTCGATGAACGCTTTGAGCGCCACGGGACGGCTCGGCACGGTATCCAAATGCTCGGGAACACAGAGGGTATCGATAGGGCTGGTGAAGTTACTGGCGTCCGGGGATTTGGCGCCTGCGTCGCCTGCGTCGCGGCCAACAACTGGCCTCAACTCCTGGGGGGTACTGCGTGAGCCGCATGCCGTGAACGCGGCGGAACAGAGCAGGGCGGCGAGTATGGTACAGCGGACGCGGGATCGTGAAGGCATGCGAAGCGGGGAGTCCTTTACAATACAGCGCACTTTCGATCGCGGGGCAAACTCGGAGCTGCGGCGGAGCTGCCGACTCCCAACCGGCGGGGAGCGATCTGGTGGACGAGCGGGCGGAGGACCCCCGATTTACCCTGAGATTGAGCGTTGAATGCGCGTTTTATTCGACGGGCGCGAGGATGCTGCTTAGAAATTTAGTCCCGAATGTGCCGTAGGCGTCGTTCGCGATATCATCGTAGATGCCCACTACCCCGGGAGAATCTTCCTCAAGCATCAGGCTTATGTCCGGTGGGCGCCACCGCGAGTACTTAAATTGCAGAATTTCGTCCTGCCCGGGGATCCGAAAACGGGTCCGATAGACGATCCCAGCACCGACGAACACGCTGCGCGGATTGTGCAACACGAAGCCTCCGGAGAGGTCGACTCGATGGTGGATGAACAGCGTGGGGACTTCGACCGGGCCAGTTTCCGCAGCTTCATCGGCTCGGGGCCCGTGTTCAAAGTGTAAGATCTCGGGACGGAACGCGGCGTTGAGTTTTGTCGTGATCAGTTCGGCGAGCTTGGTCTCTTGGATGATGGATCGCTTGTCGTCGAAGTATTGCGAAGGAACGGCTTCCGGCCCCATGAAGTACGCGCTCAACTTCACCTGCGCATCCGCTTGCCGGAAGCTATCACCTTGTTCGTAACGGAAGCGGATGGCAACATCCGGGCCGTGTTCCGCCGAATAATCAACCAGCCGTTTGATGAACGGAATGAGCTTCTTGTTCCACAGGGATGCGATTTTTTCGAAATCGGTGATGGTGGCCTGCATGATCTGTTTGCGAGCCGCCAGTAGCTCTTGGCGTACGGGTTCATGATTGGGGTGGTCGACCTCGAAGCGATCGAGTCCCGCGAGGGTGCCGGTCACCTTTCCGGCGTTCAGCGCACGAAGAAGCGTGGTCCGTAGGGCGCGTTCCATATCACCGGCGATTTCGGAGCTTGGATGCGCGCTGATGTACTTCTCGACTGCGTGAACGCCAGCCGTCACAGCTACGGCCAATTCCGCCTGGGGCAGCAGGACACGAGTCACCTGGGGCCGGGAACCGCCTCGTTTGAGGTAGGCCTTGTAACTTTGGACCGTGTCGGCGTCTCCTGCGGCTTGAAAGATGCGGGCCTCGCTCAAATGGTTTCGGGCGTAGCCGAGAGGAGCTATCAGGATCCCTGCCACCAGCAGTGCGAGGACCGGCCAGATTTTGCCCCACAATGGTTCGGAGAATGTGAGTGGTTGCATTTCCTGAAAGGGGCTGGAGTATTCGCTTTCCACCAGCGGGCTGATACGAGCCAATTCTCTGCGGCGTTCGGACGCGACAGCCTTCTTGTACAGGCCTTGACTGTCGAGGATCGCTTTGCTCTTGGATGCGTGCAGGCTTGGCTCAACGTCGAAGTGGTGGCTGTAGCCGTTGGCGAACTCGAGCTTGAGCCCACCGTCAGTGGGGGATATCTGTTGCAGACTATCCATTGGGTAGTAGCGAATACTGGCTGTTCGCGCGTCGAAGAGGCCGGCAGGAAATAGGTATGTGCCGGGGGCAAATGGCAATCGTGCGGGCCTGCCCTGCCGCCGAATTGATGCCAAAGCGATACCCAGTCCGACAGCTTCCACACAAGCGATGGCGGCGATTTCGCGCTCCGATAGCAACGCAAACGCGCTCTCCAACTTTCCGGAGCCGGGGATCAGCAGGCCTCCGGCTCCTAGGGCGATGGCCCCGCCCAGAACCTGCAAGGCTCGCTCCGTCTTCGTCTGTAGCGGAGAGCCCAGTAGTAGGGGCACTCCTTCACCTTGGATGGAGTCGATGAGGCGATCCTGAATAGGTCGCGAGAGATTGAAAAATTCCACAGATTGCATGGTGCAGCTATGTTCGACGACAGAAGCACGGATCGTCAGTGGATGACAACAGCCGTTGAGCGCGTAGTTGGCTGCCTTCAGCCCCCCGGCTGAGACTCCGTTCCATTCGTGCGCGTTTTTGCGTCGAGTGTGCCGAAACAACGGGGCAGGTTGCCTGAAAGTTCTAGTTCCAGCGATCTCTTTTGAGAGAGATTTTTCCACCGCCAATAATCGCGATGACAATTGCGCCGAAGAAGTACAGGCTCTGAAGTTCCAATTGCCATTCGCCGTGTTTCCCGAGTGCGAACAGAGCATCTGGGTGCGCGAGCCCGACAGCTATCCCCATGTTGAACGCGAACACGGCTGATGCAGGTCGAGTGAACACGCCGAGCAGCATCAAGGTGGGGGCGAGCACTTCGCCTACGTACACACCGTGGCTGAGGAATTCCGGGAGCCCTCGCGAGACGAGCAATTTTTCAATTCCAGGGATGCCGGCGTGGAGCTTGTGCACACCGTGAAAAAGCATATTGCCGGCAATCGCAGCTCGAAGAATGAACTTCGCCCAGTCGCTTCGGTCGAATCTCGCCATGCCAGGGGTATTCGCGGAAGCGCACGGCGACAGCAAGGGTCTTCGCCCGCGCCGGTGATTTTCAGGCCCCGCGCGTTGCCTGGTCGTTCAACGAGGGCCGTCGCCGTCGGATGATGCGTATTGGGCCGGTACTTGGAGAATCGGGAACTTATGTAGCGGCTCGAAGCTGTGCGCCACTGCCGGGGGAGTGCTGGAAAGCTGCGTGTCGGCGTCGGCTGTGGTATTTATGTACAGAGATGGTGGGAACATGCGCGAAACACGGCCTCGCAGCGGGGGACGATGGCAGCTGTATGCTGTGCCGTCGCGAGGCGGCCGGGCTCGCTGGCGTCGGAGGTGTCGACGGAGGCTCGCAGCGGCCGCCGCCGACGCGGGCGCCGGATTCCCAGCTCGGTTTCGGGATGACGCAGCCCGTACGGGACGCTCCCAGTGCCGTCGAGGCCCTTGAGGGAACCCTCCACGTAAATCCCGATGGGCGAGTTTCTGGGGCCGGCAACCGGGCCGCTATGGATGCTGTGCCAGCCGGAGGGGGTGGCGCCCCGGATGTACGGCGCGACGCGCGGCCCGGGCATCGAGGCGACGCCGACGGCGGGGGCGGTGGATTCCTACCAGCCTATCGGGAGGCTCGACGGCCCCCCACGGCCTTACTTCGATTGTTGCCGGTATTCGCCATGGGAGGAGCCTTGATGGCTTTGTTGGCACTCCGCCCCGAGCGGGCGCCGCTCCGTCAGGTAGATCATGCGCCTGAGGGGGCTTTGGTGATGCGCACTGGAATGACGGGCGCAGCGCGCACGCCCCAGAAAACCGAGTTGAGTGACGAGGGTGAGGAAGGACAGGGGCAGGGATCCAACCGAGGCCTCACGCGCTTTGCGCTCAGCCCCTCGCCGACCTCCGCCGAGCCGCCGTCGACGGACCGCCAAACGGATGCGGGCGCGCCCGAGGATAAGGAGGATAAGAAGGCGTTGTCCGATGCGCGCGAGGATGTGGAAGTGCTGCTGTACTACGGCACATGGTGCCGAGTTTGCGACGCTGCGATATCGTACATGGACGAGAAACAGATCCCATACTCCAGTTTGGACATCGCCGATCCCCTCGCAAAAGAGCAACTCACACAGCTCAATTCTCGGGGCGGGGTTCCCACCTTCGACATCGACGGGGTGGTGCTGGCTGGTTTCAGTCCGGCTAGATTCGAGGCCGCCATGGACGCAGCCGCGAAGAAACGCCTCGATTAGGCTCTCGTTGCCGCGCACTTGCCGGTCGCTGCCCGGAGTGCCATGAATCCGAGGATGTTTGGGCGACCCCTTGTAGTCAGTGGCTGGGCGATCGGGCTGGGCTGTGCGCTGGGGATCGCCGCCTGTGTGGCTCAGCCGAGCCGCACGCCCCTGGGCGGCGCGGAGGATTGGGCCCTGAGCACGACCCCCGCGGCAGACAAGCGCGCAAGATCGGTGTCCCCCTCTGAGGACAAGCCGGAGCCCGAAGCAAAAGAGCCCCGGGTGGCGAAGAAGGAAAAGAAGAACGAGGAGTCAGACGCCGGCGAAGCAAAGCTTGCGCTGGGAGGCGACGCGGGAGCTCCCGAGCGGCCCTTCGCTCAATGGGTGGGCCGATACGAAGGAAAGGATACGGCGACCACCCGCTTCGGCGGCAACCCCGAGAAGGTGGAACACGACCCCAACGCGGTGCTTCGTGTTGATGACGCCGATGGCTACAAAATTGTCATTGTTGATTCTAACACCGGGGGCGACATCTGCTCCATGTCCGCGACTCCCGATGGAGCCGTGCTAAAGATTGATGATGACGCCGAGTGTTTCAGTTCAGGGCCAGCGGTTGGTTCAGTGGTCTCGGGTACGGCCGCACGTCGAGGCGACGAGATCATCTTCGACATGGCAATTATCATCCGGGTGGACTCGCTGGAAGGGGCCCTCGAAGGCTCGCTGGATTACCACTTCGAAGGCGAGTCCTCGTCGTGAGCCCTGCGGTTCATAGCGGAACCGGCGGGATTTGATCATGTCAGGCCGCATCTCCTTGGAGGTTCTGACGTCGTCTGGACGCGTAGGGGCGTTTGACCGCGCGTTGCACGACGCTGGCTCGGCTCCTCTATGTCGCGGCTCTGTCAGTACGGTTCAAATCAACGTGGGTCGAGTCTGCAACCAAGCCTGTTTGCACTGTCACGTCGAGGCAGGGCCCCAGCGTACTGAGCTCATGTCGCAGGCCGTGGCCGACCGGGTGCTGGAACTATTAAGCGCGTCCCCGCAAGTGGAGACGGTGGACATAACCGGCGGCGCACCGGAACTCTGCCCGGAGTTCCGGCGACTGGTTGTGGAGTCGCGTCGGCTGGGACTCCAGGTGATCGATCGGTCGAACTTGACGATTCTGTTCGAAGCCGGTCAAGAGACCTTGGCGGCATTCTTAGCCGAGCAGCGCGTGCATATCGTCGCGAGTTTGCCCTGCTACAGCGAGTCGGGAGTGGACGCGCAGCGAGGGCACGGCGTGTTTGAGCCTTCCATTCGGGCGCTGCAGCTGCTGAACAGCTTGGGCTACGGTATCGACGGGAGTGGGTTGACTCTCGACTTGGTTTACAACCCCGGTGGTGCGTTTCTGCCGCCAGCTCAGGCAGAGCTCGAAGAGCAATACAGGAACGAGCTCAAGCAGAACTTCGGGATCGGTTTTTCTTCACTACTAACTCTGGCGAATATGCCGATCAAACGCTTCGCCCACGCCTTAGAGCGTGACCATCAGATGGCAGACTACATGGCGCTGCTTGAGCAAAGCTTCAACCCAGCGACGATTCCGGGTTTGATGTGCAGCTCTCAAATCAGCATCGGCTACGACGGTTTATTCTACGACTGCGATTTTAACCAGATGTTGGATCTCAACATCCGTCCTCGGAGCATTTTTGACGTCTCCAGCTATGATGAGCTAGCCGGCGCTGAAGTGATGACGGCGAGTCACTGTTACGGCTGTACGGCTGGTTCAGGATCCAGCTGTGGTGGCGCCTTGCTGGATTGATTCGGCGGAGCTTGGGCGGTGCGCAGCTAATGCCCCTGCGCAGCTAATGCCTCAAGGCGCCGCGACGAGCTGGCGATACCAGCGTTTCCAGCGCCGAGGAGAGGGCCGTGCACAGCCCGTTGGAACTTTGCTTTGAAACGGTCCGTGGACCAAATGTGGACGGCGATGCGGGGGCAGGCTAATCTGAGCAATCAGCATGGCGTGCATCGACCCGGGTCGCATTCAGGAAGTTCGTGAGCTATTCGGCTATTTCGACGCCGATAGAAATGGCTATCTAGATCCTGACGAGTTCGAGCGTTTCCTCGCCGCCCTGGCAGAGGGCGAAGCGACGGAGACGCCGACAAAGGTGAGCTTCGACCACGTCGATACGAACAAGAACGGACGGATCGAGTTCTCCGAGTTCTTGGACTGGTGGCTCGGCCGCCATAAATAGAACCGGCGGCGGCGGACGGCTAGCGCCCGTACATCAGGCCGATCAGCTTGTCGAGGTGTCCCGCCTGCTTGGGGGCGTAGGGGAACCATGGGAATTCGGTCTTCCGGCGTCGAGTTTCGATCAAGAGTGATTGTGGGACGGCGAATTGTCGTAAGCCCTCCGGACCGCCGTGACGGAAGCCCAGCCCGCTGGCTTTCACGCCACCGAAGTTCAGGTTCTGCACGCCGGCCGACAGGACACACTCGTTGACACAGGTATTGCCGACCTCCAGCATTTTAGCGACCTCGATCCCTCGAGCGATATTTCGAGTCCACACGCTGGAGTTGAGACCGTACTGGCAATCGTTCGCGAGTTCGATAGCTTCGTGAGAGTCCTTGACGACCTGAATCGCCAGCACAGGACCGAAGGTTTCCTCCTTCATGATCTCCATGCTGTGATCGACGTTGGTTACGACAGTGGGAGCGAAGTAGACGCCGGCTCCTTCGCCGGTGCGCTTGCCGCCGATCAGGACGGTCGCGCCCTTTTCGAGGGCGTCCTTGAGCTGGCTTTCGACAATGTTCACCTGATTGGCGCTTGTGAACGGTCCGTAGTCGATCTCGGCATCGATTCCGTTTGCGCCGACGCGAATTTCTCGGAAGTTTTCCACTACCTTGTCGATGAATTCGGCGGCCACGGCGGCTTCGACGTAGACGCGTTCCACGGACATGCAGACTTGGCCGCCCATCAGTAGGCTGCCAAAGGTCGCCCCGGCCGCTGCGCGATCTAGATCGGCATCTTCCAAGACAATCATCGGATCTTTTCCGCCGAGCTCAAGCAAGACCGGCGTCAACCGCTGACTCGCTCGTGCCATGACTCGACGTCCCGTCTGAGGGGAGCCGGTCACGCAAATCATGTCGACATGGTCGACCAGTGCTTGACCCGCGGCACCCTCGCCGATGGCTACCTGCAACACGCTGGGGGGCAGAACGCGATTCATCAGCTCTATGGTGCGCTTGACGGCTAGGGGCGTGAGCTCCGAAGGCTTGATAACGACGGAGTTGCCGGCCAACAGAGCGGGGACGGCGTCGCCAAGGGAGAGTGTGAGCGGGGCGTTCCAGGGGCTGATCACTCCAACGACTCCATGGGGCTTGTAGACGATGCGCCCCTTTTTGCCGAACAGAGGTGCGGTGCCGACTTTGCGTGTCTTCAGCCAGCCGGGGGCCTTGGACGCGATGTGCCCGATGTCCATGCATACGGATAGCAATTCACCCACGACGTCGGCACGGGCCTTGCCGGTTTCTCGCTCAAGCAGAGAGAAAATTTCGGTGCGACCTTTGGCGACCTCGTTGCGAGCTCGCTTGATGTACTTCACGCGCTCTTTGACGCTGAGCTGACTCCAGTCTTGTCCCGCGCGTCGAGCGTTTTCCACCATCTCGGTGACACGTTCCGGGGAATTGACCGGCAATTCTTCGATTACCGAGCCGCTGACTTTGTCGAGAACCTTCAGGGTATCTACAACTGGCGGGCGGCTCTCGTCGATGTTGGTAACGCTAGCGGTCATGGTGAGGGTTCCTTCGGAGTCTGTAGAGGGGGGGA
>SPKZ01023433.1_pt1 | contig 13513 bp, 9 predicted proteins | sample 2456571 | NCBI WGS metagenome assembly SPKZ01 (sample SAMN11192286, study PRJNA482655) | marine metagenome | biome: ENVO:00000447; feature: ENVO:00000244|ENVO:00000211|ENVO:00000569|ENVO:00002023; material: ENVO:00002151; isolation source: ocean water from marine abyssalpelagic zone ...
TGCAGGTGACCATTAACAAAGGTCTTAATGATCAAGTCTATGTTGGTCAACCTGTGGTAGATGAAGACGGCGTGGTCGGTCAAGTGATTGAAGTCGGCAAGTTTACCAGTCGGATCTTATTGATAGCTGACAATAGCCATGCCATTCCACTGCGCAATCAACGCAACGATGTTCGCTTAATTGGTCTTGGTAAAGGTGATTTGCATCAACTCGAATTGCAATATGTTACTAAAAATACCGATGTGAAAATTGGTGATTTATTAGTAACCTCAGGTCTTGGTGGCTTATATCCTGAAGGGTATCCGGTAGTTAAAGTCAGCGCGATTGAGAACAGAGGCAGTGAAATATATTCATTAATAAGAGTTGAGCCGATTGCTAAGTTAGATCGCTTGCGTTATTTGCTATTGCTATGGCCAAAGCAAATAACTAAGTCGTTAGACGTTGAGCAAGCTATTGATGAAACGCAAACTAATGGCGTTAAGGTAGATTAGTGCAAAGGATTTCACTGTTAGCTCGACTGGTGGTATGGGTTAGTATACTGCTGGCCGCCGTATTGCAAATCATGCCATTACCTCCATTCTTTGATGTTATTCGTCCCAACTGGATGTTATTAGTATCTTTGTATTGGTGCATGGCATTGCCCCATCGCTATAACATTGGCAGCGCGTTTGTACATGGACTATTGCTCGATTTAATTTGGGGCACTACATTAGGTATCAATGGACTAGTTTTCGCACTATGCAGCTGCATTATCATTAAGCATTTTCAAAAAATCCGTAGTTATTCTGTTTGGCATCAAGCGCTAACGATGGCATTGCTGACATTGATTTATTTAGCCGCCTATTATTTTTTAGAATCAATGATCAATGACGTTGTCATGACTGATTTATATTATCTTAGCGCGCTAGGAACTTTATTATTTTGGCCTTGGATATTTTTCATATTACGTAAAACCAGACGCCATTGGGCCGTCAAATAGGACAGTTATGAGCGCAAATAATGCCATTTACTTAGCGTCAAAATCTCCGCGTAGAAAAGAGTTATTAACTCAAATTGCCATTGATTTTGAACTTATTGATATTGACGTTGACGAATCTCTACAAGATGGGGAGGAGGCCGCTGTTTATGTGCGCCGATTAGCGTCAGAAAAAGCACAGGCTGGTTTGTTAAATAGCGACGGTCTGCGCCCTGTCTTAGGTGCTGATACTATTGTTGTATTGGGGGATAAGATTTTAGGTAAACCACGAGATAAAAACGATGCGGTTGCTATGTTATTATCGTTATCAAACGGTTCGCATCAAGTGATGACGGCAATTGCAGTGGCAACAAGCCAAGGCGTTGATAGTGACGTGATAATTACCGATGTAACCTTTAGAGAAATTAGCCCTGATGAAGCATTGGCTTATTGGTTAACTAAAGAACCTGTAGATAAAGCCGGAGGTTATGGTATCCAAGGCCACGGCGGTAAGTTTGTAAAGAACATAAATGGCAGTTATTTTGCCGTGGTTGGCTTACCGTTGATGGAAACTCAGCTGTTATTAGAGAAAATGACTACCACTGCCTAAGTAGGTGATAAGCGAGCATTTAATGTCAAATAAAACACCAAATATTGCCGCGGAACTACTAATTAACGTGACCCCTAGCGAAACTCGGGTTGCATTAATTGAAGATGGTACGCTGCAAGAAGTACACATAGAGCGATTAGCCAAGAAAGGGCTAGTCGGTAATATTTATAAAGGGAAAATCAGTCGTGTTTTACCCGGTATGCAAGCCGCGTTTGTTGATATTGGTTTAGACAAGGCGGCATTTTTGCACGCCTCAGACATTGTTGTGCGTCGAGATGATGATACTTCACCACAAAAAATAGCGGATATTACCGAATTGGCCAAGCAAGGCCAATACATGACAGTGCAGGTGATCAAGGATCCTATTAGCACCAAAGGTGCGCGTTTAACCACCGATATTACATTGCCATCGCGGTATTTGGTCTTTTTACCCGGCTCTAAACATGTTGGAGTTTCTCAGCGTATTGACAACGCCAACGATCGGAATCGTTTGAAGGCAATTGTTGAAAAATATACACATGATCAAGGCAGTTACATCATTCGCACCGCTGCGGAAGGCATTGGTGAGCATGAAATAGAGCAAGACGCGGCATTTCTAAAACGCCTATGGGCTAAAATAGTTCAGCGTCGACAAAAGGCTCGCGCCAGTGCTTTGTTGTATGAGGATTTGAGTCTGCCGCTGCGCTTATTGCGTGACTTTGTTGGAACGAACCTAGAGCGCATACGTGTCGATTCAAAATTAACCTATCAATTGCTGTCGGAATTTACCAAGGAATTTGTGCCTGAGTTGTTTGAAAAACTTGAGTATTATCCCGGTGAACGACCAATCTTTGATTGCTTTCAAGTCGAAAACGAGATTAAACGCGCGTTAGAACGCAAAGTCGAATTAAAGTCTGGCGGTTATTTGATCATTGATCAAACCGAAGCCATGACCACTGTCGATATTAATACGGGGGCGTTTGTTGGTCATCGAAATCTTGAAGACACCATATTCAGTACCAATTTAGAAGCGACCAAAGCGATAGCGCGTCAATTACGCTTACGTAATCTGGGCGGTATTATCATCATTGATTTTATCGATATGATGCAAGAAGAGCACCGCCGCAGAGTGTTAAATGCTTTAGAGTCAGCATTAGAAAAAGATAGAGTGCGTAGTAACGTCAGTAAATTTTCTGCGCTGGGTTTAGTGGAAATGACCCGCAAAAGAACACGAGAAAGCTTAGAGCATGTATTGTGTCATGAATGTCCTAGCTGTAAGGGGCGAGGTTCATTAAAAACTACTGAAAGCGTGTGTTACGAAATATTTAGAGAAATTATTCGAGTTGATCGCGCTCACGCCGCCGATCGATTTGTGGTATATGCGTCGGAAAAAGTGTGTGATGCACTGCTAAATCAAGAAACCCATTATTTGGCCGATCTTGAATTATTCATCAATAAACAAGTCAAGATCCAAGCCGAGCCTCAATACGGTCATGAAAAATATGACGTGGTAATGATGTAGTGAACGTGTTTGTCTCAATATTAAAGAAATGCCTCGCCAAACTTTGGATGGTCGGCATTGTTTTACTCATTTTAACCGCTCTATTGGTTAGTGCCTTGCGGGGTGCTTTACCACATTTAAATCAATATCAGCCACAAGTTAGTCAATATTTACATGACCAATACCAGATCCATATCGCTGTAGATGAAGTGCAGGGTGTATGGAAAAACGGCGGGCCGTTATTAACACTTAATAAAGTGAAATTTAACAACATGGCGCGTTTAGGCGTCGATTTAAGCGTTGAACAAATACGTATTCAATTAAACCTAGTCGCATCAATTCTAGCATTAGCGCCACGCTTCAATATCATTGAATTACAACAACCGCATCTTTCATTGGGCAAGTTTACCCCGCAAGCTGATGACGGTTTAAATGAGCCGCCGCAAGATCTCGTTGCGCGCTGGATTAATTCGGTCAAAGATCTTGAAATTAAAGATGCTAGCATTTCATTCACCGCCGATTTTTCGGATTCCACCACTAAACTGCCAACCATTAATATCGCCAAGATACATTGGCTTGGCAGCGATAAACAACGTCAATTGCAAGTTCATTTAAAAGGTGAAAGTGATAAACCTCAGCCCCTATCGATACTTGTGGATGTTTATGGTCAACAGCAAAGTGACTTACACGGCCGCATTTATATTAAGGCGCAGCAATGGCAATGGTTAGATGACTTTCGAGCATTACTACCACAGTTAGTGGCTAGCGCTAAGGCAAGTGCTAGTTTTGAGCTATGGAGTGAATTCTCCAATAGCCAATTGCAATCGGCATTGCTAGTGATGGGGGACAACGAATTAAGTTGGTTAGCGAATGAAAAAAGCCAATCGTTTACGTTGCAGCAAGCCGAGCTACAGTGGCGCAGTAACAATAGTGGGTGGTTGCTATCAACGGACTCATTGACCGCCAGCATCAATAACCAACAGTTGATGCCACTCAATCTTTCAGTGACGCAACGCCAGGGACAGTTAACTGCCAATATAGATCAATTAGCCACTAGCAATATCGCTAAATTGGTGGGTCTGTTTAAGCCCATTAGTGACGCCAATGTTAGCTTAATTAGCCAACTAAAACCCCGTGGTTTATTGCATAACCTTCAGTTACAGCAAGTTAATAACAATTGGCATTATCAAGGCCGTATTGATGATTATGCCCAACGCCGTGTTGGCGGGATTCCTGCAGTTTCAGGTGTCAACGGAACTTTTAGTGGTGTTAATCAAGAGGGCAGTCTCAAGATTAATATAACCAATAAACAGTTAGATTTTGGGCCGTATTTTTCGACACCGATCAAGCTTAGCAGCCTTAGCAATGAACTATTTTGGGGAGCCGACCAGCAACGTTTTTGGTTTGGTTCGTCCGAGTTAACCGTTAAAAATAAAGATCTTGATGTTCAATTAGCTTGGCAACTGATATTTGAGCATGATCAGGCCCCAATATTGTCTTTGGCAGGCGATCTTAAGATTAATGATTTTGCTCACATTAAAAATTATTTACCACATAAGGTACTCAGTAAATCCTTAATCGATTATTTATCAACCGCTATTAAAGGTGGTCGAAGTGATGATATAGAGTTGTTATGGCAAGGGCCACTGGATAAATTCCCTTACCTTGATAATGACGGTATTTTTGCGGTTAGCGCGATGGTCAAACGCGCTAAGTTTAAGTTTCATCCTAAATGGCGGCCATTAACACTGGATGCACAATTAGATTTCTTAAACGAATCAATCTCGATAAGCAGTACGAAGGGAAAAATAAAGAATTTACGCTTTAATCATTTGAGCGCAAAAATAGATAATTTAATGGTTAACCCTCAAGTCGATGTTGCTATCGACTTGGCTCAGTCGCAACGTCAAATAAGCGATTTTGTATTAACATCGCCAATCAACAAGACGCTAGGCAGTGTGTTACGAGAATTGGATGTCAGCGGCAAGATTAATGCGCTGTTAAATATTGCGGTTCCGCTTAACGGCAACCTGCCGATTGTGAGAGGTGAAATTAGGCTTAAAAATAACGATATTAAGATCAAGTCGATTGCTGTTTCTGTCAATGATGTGCAGGGTAATATTGGCTTTCTCAATGGTGATATTAACGCAAAAGGCATCAAAGCATTGCTGTTTGATCAGCCGATTAAGTTTGATATCGCCAGTAAGCCAGTTGGCGAAGATTATGGCGTTGAAGTTGATTTGTCGGCTAAATGGCACAGTAATAAGATCCCGCAAAGCTGGCATGCTTATCTCGACAAATATATGACTGGTAGTTTAGATTGGCAGGGTAAAATTACCTTGAAAGTGACAGAACAAGACGTATTTTACCAAGCCAATCTCAAGTCGCCAATGCAAGGCTTAGCGCTTAAATTACCTAAACCATTAGACAAGTACGTTGATCAACAAGAAGCATTGCGTATTACCACCACCGGTAATAGCCAAGGTGGTTTGTTTAATTTGTCACTTGGCTCACGCGCTGAAATCATTGCTAAATATAAGACACTCGATGGCAAGGTTGTCGTGCCGCAAATGGGGCTGTTAGTTGGGCGCGGTTTTACCGGACAAGACTCACTGCTCAATGATGGTTTGTCGATTAAAGTTGATTTGGCCACGCTAGAGCTTGATGAATGGCAAGCGTTTATTAGCGGTATTGAAAAAAATCAAAGTGATAGTGATTTCTTGCCGCCACTGAGCCAAGTGAGCGCTAATGTCGCGGAGCTAATGGTCTTAGGTCAACGCTTAACGGATGTGACGGTAACAGGCGAGAAACTTGACGGATTTTGGTCGGTAAGTTTTGATAGCGTGCAAGCGAAAGGTCAGCTAAATGTCTTTGATGACTTCCTAGTGAGCGGCGTTAATGTTGACTTTGAACGCTTACTTATTAGCAAGTCAACGGGTAAGGGTGGCAGCAGCATGACCCTTGAAACGTTAAAGTCTTTGCCACCTATTCGTTTTACCTGTCAGCAATGCGACATTGTTGATATGAACTTGGGTAAGGTCAGTTTTAATACTCAACCACATAAACAAGGATTAGAGGTTTTTGATTTACTGGTTGATGCCGATAAAACAAAAATTAAAGGGCATGCTATTTGGGGCTTTGACTATTTTGGTGAATTTAGCAAAATAACCGGTAGTTTTGACAGTGAGAATATTGAAACGAGTTTAGCCATTTTTAATTTTTCATCAGCGATGCGAGATAGTGACGCCAAAGCTCAATTTGATTTATTGTGGCGTGACAGTATTTACGCGCCTACGTTAGCCACGTTGAACGGCAGCGTTAACTGGGAGTTTGGCGAAGGCCACATTAGTGAAATTAGCGATCAAGGCGCCAGAATATTTTCATTATTTAGCTTAGACTCGCTGCGCCGCAAGCTGGTACTCGATTTTAGAGATGTTTTTGTGAAAGGTATTTTCTATAATGATTTTAAGGGCAGCTTTAATATTATTGACGGTACCGCTGTTACCGAAGATGCGTATATGGACGGTATTGCCGGTGGTGTAAACGTGCTTGGCTCTATCAACCTTGTCAGTGAAGAAATCGACTATTATGTGACGTTTTCACCGCGTCTATTTTCAAATATTCCGGTGATTGCCGGGGTACTCACTAGCACCCCACAGATATTTGTATTGGCGTTTGCGATAACCAAGGTACTTGAACCAATAATAGATGTGGTATCGCAAGTCAATTTTAAAGTGACCGGTACGATTGAAGATTCAGAGTTTGTCGAAATAAACCGCAAGCAAAAGAAATATAAAGTACCAGAGCACATGTTGCCTAAGATAGCGGACGACGGACCTTCTAGTCCCGCCGTTAAAATCGATGACATTAAGTCACCCGATGAATTAAGTAAACCGAGAAATAAAAATGAGCCAAGTAAAGCTACAACTCGCCGCAATCCAGTTAGTTTCTAGCCCAGATATAGCTGAAAATTTACTGGTAGTAGAGCAACAATTAGCACTATTACGTGCCGGTAATATCGATGGACCTATGTTGGTGGTATTGCCGGAGTGTTGCCTGATATTTGCAAACAATGATCAAGAAGTGCGTCAGTTTTCGGAACAACAAAATCATGGCCTCATGCAGCAAGCGTTAAGCGAGTTATGTATTAAATTTAATGTCTATATGGTCGCTGGCACAATCCCAATAAAAGCCGATGATGGCAGACATTATGCAGCCAGCTTGTTACTCGATCCTCAGGGCGTTGTATTAGCTCAATATAACAAAATACATTTGTTTGATGTGCAAGTGAGCGACGGTGTTGGCAGTTATCGAGAATCGGACAATACCCATCCTGGGCAAGATATTTGTGTGGTCGATACGCCAATCGGAAAAATAGGCTTAGCTGTATGTTATGATCTGCGCTTTAGTGCATTGTTTCGTGCAATGAGCGAACGTGGTGCCGACATTATGGTGTTGCCTAGTGCATTTACCGAAAAAACAGGCAAAGCACATTGGGAGTTGCTGATTAGGGCACGCGCCATTGAAAATCAATGTTATATGATTGCGGCAAATCAGGGAGGCGATCATGTTAACGGGCGACAAACATGGGGACAAACCATGATTGTTAATGCGTGGGGCGATATTGAAGCACAAATCGCCAAAGGCATTGGTCACATTAGTTGCTTGTATCAAGCGGCGGATATAAAAAAGATGCGCCAACAGATGCCGATGGCCTCGCAGCAATGTTTTGCGCCTAGTCAGCTAAAATAATTAATTACACCAATGATAATAATCGTTGGTCAATGTCATCGAGAAATATATGAGTTTTGAAAAAGTCAGCGCGTCATTGTTAACTCCAGCCGGATTAACCTTGGATAAATTACAGCACTATTTAACCCAAATTCGCCAACACGATGTGGATTTCGCTGATCTTTACTTTCAAAGTTCTCACCATGAGTCTTGGGTGTTAGAAGATGGCATCATTAAAGATGGTAGTTTTAATATTGAACGTGGTGTTGGCGTTCGCGCGATTAGTGGCGAAAAAACCGGTTTTGCCTATGCGGACGAAATCGGCGATAAATCTATTACGCAAAGTGTAATAGCAGCTAGAGGCATCGCAGCTGCCGGTTGCAACGGCAAAGTGAAAAGTTGGCAACGCACAGAGGCTGTAGCCCGTTATGCACCGATTAATCCGCTCACACTAATGAGCGAGGTTGAAAAACTCGATATCCTGCGCAGCATTGATCAACATGCTAGGGCGCAAGATCCTCGCGTTACTCAGGTTGTTGTTAGCATTTCTGGGGTTTATGAAGAAATCCTTGTGGTGGCGACTGACGGTACATTAGCTACCGATATTCGCCCTTTGGTACGCTTAAATTGCAGCGTGATTGTTGATGACAATGGCAAGCGTGAACGTGGCTCGTCCGGTGGCGGTGGTCGTGGTGACTATCGCTATTTCTGCCAAGAGCTTAACGGTAAAAAAATATATCAGGGTTATGCCGAAGAGGCTGTGCGCCAAGCGTTGGTTAACCTCACTGCCATAGACGCGCCAGCAGGTTTAATGCCGGTTGTTTTAGGCAGCGGTTGGCCTGGTGTATTATTGCACGAGGCGGTGGGGCATGGCCTTGAGGGTGATTTTAACCGTAAAGGTTCATCGGCTTTTAGTGGCAAAATAGGCCAGCTTGTTGCATCACCATTGGTGACAATTATTGACGATGGCAGCCTTGATGATCGCCGTGGTTCAATCAGTATTGATGATGAAGGCGTCGTGGGTCAACGCAACGTGCTGATAGAAGATGGTATCTTACAAGGCTATCTGTTTGATAAACACAACGCACATTTGATGGACACTGTCAGCACCGGTAATGGCCGACGTGAGTCTTATGCATCATTGCCTATTCCGCGCATGACCAATACATTTATGCTGGCAGGGAAAAGTGATCCTAAAGACATTATCGCCAGTGTAGAAAACGGTATCTATGCACCGAATTTTGCCGGTGGTCAAGTTGATATAACCTCTGGTAAGTTTGTATTTAGTGCATCGGAAGCCTATATCATTAAAAACGGTGAAATCGGTCAAGCGATTAAAGGGGCAACTTTAATTGGCAGTGGTAGTGATGCGATGCAGCAAATATCAATGGTAGGGCATGACATGAGACTTGATGCTGGTGTAGGTGTTTGTGGTAAAGACGGTCAAAGTGTGCCAGTAGGTGTTGGACAGCCAACCATTAAACTTGAGCAGATGACCGTTGGTGGCACTGAGTAAAGGTAATTCGATGAATAATATTGACGAGAAAGAACGAACAAGCAAGCAGCAAGATCCTGCATTGCTAAAAAGAGTGGCAAAAAAACAGTTCTATTTTACGGCATTAGCGCTGTTAGCTATTTTTTTACTGTTTATCGTGCCTAATTACAATGACGGTGAAAATCTCTATGCGATTATTACCGTTGGCATCTCCTTTGCAATATTGCTTGGTATATATGCCAAGCAAATCTTTAGTAAGCTTAATAAGAAAATTAATTCAAAATAATCCCTCCTAATTTGTAAGTAAAAAAAGCGCAGCCAACTGGTTGCGCTTTTGATCTATACCCAAAATCATTGGAATTGCAGTGAAGCCGTCAAGGTTCGAATCGCCTGAGCTTATATTTTATAAGTAATTGCGATTCGAATCCGCCGACAATAAAACTGCGGTTTCAAGGATAATGGGTATATCTGCGATTCATTACGCTTTTAGCGCTTTGCTGATTAGCAAGTTGATGTAAGCGTCTTGTGCTTTAGCTGCATCACTAGCACCGAAGCTAAACTTAGTTGTATTGTGTAAGATATTCATTAGCTGACCCAATGCGGCGGTTTTTGCTAAGTTGTCATATTTAGAGCCCTTAGTTAAACCAGCAATGCTCATTAAGCGATTCACGTATTCAATTTGAATGTTGTGGCTAATTGAGTTTGCTGCTTCTTTATCAACAAATATTGCACCGGTTAAGTCGCTTAAAACTTCAGTCAATGAATACTCGTTGCCGTACAGTGAGGTATCTGAAATACGTTTTAGCACGTTAGCATGCAATACTTGGCTTAATACTGAGCGTTGTACGTTAAGCACCATGTCATGGGCACGAGGATCCTCATTACGTCCCATATGACCAAAACCACGACGTTGATGCTGCATATAGTTATATAGTGGCTGCATTTTTGCCAAGGTATCTGGTGCAAAGACGAAAGTCTTTAGTGCTTGCATCGCTGCTTTTTGCGTCGCTGCTGGCACTGGTGTATATGGCATTTTGGTATTGCTTGATGATACGAAGTTACGTTCAATGTAAACGCCGCCGATTTGACGTGAAATCACGTTGGCTTGCCCACGATATTGGCCGTATAGCGAATTTGCTTTGATTAACAAGGCATGATGCGACGCATTTTCTTTTAAAGATTGTTGCTTTAAGTTACCCAAAATATCGTTAATAAGCGTCATGCGATCTGTTGCATAAGCGACAGGGTTTGATGACATGTCACCGATCATAATGCGTGGATCGATATGGCGACCTGGGGCACGCATATCATCTGCATCATTACCAAACGCTAAGCCTTTTTCACTTGAACGACTTAAGATAGCGTCTAAACGTTGCTTCTCTTGCGCGTCATCGCTAAGTGATGTTGAATAACCGTATTCGATAGCCCATAAATCATAAGGACCAGGTTTGGTTTGGAAGAAATCACCCTGCTTGGTGTTTAATGGCGCGACGTTAACCGGCGTATAGTCCATGACCGATCCGGTAAGAGTGCCTTTGGTTAGTGCTTTATTATGCACTTCTTTTTCGTTCCACAAAATTGACGCTTTCATGTTGTGGTTCAAACCTAACGTATGGCCTACTTCGTGTAATATTAACCAGCGCAAACCTTGATCTAACAATGCTTTGTTATCTAGGCTATTGTCTTTAGCCATTAACTGACCCAACATTAGCCCTTGCTGCAACTCATGACCACTGCTGCAATAAAGCTCGTTGTGGTTATTATTTGCTTGAATACCAACGCTGCTAGCGCCTTGGCTGTAAAGGGTGTCGTAGATCCAGCGATTTTTCATGAATACAAATTCGAGCATGATGTCGGCGCCAAGCATTTGTCCGGTTAATGGATTAGCTAGTGACGGACCGTATCCACCAAAACGAGGTGACGGAGATGACGTCCAACGTAATACGTTGTAATTAATATCGCCTGCTTCCCATTTAGCATCATCGGGTTGCATTTTAACCTGCATCGCATTCTTAAAACCAGCCTTTTCAAAAGCAAGGTTCCAGCTTAATACCGCTTCTTTAATGGTATTACGCCATTCAACCGGTGTTGTATTTTCAATCCACCAAACGATAGGGGTAACAGGCTCCGACAAGGCAGCGCTTGGGTCTTTCTTTACCAGATCCCAACGTTTAATAACGTCTTGATATGGCGCCCACTCTGAAGACGTCATTGCATCATATTGATGAGTGAAATAACCGATGCGCGGGTCGTCTAAACGTGGTTTAAAATCATTGTCTGGTAGTTTGACGAACGAGTGCTGCACTTTTACCGAGGTAGTGCGAGGATCTGCAATAGAGTTTGAACCACGTACTGACGGATTTGCATTGCTAAATACGTAATCTACAACGATATCAACGTTATTGGCGTAAGCGCGTTTATTGATAATTCGTGATTTTTTGCTGTTTACTTTGCCAACGTTAAAACGTTTTTTGGCGTTCTTATCACTTGGATTAGACCAAGGTGATATTTTATGCAGTGATTCGCCTAAGAATAATTTGTCAACGTTTAGGGCTATTTTACCGTTTTCTTGTTTGGCTATTTTTAAGGTCGCTAAGATTGATTCGCTGATATTAGCGTCTTTAGCTTTAGCGATAGCATTGTTTTCATCGAACTTATAACGAGCCGTTTTTGTAATGATGTCGATGCGATCAAAGTAGCGTCTAAATTCAATAATCTTATTGTCGCGATAACCGCCACGAAAATGACCTGCTTCTGCTAAACCGTCAACGGTGTGTGCAAAATATAAGAATGGGGTATCGAGTTGATCTTCATTGATCATCATTAATGTCTCGCCAGTCTTTTTATCTTGATAGAAGTTAAATAGACCTTCAGTGGCTGTTTTTCCTTTGATCATCGAGGCGATGGTTTCTTTTTTGTCGCCCTTTTTTGATTTGCTTTTATCAGCAGCAAGTGCGCTGCTATTAACGGCAACTGCCAGCATCAATGCTAGCGAAACAGTGGATAACTTCACAGATATTTCCTTTTATTATTAGAGAGGTCTGAAACCAGTAATTTCAAATAGCATGGGTATACCCAAAATCATTGGAATTGCAGCCGTCAAGTTTTAAACCGCCTGAGCTTATGTCTATAAGTGATAATGGTTTACAACGCAGACAATAAAACTGCGGTTTCAAGGATGACGGGTATAGGCAGTGTACGCAAAGTGGTGATAGCAAGACAGCGTAAAACGTAACAAGTTGTTACATGATGGATAAGGGGGAGTTTTAATATATGAAAAAAACACCACCGTCATCGGTGGTGTTTTATTGGAATAATATAAATACTCTAAATTATTTTAATTCTTTAATGTATTTACTTAATTCTTTTGCGGCTTTGGCTGGTTTTTCTGCTTTGGCTTCTTTGATTACTTGGCGAGCTAGTAAGCGTATTTTTTGACGATCTGCTGCGGGAAACTTAGCAATAAAATCATTGATGGCACTATCACCATCTTTGACTATTTGATCGCGTACGCGATCAATCTTTGCTTGTTCGACTGCAAGGCGTTTATCGCGTTTGTTAAATTGATCTAACGAATAACGAATTTCTGCAACATCGCTATTACGAAGTACTTTGGCAACCCACTGCATTTGACGGCGAAAGCCTTCTTTGGTGTGACGAATTCGATTGGCAAGGTTAACGGCCGCTCTAAGATCTTCGGTCATCGGGATTTTTTTACGCTGATTATCCGATAGATCCATGATGGTGCGGCCTAGCGAATGATAGTCGTCCGCCTGACGTTTTAGTTCACTACGGCTAACCCAATCTCCTTGCTCTACGGAGAGATCAATAGGCGCTTTTTTCGCTTTGCTCATGCATATTCTCAATATTAAAATTTACTGCGGGTATTGTAGCATTATTTTTTGGCAATTCGGAATGCTCTCTGAGGAACCGTGATAAGATAACAAAAAAATTTAAACAGGAATAAACTTGTGGCAGGAAATAACGAAATTTGGGATGAATTAGCACGTGTTAAAGAGTCAGTTGCCAAGGCGCTAGATTCCGCAAAACGTCAAGGTGCAACCAGTGCTGAAGTTTCCATGAGCAAGCAAACCGGTTTAAGTATTTCGACTCGTTTACGCGAGGTTGAAACCGTTGAATTTAATTCCGATGGCGCATTAGGCATTAGCGTATATTGCGGTAATCGCAAGGGTAGTAGTTCAACCTCTGACTTAAGCGAACAGGCTATCGAAAGTGCGTTAA